>ERZ1026916.1783-NODE-1783-length-9658-cov-4.383526_pt1 | contig 9658 bp, 7 predicted proteins | sample MGYA00519465_ERZ1026916 | MGnify/ENA primary metagenome ERZ1026916 (study PRJEB26926, sample SAMN06164880) | human gut metagenome | biome: ENVO:00009003; feature: ENVO:2100002; material: ENVO:00002003 | host: Homo sapiens | place: USA | collected 2012 ... | reverse complement strand
ACCCCAGATAATACTACTATAACAATTTCAAAGGTAAAAATCAATAAATTCCTTGACGGGATTTAGGGCAAATGTTATAAATGTATTAGGACTCAGTTTGAAAACTATACCTAGGAGGAATATTATGCCAAACATAGAATTGTTGGAAAAATCCATGCCGGTTGCACCAATCCGCATCGCAGCTCTCGGCTGCCAGGAACTCGCTGAAGAGGTTGACAGAAAACTTGTAAAATTCCGTAAGGAACTGGTTGTAAAGAAACAGTTAAGTGTAATCCCGCAGGGTTACAGTGAGGAATCTTTCCTTGTAGAGTGCGAATGCCCTCGTTTCGGAACCGGTGAAGGAAAGGGTTACATTAAGGAATCCGTCCGTGGTACTGACCTTTATATCATGGTGGATGTAACCAACTACAGTGAAACCTACACTGTATGCGGTCATGAGAATCACATGTCTCCTGACAATCATTTTCAGGATCTGAAAAGAATCATCTCCGCAGCAACAGGAAAAGCACATCGTATCAATGTAATCATGCCGTTCCTCTATGAGAGCCGCCAGCATAAGAGAACTTCCCGTGAGTCTCTGGACTGTGCCCTTGCACTTCAGGAGCTTGTGCGGATGGGTGTTGACAATATTATTACATTTGATGCTCATGACCCTCGTGTACAGAATGCGATTCCGCTGAGCGGATTTGAGACAGTTTCCCCTACTTATCAGTTTATCAAGGGACTGCTTCGTACTTATAAAGATCTTCAGATCGACAGTGACCATATGATGGCAATCAGCCCGGATGAGGGCGGAACAAACCGTGCCGTATACCTTGCAAATGTCCTCGGTCTTGACATGGGTATGTTCTATAAACGCCGTGATTATACACAGGTTGTAGACGGACGTAATCCAATTGTTGCTCATGAATTTCTCGGTTCTTCCGTAGAAGGAAAAGATGTGATCATTATTGATGATATGATTTCTTCAGGAGAAAGTATCATTGAAGTTGCAACCGAACTGAAACGCCGAAAAGCGAACCGCATTTTTGCCGCTGCTACATTCGGACTCTTCACAAATGGACTTGAGAAGTTTGATAAGGCTTATGAAGAGGGCGTTCTGACAGGTGTTCTGACTACAAACCTGATCTATCAGACACCGGAGCTTCTGTCTAAGCCGTACTACATTAACTGTGATATGAGTAAATACATCGCTTACATCATCGATACCTTGAACCACGATTCTTCCATCAGCGATTTGTTAAATCCCAATGAAAGAATTCAGAACATCGTAGCACGCTATCGTACCGGCGAACTGTAATCAAAAACCCCCTCATCCTGACGGTGAGGGGGTTTTAATCAGATCTTAAACATCTCTACTGTATCATGCAGGTTTTCCGCAATGCTCCGGACATCCTTCGCCTTGTCGGAAATGTTGCCGATGATGTTGTTGACTTCGGTAGCGGATGCGGAGGTTTCTTCCGTAGCGGCTGCGTTTTCTTCGGCAATGGCGGTCAGGTTCTGTACAACATCCACCACATTGACACGGGCGGTATCCATCTTTGTCGTATAATCGGAAATGGTGGTGATACCCTTGATGGTTACTTCAATGCCACGGAGTACATCTTCAAAGATTTCTCCTGCCTTGTCCACCTTGGTATTCTGTTCTTCCATGACGTCTTTGACCTCTTCCATGGTATGTACGGCTTTTTCGGAGTCATTTATCAGGGCGCTGACAATGTGCTCAATGGTCTTGGCTGACTCATTGGACTGCTCCGCCAGCTTCTGAATCTGGCTTGCGACAACGGCAAAGCCGCGTCCCTGCTCCCCAGCCCTTGCCGCTTCGATGGAAGCATTCAGGGAAAGCAGATTGGTTTCGGTTGCAATGGAAGTAATGAGTGCGGTTGCTTCTCTGATTTTGAGTGCGGACTCATTTGTGGTATTGGTCTGTCTGGAAATAATCTCAATCGCCTCTTTGGTCTTGCGGTTGATTTCCGTCAGGCCCGCCAGTGTGGAGTTGGCCTCAGAACCCAGATTTTTAATCACATCTGTATTGTCATGCAGTCTGCCTGCCTCAGAGGCGGTTTCTTCTACCATATTGCCGATGGTGATAACACTTTCGGTTGCCTTCTGGGTTTCTCCCGCCTGGGATGTAGCGCCCTCTGCGATTTCCGAAACTGCTTTTTCTACCTGGATAACCATTCCGTAAGTTTCCTCCGAGTCCTTGCTCAGCACATCGGATGCGGCAAACAGTTCTTCGCTTCTTTTCCGGATATCCAGTATCATCTTTTCCATCTGCTCCCGCAGTTTTCTGATGGAGCGGCTCATGTCGCCGGTTTCATCATTGCGCCTGCTAAAAATATCTTCTTTTTCGTCCTTGGTAAAATCCATGTCGGCAAAGCGGTTTACCATGCCGGTAATGGTCTTGATGGGACCGGTCACTCTCTGTGCATAGAGAAGACCAATTACAATAGCCAGTACTTCAATGATGCAGGTAATGATAATACCCTGGATTGCCATGTTCCGGATAGGCTTCAATACTTCTGCTTCATCCGCGGAAATAACCAGAATATAGGCATTGGTACTGCTTACATAATAGGAAGCATATTTCACAGCTCCCTTAAAGTCATAGGTAACTACATTGGCTGCTACCTTTTTACCGGCTTTTAAATCCTGTACCAATGACTTTACTACGCTGTTCTCGACGGATTTACCGATTTTATCTGCAGTGGGATGGTATAACATGGTTCCTTCTGCGTCCACTAAGTATGCATAGCTGGAAGAGATGCCCTGTAATCCTACCCCATTCAGTAAATTTGCAAGATATCCCGGGTCGGAGAGCTTGTCCTCCTGACCTTCCAGCTCTTTGCCGTAGGCCTCTGCGATATCCAGCAAATAATTCTGTGTAACGTTTACGATTTGCTTTCTGCCATTGGAAATCAGTACCACTAAGAGCAATGCCGCTACGCAGACTACAATTCCGATGGTCAATGCCGTGATTTTGGTTTTAATGGAATGAATTTTCTTTTTTTTCTTTCCCATATCCAAAATTCTCCTTTCAAGTGATGTACCGATTATACCATTTTTTGATTATTTTGTACAGTATTTTGCCGTTTTTATGTGTTTAATTGTAAAATCTTAACAAATTCTATACTTCTTACACATGATTTTGTGTGTTGCATTTTTTTTGCATACATGTTATAGTATCAAATTGCATTACCGTGTGTTCGAGACCTTCCACACGTAAAACAAAACTAAAGGAGAAAATCAATGAAAAACACAAAAACACTCTATCTTGTCCAGGCTGCCATGATTGCAGCTCTTTATGTGGTGCTCACCATGATTGCCCATGCTTTCGGCTTAGATTCCGGCGCCATCCAGATTCGTCTTTCGGAAATGCTTTCCGTCCTTCCCTTTTTTACCCCCGCCGCCATTCCCGGTCTCTTTGTCGGATGCTTTCTTTCCAATTTTCTCACGGGTGCATGCCTGTTGGATATTGTTTTAGGAAGCTTTGCCACTTTAATCGGCGCTGTGGGTGCTTATCTGGTGCGCAAAAATAAATGGCTGGTACCCATTCCCAATATTATTTCCAACACCATTATCGTTCCCCTTGTTTTAATGTTCGGCTACCATTTGGAGGATGCCTTCTGGTATCTTGCTCTCACGGTCGGCATCGGCGAAATCATTGCCGGCGGTGTATTCGGCATGATTTTACTGTTTGCGTTAAAAAAATATGCCGCCCGCATTTTCCGGACGGCATAAAAGCCACGCTGTTACTGTTCATATTTCATATAGGTGATAAAGGCGTTTCCGTTTTCGGCAAACCAGTCGGTGGCATCGTTCATGCCCATCTTGGCAAGGGTTCCCTTGGAAGGGTCCATAATGACCACATTGTACTGGTTAAAGCCGGTAATCAGCACAGCATTGCCGTCATTTAAGCATGCCAGCACCGGAATATCCCGGTTTACATAATACAGCACGGAGTCCAAAGAGCAGCCCTTTAAGTCTAAAATCTGGGCGCCGCTTAAGTTTTCCTCCAGCAGGGAGTAAATATTTTCTCCCCGGTCAAGCCAGTATTCCGTATTCCGGGTAATGCCTTCCTTCTTTAACATGACATTCAGGCAGACAGCCAGACTTGAGGTCTCTTCTGTGCTGTTTTCTGCCTTGATGGACATAATCTGGTTTTTCACGGCACGGTTGCCCCGCATCCAGACATAATCCCCCGCCTTGTTTATTACCACCCCGCTCAGTTCTTCGGCTGCTTTCACGGCTGCCGCCGCATCCTTATATACACCGGCGCTGCCGTCCGGCTCATACACATAAAACGCATCCTTTTCCTCTGTCTCGGGAAGCAGTAAATCCCGGGAACCCTCGTACATGATTTCCTTGGTGCTTCTTACCTGCAGCGCTTTCCTGTCGATTTCCTTTTTCACTGCAATCTGCACATATTTTCCGTAATTTTCCGTAACAACGGTGCTGACGGTGTTTTTGCCCACCGTTTCTTTGGTGCTGCTCATGATGTGCTCCTGCGTGGTTTCCGCAAAGCTGCCGCTCTCCGTTTTCAACACTCTGTCGAGGGTAATCTGTCCGCCGTTTATACTGCACGCCGTCACATAAATATTGTCCTGACTGTACTTCTTTAAGGTAATGCCCTTGGAGTTGCAGATGGAAACGGTATACATGGGGAAGGTGATTCTGCCGGCATTGTCCTTTATGATGTCCTCCCTGCGGGTGATACCGTAAATCAGATCCTCTTCCATAAAGCCCAGCGGCAGGATATACTCATCCGTTCCGGCATTGACGGTTATTTTTTTCCGGGTGCCGAAATCCATAAGAGTCAGACCGGTTGCCTCATACAGGCTGCCACCTGTCTGCCATACCGCAATCCGTCCGCTGTCCGATACCCACATGCTGCCCTGTTCCACATCCTTAAGCAGATAGCTGCAGGTCATTTCTTCCAGATTGATTTCCAGAACCGCATTGTTGAGCCTGGTATACAGATAGCCTTCTCTGTTCAGATAAAGAAGTTCATCCAGTTCCGCTTTCAGAATACGGTAATTGCCGTTATAGGGGATATACAGCTTTTCTTCCACCGTGTTGTAGCTGCTGTCGTAATTGTAGACCTGTACGCCCACTTCCCCTTCGTGGCTGCCTCTGTCCATGTAACCGGCTACCGCGAACTGGAGGTTACCACCCTCGTCAATATTTAGGACACGAATATCATGATTGGTGTCCATCTTGCGGGCATCCGTGTATTCATCCCTGTAAAACCCGAATACCACCGTCATTTTATTGGTGGTAACGTTATAGGAATACAATCTGTCCTGCACCACAAAGGCAAAAATATTGCCGTCCTCGCTCTCATAAATCGGCAGATTCTCGTCCGCAATGCCGATGACAATTTTGTCGTTTACATAAATATCCGACTCCTCCTGCAGAATACTGTTCATGGTGCGGTTGTAATCGAGCAGGTAAATACGGTCCGTGGTATAACGGAGCCGGTAGTACTCCTCCACATAGAAATAGGAGGTCTGCTTGCCGGAGCCGGTGCTTACCACATAGTGAGCGGTCACGACCGCCGTCTGGGAAGCGATTTCCGTAATCTGGAAAACAGGGGAAGTGACCTTCTTCACTTCCAGATTGCCCCAGGTTACCTGATTTAGGCTGCAATGGATATCCACCTTATGCAGGGTGCTGTTGTCCCCGGTGGAATTGGTTTCCATATATTTGGCAAGATCCTGTGCCTGCTCTTTGTCAAAGGTCTTGTTGTTAAAATCCCTGGCAAAGCTTAATTTGTCGTAGGCATGGTAATCCGTTCCCCACACCAGTCTGGTGTAATAACGCGCCGTGTTGCCCGTGTCCAATGTCAGAAGCAGCACCATTTCGTATTCTTTGCCTGTTTCCAGCAGGTCCTTGGCGGTCAGCGTACCGAAAATGCCTGCTGCCGTAGTCTCATAGTCCGTAACCTCGGTGCTTTCAATCAGCCGTTCCCCGTCCACGCTGCGCACTTCAAACACAAATTTCTGCACCTTGTCGCCGTAAGTGTCCACAAAAAACTGCGTGCTGCGGTTCTCGTCCAGCACGGTAATGGTGTCCCGCATAAACGTGGTATCCATGGCATTTACATAGCCGTGCATTTCGTTGTAGCGGATATCGCCCATGCCCATGTAGACCACCGGGAACTTTGGCTCCTCCATATCCATGGTCATATCGTTGGTTCCCGTGTTTAACAGCCGGGAAAATATAAACAGTGATGCGACAAACACAACCATGAATACCGCCCACTTGATAATTCCTTTTTTCATTCAGCCTGTTCCTTTCCCAAAAGCTTCTGCAGTGTCGGCTGCACATGCAGAAATGCGGTTACTTTTTCCACATCCTCCGATTTTTTACGGATGCCGTTTTTCCTCACCGCTCTGATTAAAATGTTTTTCGGGGTATGCTCCATATCGATGAACTCCAGAATCTGTACCTCGTAGCCCATTTCCTCCAGCATATCCGCGCGCAGGGCGTCCGTCATAAGGGCAGCCATGCGCTCCCGTATTAGTCCGTATTTCAAAACGGGCTGAAGCTCCTTGCAGGAAATCTGCCGGTTCAGCTCATGCTGACAGCAGGGCACCACCATAATGACGCCTGCATTCCATTTTACCGCTTTTTCTATGGCGTAATCGGTTGCCGTGTCGCAGGCATGGAGCGTCACCACCATATCCACCTTATCCTCGCCTTCGTAGGAGCTGATGTCGCCCCTCTCAAAATGCAGGTGCTCGTAGCCGTACTGCTCTGCCAGCCTGTTGCAAAGGGCAATCACATCCTCCTTCAAATCCAGACCCGTAATCTCCACTTCGTATTTCCGAAGCACATGCAGGTAATAATACATGGCAAAGGTAAGGTACGATTTTCCGCATCCGAAGTCAATGATGCGCACCGGTCTGTCTGTTGGAAGCTTACGCACAATGTCCTCGATAAATTCCAGATAACGGTTAATCTGGCGGAACTTATCGTACTTCGCCTTTACGATTTTGCCCTCCTGGGTCTGCACGCCGAGTCCCACTAAAAAGTCCACGGGCTTGCCTTCTTCCAATATATAATGCTTCTTTCGGTTGTGCTCCGCAATCTCCAGACCTGCCGGCAGGTTTTCGTTCGCGTTCTTTTTGCCCACTCCCGGCGTCATTTTCTTCTTGATTGTCATTTTTCCTTTTTTGCTCACCAGCACGTAGGCGGAAAAGTCCGGCGTGGTAAACTCCGCCTGTTTGAATGCCTGCATATCCTGTGTGAGCTGCCCCGCCAGCCTGTCCGGCACCAGATTTTCATGGAACACCTTGGTCCCGATAAAGCTGGTGCGCTGATACACCGCCTCTCCTTTTAAAAGAATGGGATGTACGGTGATTTTGCTGCCCTTTTCCTTGTCAATGGGATTGCTGAATACAGCATTCTGCAGTCCGGCTTTTTCTATATCCTTTATCAAATCCAAAAATTCCTTCATGGATGTATCCTCACAAAACAATAGTCATAGTGTTCCCTCATCCCCTTTGGCCGAAGTACCCACTATGACTATATTCTAATGATTTTGCCTGAAAACCTCAACTAAAATTTTATAAATCCTTTTCGTCCGCTGTGGCGCCGTTTGTAAATCTCATAATACAGGATAAGCAGTACCATATCCTTTATCCATTCCCATTTTTCCGGGGAAGTATTCACATCTTCTCCTTTTTCCTCTTCCTCCCGCTTCAAAATAGCGACAATGCTGTCTCCCAGACGGTAAAGCTGCCACTTGTCGGGGTATTCATCATAAAGCAGGCTGCCCTCATAATCCACTTTATCCAGGACCTCGGCAATCCTCTTCTGCAGCATCTTCGCCTGCCCGGGATACATCTGCTGCAGGTATTCCAAATCACGCAGGACGGTGCTGTCCTCCTTCATCAGGCAGAGCTGTGGGTATGCCATGTAAAAAGGCAAAATTCGGTTGGAAAAGTCCATATCTGACACTTCCGGTCCCTTTTCTCTTATGATATGCAGATTGCCGGGCGGTGTTCATAGCCGCCTGCCGGTTTCTTCTCCCGAAAGCATTTCTTTTCCGATACAGTTATGCATCTTCCGGACGCGGTTATTGCTCCCTCGGGTAATAGTTATAGATAGCCTCTTCCGTTATATACTGACACATCTGTCGCAAAGAAGGTACCACATCCTGCCGGTTATCCTTATCTACACGATATGACTCATCCCCCTGTGCCATGCAGGTCAACATGTACTGGTTGATGTCCGGGGAATAATGCACCTTGTCCATGTAAAGGTTCAGATTGCACACAATGTCCGTGTCCGTCTGGAAATAATAAATCTCCACATTGTCATAAGAAAGAAGTGTCCGCAGAGCCTCATCCAGCATATAGCAGTACTCGGAAAGTTCGCCCTGTCTGCAGGTATCGTCCCACATGAGCAGCGAGTACGGCGGGAAGAAAACCGTATAAAGGGTATCCGGGTGGGACTTAATTTCTTCTGCTATCAAAGCTATATTGGCTGCAATGGTTTCCTTGTCAGGCGCGCTTTCCTCGTTCTGTACATAAGGTCCCTCGTAGGCTTCCATGGCTTTTGCCGGACCGAAGGTTTTGTCCTCCGACCAGTCGTAGGCATGTCCTCCCGTATTTTTATCCGCAAAAGAATACGCCAGCATCAGCGGAATTTTCTTTAAGAGCACGTCCTTATTAAAAAGATACGCGCCGTCATCCAGAATTGTTTCCGTATACAGGTAATTCGGGCTATATTGTGACACCACCGTCACTTCACATGGCATTTTCAGGGCAAACAAATCCAGTCCGTAAAAAACTCTCTTAATGTCCTGCTTTTCATGTGCTTTTTCCAGATAATACATAAGGTCCGCCGTGGAGCCGGAGCCTTTCACCACCTTCAGGGTTTTGATGCCATAGGCATTGTCCAGATAGCTGCTGTCGCAGTTTTCCACCACAGAAGAACCCAAAAGCACACTGTCATAGGAAAAATGCCGGATGGAGCCGATAACCTGGCTTTCCCTTTCAAACAGCACCTCCTTCATGCCGGGCAGAGGTCCGTGGTACTGGTAAAAGGGGTCAAACAAAACAGTAATTCCCGCAACAAGAAGGAGCCCTGCCGCAACCCACAATATGAAGTTCTTCAAAGCTTTTTTACCGGTAAGCATTTTATTCTTCCTTTACTGATACGGTTAAAAGTTAAAATACAAAAACGTGCTGACCTGGGAGAGGGACACAAAGCCCCAGAGAAAAACAACCGCCAGCAGAAATGCACCCTTTTTCGTGCGTGCCTTCGCTTTTATCCATTCTCCCGCCTCTTTTCCGTAAGCAAAAAAGAAGCTGACGGCAAGCATAAGACCAATCATAACAAAGTAAAAAACAGGCAGATACTGCGGTGCTTTCAGGGTAAGCGCCTTTATGATAATAAAATTCTCCGGTATCTGCAGCGCCGCACCGATGCCGTTTAGGAAGGGCTTCGGCGCCGTGAACAGATTACGGTAAAAATATCCCGCCTGCAAAAGGGTATTGCTGCGGAACATAATCAGGGTCAGGAACCAGAATATCTGGGTAAAAAAGACATTGAGCTTCCGGCTCCTGAACCGAAGCTTCGGGAACAGATTTTCCCACACCTGTCTCTTATACACATCTCCGAGCCCACGAGACAGGCAGAAATCTCG
>ERZ1026916.1771-NODE-1771-length-9719-cov-6.701573_pt1 | contig 9719 bp, 10 predicted proteins | sample MGYA00519465_ERZ1026916 | MGnify/ENA primary metagenome ERZ1026916 (study PRJEB26926, sample SAMN06164880) | human gut metagenome | biome: ENVO:00009003; feature: ENVO:2100002; material: ENVO:00002003 | host: Homo sapiens | place: USA | collected 2012 ... | reverse complement strand
ACGGTTTACTTCATCTTACTCACTGCGTTCGTAAGATTCGTAAACCTTATAGAACTTTAACGGTTTACTTCATCTTACTCACTGCGTTCGTAAGATTCGTAAACCTTATAGAACTTTAACGGTTTACTTCATCTTACTCACTGCGTTCGTAAGATTCGTAAACCTTATAGAACAAGGTTTAATTAAATAAGAATTTTTCTCTGAGGTATAAATTATGAATCCTTTGAGACCTGTTCCGATTCCAGCATACATTACTTGCAGTCCGTATGGCAACTGTGTGTGCCCTACGACTACACCAACTACTCCTGCGGCTTAAAGTAGCCATATTTTAGGTGAGGGCTAAATACCCTCACCTTTCTTATTAAGAGGAACTATGAATCAGACTAAAACAGAGACTACACTTTATTGCGCACTCGAGGACTTCAAATCTGCTCTCGAAGCACAGGAGAAATCTTTGAAAAAAATGCAATGGAACTACGAAGCGATATTTAAAGATTTTTGGGGTACAATGTTAGATGGAAAGAAGTTTATAATAATCAATGAAGCAAATTGTAGATTGTGTTCTAGTTTGAAGATGCATACAGACAAGTTTGGTCAAATGAATCTTACAACTAGCGTGCCTTTAAGAACAAAAGATAATAAAACAAAATTCTATATTTTCGAGTAACTTGTTACTCTATGGGGGCTTATGTTCAATAAAAATACGATTCCGTTCAATGCTGTCAAAGTTGGATTATATGAATACAATATTAAAGAAGCCAGTAACTTTACAGACAGCACCATACCTGATTCAATTGGTGAGTGCGACTTTGTCATTAAGCAAATTACAATCCACTCCTATCTGCCGTTACAACAACTACAGCAAACAATGATGCACGAGATTGTACATGCAGTCGCTCACACCTTTAATATTCCGCTTCCAGTTCCAGAAGATGAAATGGAGCGGGTAGTAGATTCTATGGCGACTGGCATTCTTATGGTATTAAAAGATAATCCCGAGATGGTAAAATGGCTACTCAAAAAGAAATAATTGAACAAGAAGCAAAGGCACTAGAGATGGCATATAATTCTTTGGTAGACTTCCGAAGAATTTATATGCCTGCCCCCGATGAAAGTGACCCTGCTCCATTTCATCATCAATGGAGCGATATATTACTGAGAGGCAAGAAACACTTCGCAGTAGAGGCTTTCAGAGAAAGCGCAAAGGCACTTGCACTTGATACGCCTATATTAACGACCAATGGTTGGAAAACGATGGGAACAATTCTTGTAGGAGATTATGTATACTCCCCAACAGGCAAGCCTGTTAGAGTTGTGGCTACATCAGAGATTTTCCACAAAGACTGTTATAAAGTCACATTTGACGATAAGACAGAAGTTGTTGCCTGCGAAGACCACTTGTGGACAGTGCATGATAAACATTGTCGCCGTGATAAAACTCATACCACTAAGCATATGGCTGAGAACTTTAAATTAGGTAAGCCACGCAACGGCTATCAAGAGTATGCATATCGCATTCCTTGTTCTGCACCGCTGGATATGCCTGAGAGAGTTTTACCAGTACATCCTTACTTGTTAGGGCTGTGGCTGGGTGATGGTGCTAAATCTTCTCCTATCATTAGTGTTGGCAAAGAAGATATAGAGAGCACTTTAGCCAATATCAAACAATATTGGGATAGAGTATCTATCAGACCTGACAACGGTGGTAACTATGTTGTCTCTCTGCTTGGCATTATAGACAAGTTTAGAGAACTCAACCTGATTAAAAACAAACATATTCCTGATGAATATTTGCATGCCAGCGTTGAGCAGAGACTAGAGTTATTGCAGGGCCTGATTGACAGTGATGGAACAATTTGCCATGATGGTACTAAGTCAGGGACTGTAACTTTCTGTAACACCAATTCCTTTATTATAGATGGGATTTGTGAACTCATAGGAAGTTTGGGAATAAAGTATACTTGTATAGAAAAACCTGCTAAACTCTATGGAAGATTTATCTCCAAGAGTTGGTGCGTAAGTTTTAAAACCTCTTTGTTGGTTGCTAAATTGGTTGCTAAATTGGAAAGAAAAAATAATACCATGACATTGCAACACAAAAGAAGTTTAGCACGAAGCATTGTATCTATTGAAAAAGTAGAAACAGTTCCCACTAGATGTTTACGTGTTGACTCTGAGGATGGATTATTCTTAATCACTAATCGTTTCATCACTACCCATAACTCGGTCTTGGTTATTAGGGCGCATACAATGTATAGACTTGTGTTCCCAAGTGAGGCTTATAACTTCATTGTTATTATTATGGCTAACCAAACACTTGCATCTGCAAGGCTTAAAGATATTATAGCAGATTATAAATCTAATCCTAAACTATGTGCTAATCTCGTTGAGGTAAAGAAAGATAATGAGAAAACTTTCGAGGCAGTAGTTAAAGATATATATGGTAAACCTATTAATGTACGTATCGATGCGTATGGTAAAGGTTCTTCCGTCCGTGGCTTGTTACATGGTGAGACCAGACCTAAACTGATTATCATTGACGACCCGCAGGACTTAGAGGACTCTAACTCCGAAGGTGTATTAGAGAAGGATTATAACTGGTTCTTATCTGATATTATCTTCTTGGGGCAAAAGTCCAGAATCTTTATGATTGGTAATAATCTCGGTGAGAGTTGTCTCATTGAACGTGTTATTGCTAATAAGGAGTATCTTGGTTTTGATACCCAAAGGCTACCTATCCTCTATGAAGGTGAGAGCCAGTGGCCCAGCAAATACACACTGGAATTTATTGATAGAGAGAGGGAGACGTTCGAGAAACTAGGTAAAATAGATACTTGGTATCGAGAGCGCATGTGCGAATCTATATCGCCTGATAGTCAATTATTCAAAGAAGAATACTTTAAAGTATTCTCTTGGTCTGACTTAAAAATCCCTCAACTAAACATCTTTATCACAGTCGACTTGGCTATCAGCCAGAAGAAGACTGCTGACTATACCTCTATAATGGTAGTTGGTGTTAATCAAGACAATCACTGGTTTCTACTCGACTGTTCGTATGGCCGATATGACCCTACACAAACAATCGAAGAAATATTCCGACTGGTAGGTAAATGGAATCCACAGAAGGTTGGCGTTGAGAAAGTTGCTTACCAAGCCGCTATGAGCCATTTCCTTGAGAAAGAAATGCCTCGCAGAAATATGTTCTTCACGATTGAGCAGTTAAGAGCCGCTCGGCGTAAAGAAGAACGTATAGCCGCTTTACAGCCCCGCTTTGCGGCAGGTGCTATCTGGCGACCTACTGATGCTGGTGCTTGGTGGGAAGAAATGAAAGGCGAATTACTGGCGTTTCCTAACGGCATCCACGATGACTTAATTGACTCGTTGGCATACGTTGAACAGATTGCCGTATCGCCTGTCAAGCGTTCGACTAGGAACTTCCATAATTCCTATGCTGGTTCAATGTGAGGTGAGAAATGAATCCCGATGAAGAAGTTGCATTAACTGAGCAGGTTGATTTAATCAATCAGATTCCCGAAGTCACAGGGGCGTTCTCGCCTGATGAAGAAGAACCTGTCGAAGTAGTCCAAGACGATAATTCTATTCATTATGATTATGAAGTCTCTGAGGAAAAACTAGAAGAAATCTTACATAATGTAAAGAATGAAATCGAAAAGGCTGACCGTTATTATGAAGACGAACTAGAATCTGATATCATTAAGCGGCACAAGATTTTCGAGAGTGACAAGGATTACTATAAAAACAAGTTTCCAAAACTGTCTAAAGTTACTGACGTAACGAGTTCTGACTTCCATGATACTGTAGAGTGGGCTATGCCATCACTTATCAAAGTATTCTTTGGTTCTGAGGATATATGTAAACTCCAAGGTGCCAACAGTGAGTCGGATGACAGAGCCGCACAGGTCTTAAATGACCTTATCAAGTATCAATTAGAACGCCACAATGATGGCTTCCTTATCTTCTATGATTGGATTAAAAATGCTCTGATTGATAACCTCGGCATCTGTAAGTGTTACTGGGAACGTGAAGAAAACACAGAATTGCTAGAAGTGACATGTGATTCAGAACAACTGATGGCAATTCAGAATGACCCTAAAAATAGTATTCTTTCTGTGGAGCAGGTAAGTGCTGACCCATCTCCTGAACAATTAGCAATGGGAGTTCAGTATCAAGCAGTTTACAGAGTAGAATACGAACGTCTGGACAGGGTGATACGCAACCAACCTAAGTTGGAAGTAGTACCGCCTAACGAGTTTAGGTTTAGCCCTACTGCTCGTACGCTGGACGATATAGATTTTGTTGCACACAGAAAAATCGTTACACTTGACTACCTTAAACGGCGTGAGCGTGAAGGATTGTATCAGCGCATCGACGAAGTAGAAGAAAATGCTGGTGACCAGTCTAGCGTATCTCGTACCATGTATGAGACAGACCTGAATCCGAGCATGTATAATCAAGTGGAAAGCGGGAATAAAGAAAAAGCCAAGTCCGAATATCTTCTATATGAGTGTTATGTCAAGACAGATGTGAATGATGATGGTATCTTAGAGGATATTATTGTCACCATTGTTGACGATATAATCATTCGCTTAGAAGAAAACACGATGGGCAGACATCCTTTCTTCGCTATCTCTCCTATTCGTGATACATTGCGTTTGTTCCCTAAACGTGGTATTGCTGACTTGGTTGGCGAACTTCAAGACTTGTATACAGTATTGCTGAGACAGATTATATACAACATTGCTAACAATAACGACCGCCAAGCGTTCGTTAATATAGATGCGTTGGTAGACCCTAACGAGTTTATTGACGGTAAGAAGGGTGTCAGGGTAACTGGTAGCCCCAGAGATGTAGTCTATTTTTCTCCACAGGAACAATTAAGTTCTGACACATATACTTTCTTAGAGAGTATTCAGTCCATGAAGGAAAATAGAACAGGTATCACCAGATACAATCAGGGTATGGATTCCAGCAGTTTGAATAAGACTGCCACTGGTATTACTCAGATTATGCAGGCCTCTAATCAACGATTAGAATTGATTGCTCGCACGTTTGCTGAGACAGGTGTTAAGCAGTTGTTTAGACATCTTATCCGCATGAATCAAATGTATGTCACAGAAGAAACATTTATTCGTGTAACTGATAAGCCTAAACCTATTGCTCCTGATGACTTGGCAGGTGAGATTGATGTTACTGTCAATGTAGGTGTAGCCGCTGGTACTAAAGACCAGCAGTTCCGTAACTTGCAGTTGCTGTTACAGATGTATCCGCAAGTATTACAGGCAGGCATTGCAGACAACTCTCACGTTGCATTTTGCTTCCAACGTCTTGTTGAGATTATGGGCTATAAGAATGTCTCAGACTTTTCTTTTAATCCAGACTTAATCAAAGAAGCATCTATGCAGGGCATCCCGCCACAATTATTACAGATGATGCATGTTGCCGAGCAGACTGGCGAAGTACCGCCAGCATTACAGCAAGCGATTGACCAGCAACGTCAACAGCAAGTAGCGGCGGCCGCTGGACAGATGGCACAGGCTAAGATGGCGCAAATGCCGAATGAGGTACAATCTAATGAGCCAAGTAACACTAGACCATATCCCAAGAAAGAACAGTAGTCAGATTATCAGAGAGGGCTTCAATGCCGAAGGTGCTCTGGTATTTCTTACAGACTTGTTTGAAAAAGAGGAAAAAATCCTTATAGACCAGTTGATGTGTTGTGACGAAAGGGAACTATCATTCCGCCGTCAAAACCTCAAATACATGCGGCTATTGCACCGCAGAATGAAAGAAAAGGTATTACTTGGCATACAATATGCCGAACAAGAAATCGAACAACCAGATAATGGATTCGAGGGGGAAAATTGAATATGAATGAAAACAACATTAATCAAGAAAGCGCAGAAGTAGAACAACCCGAAGTGGATTCTACCCCTGAGTTCTATCTTGATGAAAACGGCACCTTAGTATGGAAAGAGGCAGAAGATGCTTTAAGAGAAGAACAGGAATCCGAGGAAGAATCTGAGGAACAACCAGAAGAAACTCAAGAGGAAGAATCTGAGGAAACTACTACTGAGGAAGAAGAAACCAGCGAAGAAGAATCAGACGACCCTAATAAACAGGAATCTGAGGAAACGATGGTTACAGTGCCGATAAATGGCGAGGAAGTGGAACTCCCGCTGAGTGAACTTGCTCGTGGTTACATGCGACAGCAAGATTACACTCGTAAGACCCAAGAACTTGCCAACCAAAGGAAAGCATTGCAGAACCCGCTATACGGTGCTACACAACAGCCCGCACAGCCTGCGCCTACCAGACAGCAACAACCTGACCTGATTGCACTTGCTAAACGCATGGCGACACAGAAACTTGGTTTGCAATCTGAGGAAGAACTTTCTGAGGTAAACCTTGAACATAGTCTTGTTGTGTTCTCTGAATTACAAGCACTGCAACAACAGCAAGCCGCTATGGTTAACAAGCAATATGCTCTTGACAACATGGAGCGTGAACTCGCCGCAGAAGACCCTGCCTACAATGAAATCCTTCTCAGGTTCAAGAACAAGATTCCTGACATGTCTGTAGGAGAATATACTAAGTTACAAAGGGCCTATGACCGTGGCGACACTGCAACTATTAAAGAGTATTATGAAAAAGAGCGTAAAGAATTTTACGCCGAGAAAGTAAAGACAAAAACCAAACCCAGTCCCAAAGTACCTAAACTGGAAAAAGCAGGTTCCACACCGATAACCAAACCGACCACTAAAAAGAAAGTGGACTTTAGAGAACTCGGGCACATGAAACCAGAACAGAAAGCACAGTTACTTATGGATATGGGTATTGTTTAAAAATTATTGAGGTGAAATCCATTGGCATCTAAAACTTATACCTCGGTAGGCAATAGGGAAGACCTACTGGACATCATTACGAATAGATAACTGTTCCTATTAGCAGGAATGTTAATAGCAAAGTCTGCTTTATCGGTGAAACCCTAACGTAAAGACGAGGGCAATACCGAGAGGTATGTGGCGAAAGCCAACAGCCTTGTATCGACTAACATTATCCGCACGTGAAGTTTATTCAAACTTCATAGGAGAGTTGTAAGCCTTGAATCAACTATATTAGTAGAGGCTTAATGCAGACTACCGAGAAACGGTAAAGATATAGTCAGTGCCTATGGAAACATAGGGCGGGAAACGATTTCTCCCGATGAAACTCCGCTTATGAATAAATTCGGTCGTTCTAAGGTAACTGGTATGACCCACTCTTGGTTGACTGACAGCCTTGCTAACCCGCAGGCTAACGCACACCTTGAAGATGCGGCATTTACTTCTACTTTGGCGACCCCTCGTGTGAAACTGGACAACTACATTCAGATTTTCATGCGTGACTGCGTAGTATCTGACTCTCAGGAAGCAGTCCTGAAAGCAGGTGTACGCTCTGAGATGGCTTGGGCGGCGTAAATAATGATACGTTTACGCCAACGACAATTTGTTGGTAGGCCATCTAAAATTGGGTGAATTGCTGGGAACTCTAAGTCTACAAATGTAGATATGACAATCAGCATCCAAGCCGCAGGAATCCGATAAACGTACTGCGGAAGGTTCAACGACTAATAGGTGAGGACGGAATCCAATAACCCTATACCAGCGCCCAATACTTTTATAGATTTTTATAAAAGTAAAGATATAGTCTGAACACCGTACGAAAGACGGTGAGGCAAGCAGAAATGACTTGCCCCTGTGAAAACACAGAGTAACAAAATGTATCAACTCCAAAAAACCCTGAAAATGATTGCTTTAGACGTTGAGTATGCAATCGTAAACAACTCTGATAAAGTGTTGGGTGCTACTTCTACAGAAGGTAAATTCGGTGGTGTACCATACTTCAACAACGTGAACATTGTAGCCGCTACTGGTGGCGACTTCACCGAAGAACAATTCAACGATGCTATTCAAAAAGCATGGGCTAAAGGCGGTATGCCTGATATGGTAGTTGTTTCTGGTAACAACAAACGTAAAGTAAGTATGTTTACTGGTAACGCACAACGTCAGCGCAATGCCGACTCCACCAAAGTTAAACAGATTGTAGATGTTTACGAATCCGATTTTGGCCTTGTAAACCTGCAACTCCATCGCCTGCAACCTGACAACCGCATTGACTTCTTGCAGACTGAATATTGGAAACTTGCTTACCTCATTCCGTTCAAAACCTATGACCGCCCGAAAGACAGTCTGATGAACGGTAAGGTTGTAACTGGTCAGTTGACTTTGGAATGCCGTTCTCCTGAGGCTAACGCAGTTATTAACATCGCAGAATAATGTTAACACCAGCAGAAAGTTTTCTAAAAGACCAGAAACTTGAAATCAAAGATGATGGTCAGATAGTATTAACGAACACCTTTAACACTGACGACTTAGAGGCTCAATTAGCCGAAGAACGTAAAGAAAAGCAAACTGGTAAGAACCTGCGTAAACTCGCAAGTATCCCGCAGTTTGAGTTCGATAACGACCCTATGCTGAGAAACTATCTTGCCTTGTGCGAGTTGGGGGATGCAGAAGGTGCAAGGGAGATAATGCGGCAATTCCTTGCCTTGAATCCACAATATAAGGCTACAACTGCAAAGTTTTAAAGAAGGGGGCGAAAGCCCCCTTTTCTTTTTCTGAGGTGAAATATGACAGGTAGAGAAATAGTCGCTATGTGCGATAAGATAATCAAACGTCAAGATTTAGATAAAAGCCTCTTGCTCATGTTTATAAATCAACAGCGTAGAACTATTCTCATGGATAACTACCTGTACAAATTAGATAAATGGATTAAATACCAAGAACCTGAGAATGGTTTTGTGAAGACCACTAATCTGAAACAAGTTCGGTATTTAGAATATCAGTTGGACGGACATCATAAACCTTTAGAGCGAATCAATACATATCAAGAATTACTGGAAATGTATGACGATGTAGACGTGGTAGGCGAACCTAATTATTACTTAATAATGAGTGGTGGGATTAAAATAGTCCCTATGCCCCCAGAAGGAGTCATTAATATTTTCGGTGAATTTTATCCTGCTGACCTTAAAGAAGATGACACAGAGGACATTCTTGCGAAAGAACTTTCTGATGTTATTATATACTTTGGTTGCGCAGAGTATTTTGATATGCTCAACGAACAAGAGCAAGGAGCGTTCTGGCGCGCTAAAGGGAATGCTATGTTTGATAAGTATATAGCATCTGTAAAGAGACAAATGACGGACGATAAAGAACTTATGGCTCGTGACCCATTCGGAAATATCGGATTGGTTCATGGCGAACGCCGTACAGGTGGTGGGCAAATTATTATTAAAAACTTGGATGGTGGCATCGTGGATGCTTCGGAAGGTGATATTTAATGGCACTAAGGCCAGAAGATTTGCGCTACTTTATGCGCAGAAGTCTTGCTAAAGACCTTAACACACTAGATGCAGTGCGTGAGGCCGAGTTAGTTTATGTTACCGATACAGGAGAAATCTATGTCGGCACTAAAACTGGCGTTAGGAACATTGTCACAGAAGCAATCTCTGGTGCAATCATTCCTACCATCGGAGACAACGGCAACTGGTTTATCCAAGGTAATGATACTGGCAGAGCATCTCGTGGCCCTAAGGGTGATGCTTATATCCTGTCTCTTATACACATCTGACGCTGCCGACGAACTCTAGGGTGTAG
>ERZ1026916.1766-NODE-1766-length-9739-cov-7.123916_pt1 | contig 9739 bp, 5 predicted proteins | sample MGYA00519465_ERZ1026916 | MGnify/ENA primary metagenome ERZ1026916 (study PRJEB26926, sample SAMN06164880) | human gut metagenome | biome: ENVO:00009003; feature: ENVO:2100002; material: ENVO:00002003 | host: Homo sapiens | place: USA | collected 2012 ... | reverse complement strand
TTAAATCGGGTGTGTATTCCTCAGCAAGCGTTTATGACTATCTGCTCAATCGCACAACCTTAAAAAATAACGGAATTTCCATTTGGAACGCAGAATGGTATATAAAGCCGTCAATTTCGTGTGATGTGTGGCAGTATTCAGATAACGGTAGAATTAACGGTATATCAACAAATGTTGACCTTAACTACATATATGACCTTAACATTTTAAATTGATAACAACTTTTTGAGAAGGTGAAATAATTGTCGTTTGGAAAGCAGTTGCTTATTGCTCGAAAAAACAAGCATATGACACAGAAACAAGTGGCAGAAGCCGTGCATATAGAACGGTCAGCCTATACCAAATGGGAAAACGATAATTATGAACCGACTTTTGCATATATCAGAGAATTAGCGAAAACATTGGAAGTTGATTACAACTTTCTGTTTTATGATGACAGCAAGACTTTTTAAGTTTTCATTGTTATTCTTCTTTGCATCGGGCATTAATTTGTCTGATGCACTCCTACAATTCCCACTAATGTGGTTAATAATATAAATTTTCGGAGGTAAATATGATTCGTGCATCACCCAAAAGAATACAGTAGTTTTTCTTTTTCAATATTTAAATATTTAGATGAAAGGAGAGAAAAATTTGAATGAAGTTAATTAAAAAAATGCTGTCGGTGTTCTTATGTTTGACTGTAATTATCAGCTCATTGTCTGTCGGTTTATTTTCCGTAAGTGCTGCCACGGTTACCAAAGGTACTCGTGGTGCAGACGGCAAAGGTTTTATATACAAAAAAACAGCTGAATATACTTATACAGACGCAAACGGGAAAAAGCATAGTCAGCATTATGAAGGTTGGGAAAATTTTAAGGTCCATTTTTTTGCTGCATCCGGAAAAGCCTTGAATTTTTTAGACTACACACAAAGAGCGTACTGTATTGAACCGGATAAAGCATCTGAATTAACAAGTTCTGCTACTGTAAAAAGTACATCTCAATCAGCAGCTTGGAAACAGCTAACTACTGCACAGCAAAATGCAGTTAATCTGATACTTGCTTGGGGCTTTGGCGGATTTGAAGCTGCAAAGAAAGAGAAGGTTCATTATTACTATGCAACGCAGCTCTTGATTTTTGAGATTGTTGCAGGCAAGCGTAACGCATCAACTTTTGAAGCGGTTACCGGTAAGCCGTTACTTACACCTGCAAATACAATGACGGCTACGAGTTCGGCAGAAACTACGCTTGCGAATGTTACAACAGCGTACAACAATATGGTGTCTTGGTGCAAAAAGTCGGTGCGAAATCCGTCATATACAGCATCATCACTCAGTTCTGCGAAGTCGTATCAAATGTCATATAATCAATCAAACGGACAGTATTCAATCACTTTGACTGATAAGAACGGTACCGCTTCAGTAACAAAAGCATCCGATGTAATCGTCAGCAATTCAAATGTTAAGGTCAGCGTAAGCGGAAATAAGATTACATTCACTTGTTCCAAAAATCTTGGTACGACAGTTAATGTGACAATGAAAAACTCTTTTTTGAAGGAATATGGAATCAAGAGCAAAAACAGTTTGTATTTAATTACAAGTAATGACTCTGCATCATATCAGACTTTTGCTCGAGGTTCTAATTATGCAGTTAAAGACGGATATGTTAAGTTGACATTTCCGGATGTTGTCAAGCTGCAACTTCACAAATCATCATCAAACAAAGAGCTTACAGCCGGCAACGGTTGTTACAGCTTGTCGGGAGCTGAGTATGGCATATACACAGACAAAGCTTGTACCAAAAAAATCGGCAGTATTACAACAAATGCAAGCGGTTACGGCAGTTACAGTAAATATGTTGACGCATCAGCTTCTTACTATGCAAAAGAAACAAAAGCACCAAAAGGCTATGAGCTTGACGAAACTGTTTATACATTTGTGAATTCAGGCAAAAAAGCCGCAGACGGTACAAAAATTTATAGCTTTAGCTGTACTGATAAGCCTGTAAATGATCCTATCGGTATTGTGTTACAAAAAAAGAATGCAATCACCGGTGAAACGACAGGACAAGGACTTGCTGGTGCGGTTTTCAGTATTGAATACTACGCACAAGAGATTGACAAAGATTACAATGTCAAACCCGGTGATACAGCTCCTGCTCTTAACAGCAAAAACCTTAAAAGGACTTGGTATATTGAAACACAGGAAACCGGTAGAGCTATGCTCACTGAAAAATTTCTTTCAAAAGATTATATTTCAAGTGATCTATACTACAGCAATTCAATTGTAACGATTCCCGTTGGAACAATTGTAGTCCGAGAGGTTAAAGCTCCTGACGGATACTCTCTAAGTGATGTTGCATTTTACAGGACTATAACAGTTGAAGGAGCAAAATTTGCTCAAGACACCAATACTCCCATAAATGTGCCGATTGACGAAATGCCGGCAAAGGCATACATCGGCATACACAAACTTAATCGGTCAGGTATAGGTGTCGGCGGTGCAGTATATGGCTTGTACTCTGATTCAGCTTGTGCAAGCTTGTATGACAAGCTCACAACAAGTGCTGACGGCAAGGGGACTTTTGCAAAATCGGTAGATGTCGGCAAAACATATTACATCAAAGAAATAACCGCACCGACAGGCTATGAGCTTGACGATACTGTTTATCCTGTCATTGCAAATGAGGAAAACTCAACCGTTGAAACAGCCGTTATTCAGACGATTTATGAAGATGCCATAAAAGCTGACCTCAAAATCAAGAAGTCATCAACAGACGGTATAGTTTCAAATCTTTGGTTTGCAATATCAGATAACCTTGGCAACGAGTACAACGCAGTTTCAACCGATAAAAACGGCGAAGCGACTGTTAAAGGTTTGAGGGTATATGACGATAAAGGCAACAAGATAACCTATACCGTCAAAGAGCTTGGCTTTAAGACTACTTTGGGTGCTCACAGCTATGGCGGTTACACTTGGACGATAAAGAAAGAAAATGCAATCAGCTACAAAGGCTCTTATTATGAAGGTGTTTCAAATGCCGTGTTCAGCAATTGTGAGAATGCTTATTCAAGATACTACTATGGCAAATCATCAGAAGCAAAATCCAACGCTAACGGTAAGTCATTTACACTTGACGAAAGCAAAACCGTTACATTCAGTTTTCAAAACACAATTTCCGAAACAAATTTGACCGTCAAGAAAACTTCCTACAACGGTAAAGTGTCTGGAGTTTGGTTTGAGGTACAGGACGAAAACGGTAAATACTACGGGTCTATAGTCACAGATTCAAGCGGAACAGCTAATTATTACAGCAGGTACGGCGAAAAACTCAAAAGCTGTCTGACCGTTCCAAACTCAGCAATTTGTATCCCTATAAAATATAAGGTTATTGAAAAAGGTTTTCTCGGCGGAAGCAGTTATTATTTCCCTGACAATTACCTTGAAAAGGCTGAATCAGAGTTTAAGACTGCCAACAAATACGGAACAACATCTACTCTTAATTATTCCGTGTACAACGCTCCTGCAACAGGAAGTATTAACATCAATAAGACTTCCGAGGACGGAGTTATCGAAGGCTTGAGCTTTAAGCTCGAATCTTTTGATGACGAACGAGAATACGGTGATGACCTTATCCCTACTCCTATGGCTTATGATGCAGACGGAAACGAGATTACAAGTATCGTTTTGACTACCGACAAAAACGGTAAAGCGAGTACGAACAATGAGCAGTTCTATGATGTCAACGGTAATAAAATTGACGGTATTCTGCCGTATGTAGTTGACCTAAACGGTTTTCAAATTACTTACAGGCTTACAGAAATCGGCATTAAACAGTCAGACGGAACATACAAGTTTCCGAGCCGTTATGAACTGAAAGATGCAGTCGAATTTACAATCTATGATACCGATGAATACAACTATACATATGATTGCGTGAACACCATCAAAACGGGTTCGTTACAGGTACAAAAAACATCTGAAGATGATGTTGTGGACGGTTTGTATTTTGAAATAAGCTGTGCTGACACAGGGTTTAACGAAAAAGTAAGCACAAACCTTGAAGGTTTAAGTCCTGAAATTTCAGACTTACCGATTTATAACAGCAATGACGAATTGCTCAAATATAAAGTAACCGAACTCGGCGAGCTTAACGATGACGGCACTTACTCTTTACCGTATAAGTATAACAAACCTAAAAGTGTAACAGTTACGCTTAATTCAGATACCGTAGTTTTTGCAAATATCAAAAACACGCTGAAAACAGGCTCTGTTAAACTGACAAAAACAGACGGCACAAAGGCTCTTGGCGGATCAGGTTGGCAGCTCTACAAGTCAGATGACACACCCGTCAGATGCATTCAAAACGGCACAGGTAGTTATATGTACCGCTCTGAATCTGAATCTGCAACTGACTGTATGGCAACAAACGGCACTCTGTCAATCCGTAAACTGCCGGTAGGAGATTACTATTTTGTTGAGTCTGTAACTCCGTCAGGCTATATGCCATACGGTAAAAAGGTTGAATTTACAATTTCAGCCGACAATGAAAACACACTTAACATGTCTTTAACCGTTGCCGATAACAAATCCGTGTTATTCCAAACAGGCGGCGGTGGAATTGCTCCGTTTTACTTCGTTGCCGTGGCACTCGGAGCAATGGCTATAATTTTCATCTATGACTACCATAAACACGGTAGCAAGAAATATAAAAAATCACGAAAGGAAAATCAAAAATGAAAAAGAAAATCACACGAATTATGACAGCTATGGTACTTGCCGTTATGATGGTATTTACTGCAATTCCGTTTGCAAGTGCCGCAACAAACAACAACGCTCTTGATGAAACAAAGAAGGTTTCATTCACGCTCAATTGTTCTAAGCCCGGCTATACCTTTACGGTGTACAAGGTAGCGGAACTCAAAACAACTGAAAATCCGTATAAGACAGGCTATGATTCACTCATTCCTTCAATATCTGATGAGATTTTAAGCGGAAAGACATCGAATGTTCTCTCAGCTCTTGACGGTCTTTCTTCAATCCCGTCAACTGCTTCAACCGTTGGCACATTTACTACTTCGGCAACATCTGTAAAAAAGACTTTTTCAAGCCTTGCTCAGGGTTTGTACTACATTAAGGCTACGAACTTTCCTGCCGGTGTAAGAAGTGTTACAAACTCTGTTGTATCGCTCCCATACTACAATAACGGTTGGGTTTACAGTATCAATGATATTGACCTTGCAACAAAGGTAAATGACGGTGATGTTGTAACAGGCAAGACTATCACTAACAGCACAAAGGATAATGTTAATTTTACCGATGTAAGCCTTGGTGACACAGTAAATTTTGAAATCAAGTCATCGACTGCCGGTTCAAGCGAAATGAAACTTAAATCATATACCGTATATGATGAAATGTCAGCAGGACTTACTCTTGATAAAGACAGCGTAAAGGTTGCACTTCTCAACGCACAGGGACAGAAAGTAAACGAAACAGACCTTGCTCCATCTGATTACACTCTCAATGTAACCTCAGAAGTTGATGGTAAAGCTACAACATTTAATGTAGCTCTCACAAACACTTATCTCCAGAAAAATGACTTTTATGCAGAGGGTGTTACTTATACATCTGTAACTTATTCAGCAAAGCTCAATAAGTACGCTGTAACAGGAAAGACAGGCAACCCAAATACAGAAACAAAGCTCGTTTATTCTAACAAGAACGGTGTTGAATCAGAAGTAAACGGTAATACAGTTTATGTTTACTCTTTTGCAGTTACAACTAACAAGACAGATACAGCCGGCAAGGCTCTCGAAGGTGCAGAATTCAGCCTTTTTAAAACAGAAGAGGATGCAACTGCTCTTACAAATGCCATTGCAAGCGGTGTTTCAGACAAGACAGGCAAGGTTACTTACTACAACACAAGTAAAGAAGAAATCAAACTTGCAAGCGGTAAATATTATATTGTCGAAACAAAAGCTCCTACAGGCTACAACATCTACGGTAAGGTTATTCCGGTAACTATTGATGTTACATACGGTGCAACATTTGTTGACGGTTCGTACATCACAAACTGCCCGACAGACGGTACAGCAAGCGTTGATGTTAAGGATACAAAGGTTGTTGTTCCGCAGACAGGCGGTGTAGGAACAGTTATGTTCTACATTCTCGGCACAGCTTTTGCACTCGGCGGTATTGCAACATTGCTCATTCGCAGAAGAGTAAAAGCTACAAACAAGTAATTTCACATTAAACAGAAAGGAGTACAGCACATTGAAAAAATGCAGAAGCAAATGCACCTTGATAATAGGAATAATTTTTATGACTGCATCACTCTGCTTTGTGCTGTACCCTTCTGCATCAAATGCTGTCAATAGTTTTTTCGCCGCAGCCACAATTAACAATTATGCCGCATCTCTTGACAGCATTTCAGCAGCCGACAGGTCACAGTACTTGTCGGCTGCTGCTGAATATAACAACAATTTATCAGAACTTATCAATGGCTTTTCTTACGATACAGACAGCGTGATTGACGGATATGACGATATTCTTAATTTTGGCGATGGACTTATAGGTTACATTGATATACCAAAAATCAATGTTAAACTGCCGATTTACCACGGTGATACAGACAAAGTGTTGGAAAAAGGTGTTGCTCATCTGCCAAATACAGCGTTTCCTATTGGAGGTGTGGGCAATCATTCTGTCTTGTCTGCACATACGGGTTATCCAACGCAAGTGTTTTTTGACAATCTCAACGAGCTTGAAATCGGTGATGAAATCAAGGTGTCCGTGCTTGATGAAACGCTTACCTATGCTGTAACAGCAAAAAACATTGTTAAGCCCGACAACATATCGTTACTGTCAGTTGACGAAGAAAAAGACCTATTAAGCCTTATAACTTGTTATCCCTACGGTGTTAACAGTCACAGACTTATTGTGACAGCCGAAAGGGTATCTGAAACCGCTTCGCCTGATACTGCCATAAAAGCAGAAACTAATAACAGAAGTTTTGATTTTATTCTACTGGCAATAATTGCAATAGCAATAACAGCTGTTATTGCTACATTTGCTGTCAGAAAAAGGAGGAAAAATAATGCCTGATATTACAATAGACAAATCATCACTTGTCTATGATGATAACGAATTCGAGTATAAAACAAGAGTTCCCGGTACTTTCGGGGAGGATATTCGTTATCTTTGGATTAAAAAAGACGATGTTGATGAAATCAACGAAGGCAAAACCATACTCACATCATTGGATGATGAGAGTAAATATATGCTTTATGACAAAGATGATAATCTTGCCGAAACAGTCAGGGGGTCAGAACTGTACATAAATCATTATGATCCGGTTAAGGAAAAAGAAAACACAGAAAGCAAAAATTTTGACACTATTAATGAAAAAAAGTCCAAAAGTGTCGGTGTAAAAGAAGAAAATTTACAATCTGTTCCGACTGAACCGATTGTAACCGAAACATCAAAAGACACAGAATTTTCTATTCCGATTTTTGCTACCCTTTATGACAAATGCAATCGCAAAATTGATGAGCTTAACAGCAAAAATGATAAGTTCAATGCAAAAATTGAAAAGCTCAATATAAAAAAGTCCCGAAATGCAGAGTTTGTATCTACGATTGAATCCTTGAAAGATATTGTGCCAAAACCTGTATATACTGCTCTTTCGCTCTTGGCAACAGAAAGACGGCAAAAGATAGTCAGTATTAACGAGAAAATTTCTGCCCACAAACTGAATATCAAATCCAATGAAAATAAAATTCAGAAACATCAAAGCCGTGCTGATTTCTGCATTAAAATCCACAAATTTCTCGACAATATGAAGTCACCTGACGGACGCAAAGAAAATTTCGTTAAAGGGATTCAAGAGTATCGAATGATGTCGATGCGAACAACCTCAGAAAAATTTGATGCTACTCAAAATAAACTTGACAGTGCTCTAAAAGCGTACAGTCAAACTCATTATATGTCTGAAAAGCTCAAACTACAAAAGCAGATTAACAAGCTCACAACAAAAAAAGAAAAGTTAATGCGAAAGCTCAAGGCACTTGACGAGTGGTCTGCAAAGTTTGATGCAGTCAAAGCAATGCCCGATAAAGAAGCTGACAATATCATCAACAAGAGCTGTCAGAATATTGTTGATGAGTTTACTACCAACCCACAGGCTCTCAAGAAACAGGCGGATACGATTGTAAGTTCAACTGCAAAAGTTATTTTCGAAGAAAACTATCTTAAAAATGCTGAAATGTCGATTGAGGACGATTATGACAGTATTGACGGTATTATCAATAACGGCAATAAGCAGCAGGAATACGAAAAACTCAAAGAGCCTGATAAGAAATCCGAACGCAGAACAGCACCTTTATCGAGAAATCAGATTAAGCAAAATGCAAACACTATTGCTCATAATGAGCAACGAACGAATGATAAAACCAAAACTCAGGGACAAGAATTATAAAGCTATTTTAGACCTGTGCCATTCAGGCACAGGTCTTTTTTTAAGAGGTGAATGAAATAAATGATTGAATTATATGGAAACAAAATATGGAACAGCAACACTCCCAATAAATATAAAAAAGTAATCATTGCGAGTGAGGATAGTCTTGATAATATATGTCAGGAACTTGAAAATTCAGGACTTAATTATTGTGCATATATTTTTAACGGAGAAGCACATATTGCCATTGGCAGAGCTACTGCAAATAATATTGATAAGTTGGATATTGATTATCAGACTGTTATTGAATGTAATTCAAAAGTCTATAAAACCAACAACATCATAGGAACTACAACCTACGATTCTATTGAGGATAAATTATACCGTAAGTACAATACCGATTTTGCCTATAAAATCGGTCAAAGACTTACTGAGCAAGGCATCCTTTTTTCAGGCAGAATTTACGGAAAAACAACAACTATTACTGTTGACAAGCAATATGCTGATACCTTGAATAAAATATCTGCTGAACTTAAAGAACAGCGAGCATCATTTATGTCAAAATCTGAGGTTGTTCAAAATGAATCACCGGAAGAATCAAAATCAGTTAATGAAAAAATATCTGAATTACATTTTAATGAATCGCAACTTTCGGCACTTGCACCGTCTGTAAAATTTATCCAAACGAGAAACGATGATAATTTGACTGATAACTTTGTTTCATTGTTTTCTGACTGCACTGATTTTTATGAATCACAACTTTCTGCTCTTGCCGAAATTTATGTTGACACATATCGAAGTTTTTCGGATAAATCTTTGATATTTGCAGATACATCAAGGTTTAATGATTTAAAACAGCGTTTTGTTAATGATAACATTACTGCAAAATTAACTGAAAATCGTGGTTACTCAACTACTCAGTTTGAAATTATCAGAGAAATGGTAACTTACGGTATGAGCGAATCAGTAATCAACTTGCTTGATTACACTTTTTCGATTGATGAAATGCAAAACTTCTTTACAGCATACAAGAACGGCTCGTATGAAGATTTAATCAATCTCATTGCAGATATTAAAGGTACTACACGCACGGATATTGAAGGGCAAATTGAGGGCGGTACATACACTCCCGAAATTCCCGATTATGATTTTTTAAGCAAAAATCTAATTTTTCATAACCCCTCGGCAAATCATTTTACGGTTATGTATTTCAATCCGGATAGCGAAACAGGCGGTCAGTTCGTAAGCACTGATATAAATTATAATGTTGCTTGGCGAGGAAACCGAGATTTTACAAATGATTC
>ERZ1026916.1751-NODE-1751-length-9803-cov-6.659520_pt1 | contig 9803 bp, 9 predicted proteins | sample MGYA00519465_ERZ1026916 | MGnify/ENA primary metagenome ERZ1026916 (study PRJEB26926, sample SAMN06164880) | human gut metagenome | biome: ENVO:00009003; feature: ENVO:2100002; material: ENVO:00002003 | host: Homo sapiens | place: USA | collected 2012 ... | reverse complement strand
CGTGGGCTCGGAGATGTGTATAAGAGACAGGTATTTACCATCAAAATGTTCATAATTAGAATCCGTTAAGTTTTGCAAAGAAACAAAACAATGTTTATATGCTTCGGCATTAATTTTAATAATCTCTTCTTCCTTATTGTTAGAAAGTTCCAAATACATAAGATGCATGAAATCATCCAATAAACTCCTAAGAATAATATATGGCGTTGATATATATTTGCTTTGCCTATTTTTCAGAATTGTAGATAAGTCTAACAATAAGAGGGCTTGTTTTTGTAAAATACCTAAATAATAATCCTGCATATCTTTTTCATCTTGACATTTACCTTGTAGCTGTTCAAGATTACTATTGGCTAAGTCTGAAATTATTTTAGCTAAGTGGGATAAGTTATTTGTATCCATTTGATATGTTTTATAAAAATGTTCATGTACAAATATAATAAAACTCGCCCGATTATGGATGGATTCAGGAAAAATAATGTAAACTATTGGGTTTTCAGGGAGATACGCAGCATTATTCCGCATTTGTAAACGTGTGCTTTGAAGCTGTTTTTTGAATAGTTAAGCGGAAAAATTGCTACCTATCCGTTGCCCATTCCAGTTGTATGGAGTTGTTTGAAAATCCTTTTTGCTCCGACCATAAAGAACGCAGTTTTATCATTTTGGCTTAGCGAAGGTACTTATTTTTTTTGAGATATGAAAAATATAGGTTCCGGAAGTCAATGGTGATAGCTTTGTCTATGTTTGACGATATTTTACATGCCGATGATTAACTCTGTCTCCGTTAATTTTGCAAACAATGGAACAGATTATGAATCAAACAGATGTAAAGGTTTCGTTCTACCTTAAAAAGAGCGAGGCGGATGCCAAGGGAAATTGTCCCGTAATGGCACGGCTTATTGTCGGCAAGTACTCTGAAACAGCATTCAGTGTTAAGCTTCGTGTGCCACAGTCTTTGTGGTTATCTGGACGTGCCTGTGGGAAAAGCGCTGCGGCCCGAGACATAAATAACAGGCTGGATGAAATACGTGCAGCTGCTTTCAGTATCTATGCGGAACAATCCGCAAACCGTGAAGTTGTTACTGCAGAAGAAGTAAAACACCAGCTTTTGGGAATGGCTCCGGAACAGGAAACCTTGTTAAGCTATTTCAGGCTTTTCATGAGAAATTTCGAGAAACGTGTTGGGATTAACCGGACGGAAAGCAGCTTGAACGGTTATCGAAATTCCTATGATCATCTGGTTCGTTTCTTACAGTCACAATACAAGTTGTCAGACATTCCTTTTGCAGCATTAGACCGTTCTTTCATTGAAAAATTCGATTTGCATTTGCGTACGGAATGTCATTTGGCTCCAGGAACGATTGTAAATCTTACTGTAAGGCTGAAAACAATTGTCGGAGAAGCGATTGCGGACGGTATCATTACAGCGTTTCCTTTTGTGGGTTATGAACCGACGCATCCGCAATCGGAACAAAAATATCTTACAACAGAGGAATTGAACAGAATCATGACCACCCCTTTGCATAGTCGCACCCTTTATCATGTACGGGATTTGTTTTTGTTTTCCTGCTATACTGGTATTCCTTATAGCGATATGTGTATGCTGACAAATGAGAATCTTTCCCTTGCTGAAGATGGCATTTGGTGGATTAGGAGTTCACGCAAGAAAACCGGTGTAGATTTTGAAATACCGCTTATGGAATTGCCGCTTCATATCATTGAAAAGTACCGGGATGTGGCTCCTGAGGGAAAGCTTCTTCCTATGTATTCCAACAGTTCGTTGAACCATTATTTGAAACAGATAGCCGTACTCTGTGGCATAGAACGCAAGCTGGTCTTCCACGTGGCCCGTCATACCTATGCGACCGAAATCACCCTTTCCCATGGTGTACCACTTGAAACGGTCAGCAAGATGTTGGGACACAGCAGAATTGGTACTACACAGCTTTATGCAAAGGTTACAGACAATAAGATAGATACAGATACAAAAGCATTGGATAAAAAAATTGCTGAGAGGTTTTCTGTAGTTATTTGATAATGGCAAAAAATAGGATTATGAAAAGAAATACTGATAATATGGAAATCAAACGTCGCAGTACATTTGCGATATTGTTTTATATAAACCGTACCAAAATCCGTAAAGACGGAACATGTCAGCTGCTGTGCAAGATAAGCATAGATGCCAAATGGGAACAGATAGGAACGAAAGTGTCTGTCAATCCTGCCGTTTGGAATCCGGAAAAGGGACGGGCTGACGGCCGCAGTGAGAATGCTATTACCGTCAACCGGGCCATTGATGATCTGACAAAAGAAATCAAGGAGTATTATAGGCGGATTAAGAACAGTCTGGGATTTATTACGGCAGAGCAGGTAAAGAATGCTGTGATGGGAGTCGGTCAGAAACCGCTAACTCTGCTGGCTCTTTTCAGAGAGCATAACGAGGAGTTCAAGAAGCGTATCGGGGTGGATCGGATAAAGGAAAGTTATGATTCCTACTTGCGCTCATATAAGCACCTTTCTGCTTTTGTGCAGGAAAAACGTGGTATAGAGGATGTTCTTTTACGGAATCTTGATCGTGTTTTTTATGATGACTTTGAACTGTTTCTCAGGACGAACAGGAACTTAAGTCCGAAGACAGTACATGAACACCTTTATAGACTGAAGAAGATGACTATGAGGGCTGTCAGTCAGGGAACAATACGCCGCGATCCTTACTGTCGTCTTCATCCGGAATTACCCAAACGGAAAAGTCGTCATCTGAAATTGGAAGATCTGAAGACACTGCTTACAACCCCGGTCGAGAAGCCACAGCTTCAGTTTGTCCGAGACATGTTCATTTTCTCCACCTTTACCGGACTTGCCTATGCAGATTTGAAAAGACTGACTGTTAATGATATTATACAATCTGAGGATGGTTCGTGGTGGATTCATATCCAACGTCAGAAAACAGGGACATTGTCTTCTGTACGGCTGTTGGATATTCCGTTGAAGATAATTGAAAAGTATCGGGAACAGCGTCATGATGACAAGGTTTTCAATTTATACAAGCGTGAGTATTTCATTATGCTTACCCGTAAGTTAGGTGAGGTATACGGTTTTGAACTCACATTCCATAAGGCGCGACACAATTTCGGAACTCATATAACTCTTTCAATGGGCATTCCAATTGAAACGGTCGGTAAAATGATGGGCCATATGCGAATTGAAACTACGCAGCTTTATGCTAAAGTCACCGACAAGAAAGTAGATGAAGACATGAAACGTCTGAAGGCAGCTGGTCTAAGCCAAACATCCGGCTTATATGAGGAGGATATTATAGTAAGGAAACAGAGACGAAAATCCCAAAGCCAGCTATCAGAAAATAAAGAAACGACCTTGTAACGAGGCCGTTTCTTTTGCATTGTTTCATACCCATCGCTGTTCTTCCCTGCATCTTTTATATGCGTCGTCAAGAACTTTCTGTATGTCTGACTCTTTGTAAAGGGCTTTTCCCTGCACAAGGTAGTAAGGTATCACACCGAGGGTCCGGTATTCCTGCAAGGTACGCCGGCTTACTTTCAACAGCTTTGAAAGTTCCTCGTCCGTGAGGAAATAATCACTGTGGAATGCGGGTCTCGGAGCCGTCCTTATTGCGTCTATCATACGCTCCATGTTTTCCAGCCCTTTGAAAATAGTATCAATCCGCTGGTCCTTTCTGTCTATAAGATCGTAACTCATGGCTTTCTTTTTTGTGGGTGATAACTTGATTCCAACATGTTTTGCACATCTTCCGGCTTGTAGAAGAACTTGTTCTTGACCCGGGTGAAAGGCAACAGCCCTTTCTCACGATATACCTGAAGCGTTCTCTTTGATATGCGGAGAATCCCGCATACCTCCTGATTGTCCATCCATTTTTTCAGTCCTGCATCTTTGGCCGGATTGCATATACCAGTGACTTTTTTCTCTATCATGCTGAATCGGACAACCAGTTCGTCAAATGTCCGTTTGTCTATACATATAATTTCCATACTGCCGTTTTGTTAGAATTGAATACCGAGTTCCTTTTTAATTTTTGCCGGAAGTACCTTTCCTTTCCTGCTCAGGAAGTCCTGGACTTCCGAAGCCTTGTAATAGGTACGTCCGTCAATCATGTAGTAGGTGACGAGTTTCTTCTGGCGGTAGCGTGCAAGTGTACGCTTGGTAACACCAAGGAGCTCGCACATATCCTGGTTGTCAAGCAGCTTGTCACCCTCAAGAGCGGCCGTCTGCCTGTTCATGCGGTTCAGCCTGTCATCTATCCTGTCAAACCGTTCCATTATCTGATGGAGTATCATCTGGAATGTCTCCCTGTTTATCTGTATCATAATGAATTCTGTTTTTAGTGTAATAATTCCATTTTTTACACCGTGTTGCGCAACAGGTTTCATTATGATATAGGCCAAAACATAGACCAACGGAACATATCGCCACATAAAAGCATGACAAGTCATTGAGTAATAGGAAAATAAAAAATCAGCCCCATAAAAATGAGACTGATGGAAGTATTGCAAATGCAATATGTTGCAATGCCTTATTGCAATGTCTTGCAATAAACCAGGCGACAAATTCCGTTTTTGAATGTTTTGGATTTTACGGTTTTCCACTCTCCACGTGGCAGATGTTTTGAGACGGATTTATGGTTCGGACGAGTGGAAGGAAACAGGAAAATGATCATTTCATCTATGAGATGATAAACTGGGAGACCACGCAAAAGTTCTATGCTTTCTTCGTCATGTATCTCGGCTTGATAAAGGATGGATGGGTCTGACATGTCTTTCTCGCACATGAAATCCACAAGCGGATAACCCGGATAGAGCCGGCGGGTACATTTGTCGCGCCCGTATGAGAATCCGTCCTTGTCGTCTCTCATCCATTGTAATAAGGGGTCGTCTTCCGCCGGAATGGAACCGTCTAATGTCATTGCTATCAGAACCTGTAACTTGGCCATACCTTTTTTCCTCTAAATGAAAAGCGTGAAACTCACGCACTATCAGGTAGAGGCTCTGGTAAGCCCATTGTAGAATCATGCATGAGCTCACGCTATAGGACATAGCATAAGCTACACGCAAAAGCCTCTACAATATCAATTTACCAGATTTCTACCTGAGACGTCTTGCGACTTATGTTGTAATGTTCGGCAAGGCTTAAAGCAATGCCGATATTTTCTCCTTATGTTGTGACTGTCATTCCTATATTACAAGGATTTCCAATCATATGCAAATGTAGGCATTTTATTCCAAACAGAAATATGGAATGACGGTTATTTGTCATTCAATCCATATTTTTTCATTTTCCGATATAGTGTGGACGGATCAATATGCAGTATGCCTGCTGCTTGTTTGCGACTCCCATGGCTGGTTTTCAATGCCTGTATTATCGAGTGTTTCTCTTCCGCATCGTTTTCAGGAAAAAGATTGATTTCCTCGGTCGCCGCTTCCAGTTTGATATTCAGGTCGGCGGTTTCAATGAGCGGCTGTTTAGCCATAAGTACCGCCCTCCTTATCCTGTTATGCAGTTCCCGTACGTTCCCAGGCCAGCGGTAAGAGAGAAGCAATTGTTCCGCTTCAGAACTGAAGCCTTCTGTCGGTCTTTTCAGTTCTCCGGAAAACTTTTTTCTGAAATGATGAGACAAAGACAGAATGTCATCGGGGCATTCATGCAAGGAAGGCAGGACAATCTCAAATTCGCATAGCCGGTGGTATAGGTCTTCCCTGAACCGTTTTTCTTGTATTGCAAGTTGGAGATCTTCATTGGTGGCGGCTACAATTCTTACATTAGCCCGCTTTTCTTTGTTACCACCTATTGGGATGTATGTGCCTTCTTGCAAAACCCGCAGCAGCATGGCTTGGACGTCCAGGGACAAGATCCCTATTTCATCCAGAAAGAGTGTTCCGCCTTTTGCCACTTCAAAATATCCGTCCTTGTTGGCGTCGGCACCGGTAAATGTTCCCTTTATGTGCCCGAAAAAGAGGGAGGGTGCAAGCTCCTTGGGTATGACTCCACAATTCACGGCGACAAACGGCATATCCTTCCGCTCTCCTATATAGTGGATACGCTGTGCAACCGATTCTTTTCCGGCACCGTTAGGACCAAGTATAAGCACAGAAATGTCAAATGGGGCGACTGTACTGACCAGATGTTCGACCTCCTGCATCTGAAGGCTGTTTCTGGGGAGCAAATCCTTGTTTTTGTCGCATATCACAGATTTGGGACGGAAAATATCTTTCAGTTGTCTTTGCAATTCGTCCATCTGTACCGGTTTTGCCAGATAGTCTTTGGCTCCCAGTTTTATGGCTTGTACAGCATCCGGTACTGAAGCATATCCGGTCATGATAATGAAAGGGATATCCATCCGTTCCTTCCGCATCCATTCGAGCAAAGATATACCGTCCCCTTCCGGCAGGCGTACGTCGGACAGCACAAGGTCGAAACTTTCTTTCTTGAGCAGTTTTCGTGCCCCAGGTTCATCTATTGTTATCTCTGCTTCATAACCGGATTTTTCCAACCTTTTTTTCTGTTGCCCGGCAAGCATGATGTTGTCTTCAACTATCAGTATTCTGTATTTCATTCATGTTTTCATTTAATTATGTCCGTCCATTTACGATAATCGGCTTTTTGTCTCAGATATCAGCCGGTCTATTCTTCTGACAATTCTTTCCACATCATTGCGGAATGCTGACTCATCCGTATCTTCCACATACTCTTCATAGCTGTACGATTCCAGCTCATGGGCTATTCCCAATTGCTCCCACATCGGGTACATCCTGTGCAGAGTTTCCCATATCCGCTTCCGGTCGAGCTTTTCCTGACTCAAAGAATCCAGCAAGTCAGAACTGTTCCTATTGGATTCCTCTATAAGAGTCTCCAAAGCCCAGCGTTCGTCTCCTGTAGTGACATACAGAGCCTCGAAATCTGGAGAATGATTATCCATTGTTCTGTTCTGTCCAATGAATGACGAGAGAAATTCGAGCAGGTCCCTTGTATAGAACGGTTTGTGGATACAGCCGGCAAATCCGGCTTGAATATAGCGGTCTGCATCGCCGTCGTTACGGGCGGTCATTGCAGCTATGGGAATTGTCCGTGAATTTCCTATGTTGGAAAGGCGTAGCAGATGCAACAGGTCAAAACCTCCCGTACCACGCATCTGTATATCGGTCAGCAATAGGTCGTATTCTCCGGTTCTCAATGCCTTGACCACTTCCTGTGCATTGGTACAGGCTCGGCATGAGATACCGTTCCGTTCCATCATTTCAACTGTGTTGCGCAATTGTATCGGATCGTCATCGACTACAAGAACCCGCCGAGGAAGTCTGAGGTTTCCCGTATAAGTTTCTGGCTTGTCTCTTGCAGGCTCATTGGTCTGCCTAAGCGGAATTTCCACCTTGAATTCGCTGCCTTTACCGATCTGGCTCGAAACAGAGAGTCTTCCTCCGAACAGGTTCACCAGCCCTTTCGTAATGGAAAGTCCCAGTCCGAAGCCTTCTGAATCCAAATCAGGAGCAGCCCGTTCAAAGGGCTGAAAAATGCGTTGTGTTGTGTTCTCGCCCATTCCTATCCCCGTATCTTTGACCTTTACTGAAAGAGTATCTTCTTCATAACTTGCCAGAAATTTGATATAACCTGTACGGGTGAATTTTACAGCATTCTCCAGAATGTTGACCACTACCTGCCTTATGCGGTCTGCATCGCCAAGGACGGTGATGCCGCACCCCATAAAAGCCTTGTCAAACATCAATCCTTTGTCGTTCGCCTTGCGTGTGTATTCTTCAGCGATACTTTCCAGAAAGGATTCAAGATGGAAAGGAATTTCGTTCAGGGTTTCTTTAGCATCGTCCAGACGGGAGAGGTCAAGCAGGCTGTTGGCAAGCCGGGTGATATGACGGGATGATTCAAGGATGTTTCCGAGATAGGCATTGCGGCGTTTCCGGTCACGAGTATCCATGGCCAGTTCAGCACTGCCACTGATGGCATTGAGAGGTCCTCGTATGTCATGGGAAAGTGTGATGATTATTTTCTTGCGCATGTCGGAGAGTGTACGGTTTTGTGTTGCCGTATCTTCCAGTTCAGCCTTGTCCCTTTCCCTGCGGTTAAGGTCACGCATGATGATAAGGTGCGAAATGATGAGCAGGATGATGGCCATGCCGATTACTCCTGCCATTAAAAAGAACGACATTTTCTCTGCTTCTGCCATTTTTAACTCTCTTTGTGAGAAGGCAGTCTGTGCCTGTTCGTCAAGGTCGTTTATCAGCTTGTTCAATGTCCTGTTCAATTCCCTGTTGCGCATACGCAGGCTGTCGGCATAAATGTCCATTTCGTTCGCCTGTCTTTGATGTATTGCTATCAGGCTGTCGCTGAAATCATGAAGTTCTTTTTGGGATGGCATTACTTGTATTTCTTCTTTTTTCCCGAAGAATCCTGCAATCCCTTTTTTCTTTTGTTCTATGGTACGGATATGTGTTGCACGCCTCGCCACTTCCGGCAACTGGTTTACCAGCACGCTGTCCGCTTCAGTTCGCCGTTCAAACATTTCCATTATGTGCAGCAGGTGTGTCTCCTTTTCGGCAAGCAGAGCACGAAGAGTGTCTATCTGTTCCGGGCGTACATATTCACGGCAGTGTCGTTTAAGCGAGTTCAACAAACTGTCGGCTTGAAGTCGGTGGTTACGATAGTACAGATAGTCCGCTTTGTTCCAATTTACCACACCCTCACCCAATGTGGCGAGCCCCGTAATACGGCGATGAGCCGTGTTGATACCACGACGTACAAGGTTTATGTTTGCCGTCTCTGCCTCAATTTCGCGCATCCGCTGCCGTTCATATATCAAAATGGCGGCCATGCTACCGATGACCGCCATAAGTATGGCATAGCCGAAAAATATTTTATATCGCAGCGACACTGTTTGTTGATGAAAAATATAATTGGTTAACTAAATTTCCAATATCACAGGATAGTGATCCCCACCCTTCATATGATATCTTCGTACACATGTTCTTAGCTGTAATCTGCTATCGATAAGGAAATAATCTAATTCTCGACCTGAAATATGTGTTGGCATACCACAACAAGCAAAATGAGCACTATTTCCCGGCCTACTCCTGACACCTGTGGTCATTATTCTTAAATTTTCTGATAATTCGCTTGGCGTTGAATTCATATCTCCGCCAATGATGAAAGGAGATACTGCATGATGTACTAAATCTCTTATATCTCCTACAGCACCAGACCCAGATTCGCAATGAAGGGTATAAATGTTATATCCATTATAATTTAAACAAATTGCGGATCGGCCTGTTCCTGATATCAGATAATGTATTGATGCTACAAAATTCAAATCCGCAATGATACAAGTATTACCTCTATAATTATAAGCACCTGCTTGTTCTACCACAACATAGTGGTAGATACCACTAAAATGTGCAGGCAGTATGAATTTACCACATTCTTGTATCATAACGACATTACATTGTTCTATTGTTAACAGATGATTCAATATATTTAATTTAATAGCATCATTAAGAGGATTTCCTTGGGAATTCCATGTACAAATTCTCATATGGCTATTTTTAGATGTTTGATACATTTATTATGTTTTCATAATAATTATTATCAAATTTGAACGGGACTTTATCCATTCCGTTCTATATGTTTATACTCTATTTACTGCTTTCTGTATTTATAGGCTCGATACAGGAAGCCATTATATCCATCAGTTTTGACAGACCTTCGGTCTGTGGTTGCTGGCTGGCCGAAACATGTATCTGGTATTTTGCCGTTTGGTTGGTCAT
>ERZ1026916.1741-NODE-1741-length-9867-cov-5.796270_pt1 | contig 9867 bp, 10 predicted proteins | sample MGYA00519465_ERZ1026916 | MGnify/ENA primary metagenome ERZ1026916 (study PRJEB26926, sample SAMN06164880) | human gut metagenome | biome: ENVO:00009003; feature: ENVO:2100002; material: ENVO:00002003 | host: Homo sapiens | place: USA | collected 2012 ... | reverse complement strand
CCGACAAAGGAGACACCCAGCCCGTCGCAGCACCAAGGTCTTCAATTTTTTCAAGTTCGGAAAAATTCATTTTTGCCATTTAGATGTTCTCCGCAACAGCTCGCTTTAGATGCGTACCAAGCAAGTTTATTCACCTGCTTTGTATACGCAGTTTAACATTTTCATTTAAGGTAATTAAGTATTTTATCAGTATTGCAAGGTCAGCAAGACCAGATATGGGAAACTCAAAATGAGCAGTAAATGAGCTTAACGCGAATCCCACACATCCAAAGCGTTGGATTCGTGTTAAACGTGTTAGTAGTAAACATGTTGCGTTATGAATATCAGTTTTTTAGGCAGCCGATTGGCACGACATATACACCGTCCTGACGGCGATAGGCATAGTCGCCGGTGCCTGTCAAAACCATAAGGAACGACGGTGCATTCATCTTATCAGTGTCAATTTTGGCTTCCATTGCCTTTAGGCTCTTTGCTCCTTCTTCAATGAGTCTATCTCCGCCCAGCTTGATCTCAATCAAACCGTATTTCCCGTTTCTTAAATGAGCAACGGCATCGCATTCCTGACCGTCTCTGTCACGATAATGGTAGACCTCACCATTCAAGGAATCCGCAAAAACACGCAGGTCTCTGATGCAGAGTGTTTCAAACAGAAAACCAAAGGTTTTGAGATCATTCACAAGGTCATTAGGTCCGATGCCCAATGCCGCGGCAGCAATAGATGGGTCAATATAATATCTGGTGTCAGAAGAACGGATGGCAGTCCTGAAGCGAAGATTCGGATTCCACGCCGGCATATCCTCTACAACGAAGATCTTGCGGAGAGCGCTGACATATGCAGCTACTGTTTCATCGCTCATAGAGACTTCATCGTTTGCGGATACATCCTGCGCAAGCACTGTATTCGGTATCTGACTGCCTTGATTTCTGGCGTAGGAACGCATTAGCCGATGCACTTTTTTGGAATTTTTCTGCACACCGTCGGCACGGTTAATATCAGAACGCACCACGGCATCATAGTAATCCATTGCCTGATCCAGAGCAATCTCGTCCCGCATATCCACTGCCTGCGGCCACCCACCACGGCACACAAGGAATGCCAAACGATCAATGTCGAGTTCGGAAGCGCCATCGATCTCCGCTGCTCCATCAAACAAATCTTTCAGGCTGACTTCGCCTGTGGAGTCCCCGGACTCATAAAGACTCATAGGCCGCATGGTCAGCCTTGTAAAACGACCTGTGCCAGAGTGAGTAATCTCCTTGGTATCAGCTGGAACAGCAGAGCCGGTAAGCACAAATTGTCCCAACTCTCCACGATGGTCGACCTCAAAGCGAATGGCATCCCACAGCTTCGGCGCGATCTGCCACTCGTCAATCAGCCTTGGCGCTGCACCTTTCAGCAGGCGCTTTGGATTCAGTTCGGACATGGTGATGTTCTGCTCTTTCTTCTCAGGCTCATCCATATACAGAATGCTGGCAGCGATCTGTTCCGCCGTAGTGGTTTTGCCGCACCACTTTGGCCCCTCAATCAAGACAGCGCCTTTGCCCTCCAGCTTCCGCGCCAATATCTCATCGGCAATCCTTTTCCGATACTTCTTCATTCAGAACACCTCGATCCCGCTCTCAGTGTTCTTTAAAGTGTACCCAAAGTCAAGGACAAAAATAGTTTTTTAGACACGGGAACGGAGCTGAGAAAACAGTAAGATTTCAGGAGGCAGCAAGGCGGAGATTAGCGGTCTTGCTGCTTGCCTTTAGGCTTTGGGATGGTCAGTGGGTATACTCCGGTAATGCAATAGAGATAGAATTCTCGCGGAGATAGCTTGGCCAAATCCCATTGGTAACGATCATTGTTGTAATAATCAGTCCAATCGCTCACCACCTTACAAACCTCTTCAAAGGTGGTACATTGAGAGATATCTATTTCATCTTTCATGTGCCCGAAAAAAGACTCCTGCGGTGCGTTGTCCCAGCAGTTAGCTTTTCTGGACATGGATTGACGAAGATTTTTGTCCTTCACAAGCTCAATAAATTTTATGCTCGTATAATGGGCACCTTGGTCAGAGTGAATAATAGTTTCCTCTGTGAGTGAGATGTCATGCGTATAGCCGAGCTGAGTAACAGTGTCGAGCACGAAGTCCAGAACAAGAGAATCACTCAATACCCATGAAAGAATCTCTTTCGTATATGCGTCAATTATTGTGGACATATATACTCTTGGCGCTTTGCCGTTTATGATGTAGGTTATATCCGTCAAAAGTATTTTTCTGGGGCCATGCTTCTCAAACTCACGGTTGACAAGGTTCGGGGCAATGTTGTTTGTTGCCATAGCCTTAGCCATTCGCCTATACGGATTTGCCTTCCGGATAGGACAGAACAGTCCATATTTTTTCATCAGCCGACGTATCTTCTTGACGTTCATATGTATCGGCGGATCCATATGCGGCAGCCGCATATATATGCTGCGTGCCCCTTTGTTGTAGCCGCGGAAGCTGTATGCCTCAAGAATTTTCTGGAAATCTTTTCTGTCCTGTTCCTCTCGTTTTAAACGAACATCTTCTGTGGACAGATAGTTGTAATAACCTGATCTGGAGACACCGGCTATCTCGCAAAGCGTCGAAACACTCAGCCGATTGCCATTCTGCTTTGTCATCTCATATATAATCTCATACTTGGCGTGAGGCGGTATTCTCAAGAATCCTTCTCCCCTTTGCCCAGAGATACTATTTTTTTAGAAACGCTATTTCCTGATCCTTGTACTCTACCTGCTGCTCAAGGTATTTTATTCTTGCCTCAGGACTCATGTAATTGCTGCTTCCTCCGGTATACGTTATATAGTCCCGAAAGCCCTTGCCGGCTTTGACCTCTCTCTTTACGATGGCTTTAAGCCCGGCGATTCGGTTATCTCCCAATATATCCGGGTCTATACCGAGTGCAATTACGATGTCCCTCGGGGCTTTCCCATCGCATAGCATCTTCCAAAACTGTTCTTTGAACGATGCTGAAAAGAACACCATGGATTGAGACACATTTTGAACATAGGGGCTTGTCCTCAGGACTTCAATTTCCCTCTGTGTAAAAGTTTTGTTGGACATTCGCTTTCCTCCGATTCTGATCAAGATAATTCTATTCTCAATCCGAACCCGTGTCAAAAGCTATTTTGTCCTGTTTACAGGGACAGTATTTTTGGTGGCTGTCTATTTTTATGGATTCTAAATTGCAGCCTGTCCAGCTTTATGGGTTTTCGAAAAGCCGCCTGTACGAACCTCTGGGTACCGCCATCTTTTTCAGAAACCGCTTTTGTCCTGTTTCTTGGATTCTTCTTTTTCTTCCTGTCCATTTTTATGGGTACAGTTTATGGGTCAGCGCGATTTCGTCGAAAATGAGTTGAACTTTTTGACCACATAAGTGCAGAAAAAGTCCTGAAATCTTGCGATTTCAGGACTTTGATGGTTGCGGGGGAAGGATTTGAACCAACGACCTCCGGGTTATGAGCTGCGGTCGGTTATTAAATAGGCTGCTTTTGTGTCGGTTAACTGCTGTTCAGCCCTCTTTTGTTTCACCAAATTGCTGTCGTGTACTGCACCGTACTGCCAGGTAATTTCCCCGTATGGGTCAGCGTTTGGGTCAAACCCGTTTTGGTGTTTATACTGATGCCATTTTATTGCAGGCCGAGAGGTCTGTTTTTTTGTTGCCATGGGTTCAAAATCTGCGTCGCTATATTCAAAGAATAAGACTATGCTCATTTAAGAGCGTGTCCTTCAGATGGCATAAACAATGTATCAAGGCCGCGTTTAGTCTCGCTGAGAATATCAGATGTCCCCCATTGGAAACACCACTTGATATTGACACCGCGAACAATATCATAGCTTGTCCACAACAGATCTTCGGGCGATCCGGAATTGCGGACAATTTTTTCCTCCTGCGCACGCCTTATAAGCGCCGTCATCTGAAGCGCAAGCTTATCGTCAATGTAGCTGTAATAATCTGCCCGTCCCTTCATCGTTCGAGAAAAGCAGATGCGGTTCATAATATCCGCACCCATTTCTATCTCAGTAAGAATATAAGCGCGATAATATTCCCAGAACTGCTGATAGTACGAGTCGGGTTCATAGATCATCTGTATGCGCTCTTTTGATATTCTGCTCACCCAATCGCCTACAGAATCAAAAAGAAGATCCTTGCTTTCAAAATGATAATAAAACGCATTGCGTGTCACCGCGGCTCTATCACAGATGTCCTTTATAGAAACCGCTTCCGTCCCGCGCTCTTTGAAAAGCTCGATGGCCTTTTCAACCATAATATCCTTAGTGTTCGGTTTTGTATAAGATGTATACATTTCATACCTCAACTTTGTCAAAAATGCAGAAAGCAAAATATAGTATTGACATGTTTTCGACACAGATGTATAAATGTATTGCAAAACAATACACGAGTACAATATAAACTATTTTTTAACCATCTGCGCTTGTGTCTTGTAAAAAGGATATCACACGAAGTCATGTGTGTCAAACATTTAGGAGGGAAAATGAAAGGTTTTGGCATTATCAAGCCCTTGGAACAAGTCGGCTGGATCGAGAAGGATGCTCCCGTAGCCGGGCCATATGAGGCTGTACTGGAGCCTGTTGCGCTTATCCCCTGTACCTCTGACGTCGACACCGCTGCGGAAAACCCAAATGCTCCCGTCGGAAGGATCCTTGGGCATGAAGGTGTCGGCAGGATCGTTTCCGTAGGCAGCGAGGTAAAGGATTTTAAACCCGGTGATATCGTCGCCGTCCCAGCTGTCACGCCGATGTGGAGAAATCTTGACGTTCAGGACTGCAATCATCAGCATTCCGGAGGTTATCTCGGCGGACGTTACCTGTCATCCAAGTGGGATGGTATGTTTGCCGAGTATTTCAAGGTCCCCGATGTTGACCTTAATGTGGCAAAGATCCCAGACGGTGTTTCTCTTGAGGCCGCCGCTCTTGTCGGCGATATGGTAACCACAGGCTTTCACGGAGTCGAGCTTGCTGATGTGAAGTTCGGAGACCGTGTGTGCGTTATCGGTATCGGCCCTGTCGGCCTTATGAGCGTTGTCGGCTGCGTTCTGCGCGGCGCGGCGGAAATATATGCAGTCGGTCACCGTCCGGTCACCCGTGAGCTTGCAATGCAGTACGGTGCAACAGCAACTATCGATTACCACGACGGCCCGATCGTCGAGCAGGTCATGAAGCTTACCGGTGGGCAGCAAATAGAAAAGGTCATCATAGCCGGCGGTGAACCTACCGTCTTCAATGACGCTCTCGCCCTTGTGAAATATACCGGTACGGTTGCCAATCTTGCAGGGCACGGCAGAACAGAGCTTCTGCTCCCCATATACACCAATGAATCGGGCTTTGGATTCTGCGCACACAAAACCGTTACCGGTGGTCTCTGTCCCGGCGGAAGGCGAAGAATAGAACGGCTGATGGGCATGGTAAAAGCCGGTCGCTTCGAACCGGAAAAGCTCATTACTCACAGATTTTACGGACTTGACGGGATCGAGGAAGCCTTTGATCTCATGAAATCCAAAAATCCTGAAGTCATCAAGCCTATTATATATTTCGATAAATAAGGGAGTCAAAAATGAACTACGATTCACTGTTCACACCGTTCAGCATCGGTAAATGCGAAATCAAGAACCGTATCGTCATGTCCGCAATGGGCACGCTTATGTCCAACCGCGACGGTACTTTTTCCGAGGATGAGATAGCTTACTTCGAAGCGCGTGCAAAGGGCGGCACCGGCATGATAATCGTCGGTCAAGGCTATCTCACTGCTGACCTCGGTCAGGGCGTTCTCGGGCATTATTGGGATCATTATCATATCGTCCCTTCGGCCCGCGCGCTTACCAATCGCTGCAAAGCATATGGCTGCAAGGTCTTCACCCAATTGAGCTGCGGCACAGGGCGCAATGCAAATGAGCTCCACGGCAAGCCTCCGTATTCGTCCTCTGAAAATACTTGGGTATGGGATCCAAAAGTAAAGTGTCATGCTCTGACGCTCGAAGAGATCCGGGAGATCATGAAGCAGTGGGAGTACAGCGCCGGACTTGTCCGTGACGCCGGGTTTGACGGCATTGAGGTTCACGCCCACATAGGCTATCTTATCGACCAGTTCCTATCGCCGATCTGGAACCACAGAACGGACGAATACGGCGGGTCTCCGGAGAAAAACGCACGGTTTGCGCTTGATATAGTCGACGCTATCCATCGCGGTGCAGGCAATGATTTCCCCGTTATTTTCCGCATGTCGCTCGATCACAGGATCCCCGGAGGACGTACTCTTGAAGACAGCCAAAATATTTTGAAGGTACTAGAGGAGCATGGTGTGGATGCCTTTGATATAGATGCCGGATGCTACGAAACCATCAAATACGTCTATCCGCCTATGTATATGGGTGAGGCCTGCATGGAGTATATTTGCAAGTCCGCAAGGGAAGTTACCCGAAAGCCCTTGCTCAACGCCGGTTCGCACACTCCGGAAAGCGCCGTGCATCTTATCGAGTCAGGCGACGCTGATTTCGTTATCTTTGGTCGACAGCTTATCGCCGACCCGGAGACCGGGAACAAGCTTCTTGATGCCCGACCCGAGGATGTGCGCCCCTGCATGCGCTGCAACGAAGAATGTATTGGACGTATTCTGCGCTACCGCTCAAAGCTCAGCTGTGCCGTCAACCCTGCAACAGGCGATGAAAACGCAATGAAGCTTACTAAAGTCGAGCAGCCTAAAAATGTCGTTGTTATTGGCGGCGGTCCCGGCGGAATGGAGGCAGCAAGAGCCTGCGCCATTCGTGGTCATAAAGTTAGGCTCTATGAAAAGAATGTGCTCGGCGGTACCTTGAATGCCCCTGCGACCGCAGAGTTCAAGATCCAGATCAGAAAGCTCATTGAATATTATAAAGTTCAGCTCAACAAGCTCGGCGTTGAAATACACGAGTATACTGAGCTCAGCATAGATTCTCCAATACTCGCAGAATGCGACCGGATCGTGTGTGCAACCGGTTCGAAGCCGCTCAGCTTGCCGATTCCCGGCATTAACGGTTCAAATGTCCTCGGTGTTATCGACGCGCACCTTAAGCCTGAGCTCGTTACGGGCAGAAATCTTATCATATGCGGCGGCGGCATGTCTGGCTGCGACTTTGCGCTTGAGGCAATGACCGCCCTTGGACGCAAAGCAACCGTCATTGAGATGAAGGATGATGTTGCAACTGACGTCATAATGATGAATCAGATATCCCTTAAGGAAAGCATGGCCGAATCTGGCGTAGCACTCAGATGCGGATGCCGCGTCAAGGAAATAACGGGTAATGGTGTTGTCGTCATAAACAAAGATGGCGGAGAAGAACTCATTGAAGGCGATCAGGTCATTTCAGCATTTGGTCAAACCCCCGATAAGGATATGGTAAACAAGCTCAGGGACAAATACTATAAAAAAACCATATTTATCGGGGACTGCGTTAAAGCAGCAAAGTCCGGCGATGCTATACGCGGCGGCTACTGTGCAGCGCTGAGCATCAACTGAAGCAAACACATTACAATAAAAATTCAAGGAGGCGAACCCATGTTCAATCTTTCAGGCAGAGTCGCCGTCGTAACTGGCGGATCATCTGGTCTTGGTGTTCAATTTGCACATGCACTCGGTCGTCAGGGCGCTGACGTGGTGGTGATTGCAAGACGCGTTGAAATGCTCAAGGAAGTCGCAGCATCCATCGCCGAAAAATACGGTGTCAGAACCGGTTACTATTATTGTGATGTCACAGACAGCCGTCAGGTCGCCGAGGTTGCTGAAAAGATCGTAGCTGACTTTGGCAAAATAGACATTGCTGTCAACTGCGCAGGCGGCGGGAACTGCGGCAATACCGAAGACCTTCCCGACGAGAAATGGCACAAGACCATGGACGTCAACATCAACGGTGTGTTCTACTGCTGCCGTGAATTTGGCAAGGCCATGATCAAAAACAGCTATGGACGTATGATAAACATCTCATCAATGCTCGGCTCCGTTGGCATGGATTTTGCCTACGGCATGGGCATACCCGAGTACGCCGCCTCCAAGGGTGCTGTGTGCAATCTTACCCGTCAGCTGGGTGCCGAGTGGGCAAGGTACAACATAACGTGCAACGCAATTGCACCGGGATTCTTCGCATCCGAGGTATCTCCGGTAGGCAACGAGAAGTTTGACAACTTCCTTAAGAGCAAGTGTCCCATGAAGCGTCATGGGCATCCCGGCGAGCTTGACTCCGCCGTTGTATTTCTCGCAGCAGACGAAAGCAGCTATGTGACCGGTCAGATAATCGGCGTAGACGGCGGCTGGACCTGTATTTGATGCAAAGCTTAATATGGTTCCCGAATCTCCAGTGTTCGGGGGCCATATTACGAAGTAAAAAAGTTAATAAAACCACAAAGGAGAAAAGAAAATGGAAAACAAAAAAACTGGGTTTCACTATGCATGGATAGTGTTTGCGGCAACAGTCGTCATGAACTTCGTGTTTTCTATTGTGTACAGCACCTTCAGCCTATACGCTGCAAAGGTTCTTGAAGCGAACCCCGATATCACCCGCACCGCATATTCAGTAATACCTACCCTGCATTCCGTGTTTGCAACCGTATTTCTGCTTACATACGGGAAGATCGTTCAGAAACTCGGCTTCCGCAAAATAATGCTCCTCGGCGGCATCGGTCTTGCAGTCGGATTTTTCATTTACTCGATTGCACAGAGCATCGGTGTCTTCTATATAGGCGCAGTTTTTGTTGCCATGCTTCCGGCATTCTGCTCATCCACTACTACCGGCGCGCTTATCAACCGCTGGTATGGTAAGCTCAACACCACTCTTCTCAGCATCTCCATGGCTATCGGCGGCTTCGGAGGCACCGTCGGCTCCAGCATCGTCGGCAACTGGCTCGGCACCATCGGCTATAAAGCAAGCTTCCGTAATATGGGTCTGCTGATGCTCGTGACAATGGTGATCGTGTTTCTCGTTGTCCGCAACAATCCTGCTGATAAAGGCACCGTAATGCTTTGGCCGTCCGAAACTGACATGAACGCGCATTCTCAGGAAGAACGCGCCGGCTTCACTCTCAAGCAGGCGGTAAAGACCTACAACTTCTGGGCCATGGTCGGTTTCTTCGTCCTTTTCGCAGCAGGGTTTTACGCAGCTTATGCAAACGTTGCTCTCTATATGGCTGACCTCGGATGGGAGCCCGCCGTTTACGGTAAAATATTCGGCGTCGTTGCTACTGCAAATGTCATCTCCATGGTCATTGGCGGTTATGTGACTGATAAGATCGGTCCCCGTCTCACCATTCTTATCCTGTGTGTTCTCTATGCCGTCATCTGCGTCGTGTTGGGCTTTACTACTCCCGACACCACAATGATGTATATCGTCTGCGCGCTCATCGGCATCTGCTACCTCTTCTGCAAAGTCCTGCACACCCCGCTTGCTCTCTGCTTCGGAAGCCGCGATTCTGCTTCCATCATCTCTATACTGACTGCCGCAGTTACCGTTGGGGCAAGTGTCGGCATCCCCGCCGCAAATATCGTGTATGACGCCACCGGTTCCTATGCCGGTCTCTTCCGCGCACTCCTCATTGTCCTTGTTATATGCCTGATCCTCGCTTTCACCGGCATCAAGAAAGTTCCCGGCTGGGACAAGGTAGGCGGTCCGGCAGCTATCGAAAAGAAATAAAAATATAGATAATCCTCACCGCACAGCATCGGCTGTGTGGTGAGGAGGGGGATATTATCATGGGTTATGTATCTATAATAGTAGGCTTTGCTGTCCTTGTTGCTCTGTGTATGTTGCTGTCTCTTATACACATCTGACGCTGCCGACGAACTCTAGGGTGTAGA
>ERZ1026916.1726-NODE-1726-length-9958-cov-4.757144_pt1 | contig 9958 bp, 4 predicted proteins | sample MGYA00519465_ERZ1026916 | MGnify/ENA primary metagenome ERZ1026916 (study PRJEB26926, sample SAMN06164880) | human gut metagenome | biome: ENVO:00009003; feature: ENVO:2100002; material: ENVO:00002003 | host: Homo sapiens | place: USA | collected 2012 ... | reverse complement strand
GAATTAAATGAACAGTTGCTCGCGGATGTGACGGAGCTGACGCGCTGTTATGAGGACATCCGATATGGAGACGCGGAGGTAGACCGGGCATTGCTGCAGAAGATGCGCCGGTTATCCAGCCGGTAGAATCGGACGAGTTTTGACAGAATGTGGCATAAAATGGATTGAATAATCGGAGTGCTTATGCTAGAATTAAAGTAACTTTGTTACGAGACTTTTAGAGTCGGATATGGGAGGACAAAAAACATGAAGAAAGTGGCTTATATTGCATCGGAATGCGTACCGTTTATCAAGACTGGCGGACTTGCAGACGTTGTTGGTACATTGCCGAGAATCTTTGATAAAAAGGAGTATGACGTGCGTGTCATCATTCCGAATTATATGTGTCTGCCGGCAAAATTCAAGGAGAAGATGCGTTATCTGACGCATTTCCATATGGATATTGGCTGGAAGCAGCAGTATGTCGGGGTTATGTATCTGGAATATGAAGGGGTTCCGGTATACTTTATTGACAATGAGTATTATTTCAATGGTTTCAATATATACAGTGACGATATGAAATGGGATATCGAGAAGTTCTGCTATTTTAGCAAGGCAGCACTTTCCATCCTGCCAAGTATCGGATTCCAGCCGGATATCGTACACTGCCATGACTGGCAGGCAGGACTGGTTCCGGTATACTTGAAGACATTGTTTGCAGACAATCCATTTTACAGTGGTATGAAGTCAATCATGACGATCCACAACCTGCAGTTCCAGGGAAGATGGGATATCAAGACCGTACAGGAGTATTCCGGACTGCCAGATTATTTGTTTACACCGGATAAGCTGGAGATTGACAAGGATGCAAGTATGCTCAAGGGTGGACTTGTTTATGCAGATAAGATTACAACGGTATCGAATACGTATGCACAGGAGATTCAGACGCCTTATTATGGTGAAGGATTAGACGGTTTGCTCCGCGCGAGAAACCAGAGCCTGTGGGGCATTGTAAATGGTATCGATTACAAGGATTACGATCCGGCTACAGATAAGAAGATCTATAAGAATTACACATTGAAGAATTTCCGCAAGAACAAAGTGGCAAACAAGCTTGCACTGCAGAAGGAACTTGGACTTCCGGAAGATAAGAATGCTCGTGCCAGTGTGGCGTATGAGGCTGAGACAGCTTTTGTAAAAGGTACTTTTACAAAGAGGGAGCATCGCAAACAGATGGGCATCTTCTTTGGAAAAGGAAAGAAGAATAGCATCGAGTGGAGTGTTTCTACCGGATTGGCCCAAATCTACGCTCTCCGGTTTAAGTATATGAATACAACTGGTAAGCCGCTGCCTGTACGGATGCAGTTTATCGACAGCAAAGGTGTGACGTTGAAAGATGATATCCTTACTTTCCCTGAAACGCCCGATAAGTGGAAAATGGTGAGTACCACTACCGGAACATTCATCAATGCGGGCTATTATAAAGTGCTGCTTTCGGCGGAAGATATGAATGGATTGGCGTTTGACGCATTGGAGATTCAGTAAAGAGTACAAAATACATCTTCGTCCGTCTATCCTAATATTAATAGTGTAACGAATGAAGATATATACTTTACTCTTTGGTCTATTGCTCCCCATCCAGCCGTCAGCACAAACTGTGCATGACTGGGAGAATCACCATGTACTTCAAATCAACCGCGAACCGGCGCGGGCCGCATTTACTCCTTTCCACGCACAGAAGGGAGATTGTTCCATCTGTCTGGATGGAACATGGAAGTTTCGCTGGACACCTGTGCCCGATGAAAGAATTGTAGAGTTCTATCAGACGGATTTCAATGATAAAGACTGGGTCGGTTTTCCCGTACCTGCCAATTGGGAAGTAAACGGATATGGTACGCCGATATACGTTTCGGCAGGCTATCCGTTCAAGATAGATCCACCCCGGGTGATGGGTGAACCGAAGGTTGACTATACGACTTACAAAGAGCGGAATCCCGTAGGACAATATCGCCGTTCGTTTCAGTTGCCTGCTGGTTGGGAAGCAAGAGGCCAGACCTTTCTTCGTTTCGAAGGAGTGATGAGTGCTTTCTATGTCTGGATAAATGGAGAACGGGTAGGGTATAGCCAGGGAAGTATGGAACCGAGTGAATTCAATATTACAAACTACCTGCATGCCGGAGAGAATCAGATCGCACTGGAGGTTTACCGGTATAGTGACGGCTCTTATCTTGAAGATCAGGACTTCTGGCGTTTTGGTGGTATCCACCGCAGCATCCATTTGCTGCACACACCCGATATCCGTATCCGTGATTATGCAGTGCGGACTCTTCCGGTTTCTACGGACTATCAGGATTTCATCTTGCAGATAGATCCTCAATTCAGCGTTTACCGAGGGATGACCGGAAAAGGAACTACCCTGCAGGGAGTATTGAAAGATGCTTCCGGACGAGAAATCGCGACACTGAAAGGGGATGTGGAAGATATACTCGACCTGGAACATAAAGCGGGCAGGATGAACGAATGGTATCCTCAACGTGGTCCCCGTAAATTGGGACGTATGTCGGCAACGATAAAATCTCCGAAAAGGTGGACTGCTGAAACCCCTTATTTGTATAAACTGCACCTGACTCTGCTGACTGCCGAAGGTGAAGTAATAGAGCAGGTAGAACAATCTGTCGGTTTCCGTTCAGTGGAAATACGAAACGGACAACTGCTGGTTAATGGCGCACCGGTTCGTTTCCGTGGGGTGAACCGCCATGAACACGATCCCCGTACGGCTCGTGTCATGAGCGAAGAACGTATGTTGCAGGATATTCTTCTGATGAAGCAAGCCAATATTAATGCGGTGCGAACCAGTCATTATCCCAATGTCAGCCGCTGGTATGAGCTTTGTGACAGTCTGGGGCTTTATGTCATGGATGAGGCTGACATTGAGGAGCATGGTTTGCGCGGAATCTTAGCCAGCACTCCCGATTGGCATGCCGCATTTCTGGACCGTGCCGTGCGGATGGCAGAACGGGATAAAAATCATCCAAGCATTGTAATGTGGAGTATGGGTAATGAGAGTGGTTATGGTCCGAATTTTGCCGCTATTTCAGCTTGGCTGCATGACTTCGATCCGACACGTCCCGTGCATTATGAAGGTGCACAGGGAGCCGGCGGTGAACCCGATCCGAAGACGGTAGATGTAATCAGTCGTTTCTATACCCGGGTAAAACAGGAGTATCTGAATCCCGGCATTGCCGAGGGAGAAGATAAGGAACGTGCGGAAAATGCACGTTGGGAGCGGCTGTTGGAAATTGCGGAACGTACCAATGACAACCGTCCCGTGATGACGAGTGAATACGCTCACTCCATGGGAAATGCTCTGGGGAATTTCAAGGAATATTGGGACGAGATATACAGTAATCCCCGTATGCTGGGCGGATTTATCTGGGATTGGGTAGATCAGGGTATCTACAAGACGTTACCCGATGGACGTATCATGGTAGCTTACGGTGGTGATTTTGGCGATAAACCGAATCTGAAGGCTTTTTGCTTCAATGGTCTGTTGATGAGTGACCGCGAAACAACTCCTAAATATTGGGAGGTGAAGAAAGTATATTCACCCGTGGAGTTGAGAGTGGAGAGTGGAGAGCTGAGAGTGACGAATAGGAATCATCATACGGATTTGTCCCAATATCGCTGTTTGTGGACGTTGTCCATAGATGGGAAGCAGAAGGATCAAGGAGAAATAACATTGCCCGAGGTAGCTCCCGGAGAAAGTGAAACGATCCCTTTACCTGTTTCCATAGCCGGCAAGAAAGCTTCGGCAAAGGCTACTTCTGACCTGCGTCTCACAATAAGCTTCATCTTGAAGCGGGATGCTCTTTGGGCGAAAGCCGGGCATGAAGTGGCATGGGAGCAGTTCTGCATTCAGGAAGGCGCATTATTGTCTTCCAAACTTGAGAATAGAGGGAGACTGAAGGTAAGGGCAGATGAAGAACATTTATCCATCAGTGGGAGCGGCTTTTCTATTCAATGGGAGAAAAACGCAACCGGGAGCCTGACTTCCCTTACTTATCATGGAAAAGAAATGCTGGCTCATCCGGCTGATTTTCCTCTTCAACCTGTAACGCAGGCCTTCCGTGCACCGACAGATAATGATAAGAGTTTTGGCAACTGGTTGGCTAAAGACTGGAGCTTGCATCAAATGGATAATCCTCGTATCAGTCTGGACTCTTTTAAGCATGAAGTCCGTGAGGACGGAGCGGTCATTGTCCGTGTTCAAACCAGGAATCGCTATAAAGAAGGTGCAATCGTGACAACGTCTCTCTATACCATCCTTTCCGATGGAACCATAGACTTGAAAACTACTTTCCAACCGCAGGGAATTCTGCCCGAACTACCCCGTTTGGGAATAGCATTCTGCCTTTCATCCGATTATAATACTTTTATCTGGCAAGGGCGTGGTCCGCAGGATAATTATCCTGACCGTAAGACTTCCGCTGCTGTCGGACTTTGGAAAGGATCGGTTGCCGACCAGTATATGCATTATCCCCGTCCGCAAGATAGTGGAAATAAGGAAGAAGTGCGTCTCCTTATGCTGACCGACAGGCATGGCAAAGGTATTCGTGTCGATGCTGTGGAAGATGTCTTTTCTGCTTCTGCCCTGCACTATACCGCACAGGATTTATATAAAGAAACGCATGACTGTAATCTGAAACCACGTTCTGAGATTATCCTGAGTTTGGATGCCGCTGTACTTGGATTGGGTAACAGCAGTTGCGGACCGGGTGTACTGAAGAAGTATGCCATTGATAAGAAGGAACATACCTTGCATATACGGATTTGTAATGAGAAATAGGAGCCGGTATAGTGCTGGAGCAAGATTTCCCTTCGGCATACTATTTTTATAGGCATTACTATCTCAATTGAAGGTGTGTCAAAACTGGAAAGTAACTTAAGCTCCCCTCCTCCCAGGAGGAGGAGAATTAAGATAGTCCGGTTAGCACGCCGAAGGGAAAAACTGCTTCAGTACCGCCCCGGTATCAGTAACTAAGAATAACTAACACAATAATGAAAGTAACAATGAGAAACGTAACCACTTTATTATCAACCTTGGCATTAGCCACCACCCTGACTGCCCAGACACTTCCGCAGACAGAGCGGCAATACCTCTCCGGCCACGGATGCGACGACACAGTAGAATGGGACTTTTTCTGTACCGACGGACGTAACTCCGGTCGATGGACGAAAATAGGCGTCCCCTCTTGCTGGGAGTTGCAGGGTTTTGGTACCTATCAGTATGGAATCAGTTTTTATGGTAAAGCCTTTCCCGAAGGCATTGCCGGTGAGAAAGGAATGTATAAATATGAGTTTGAAGTTCCCGAGGAATTTCGTGGCAAGCAGGTCAGCCTTGTGTTCGAAGCATCCATGACCGATACGGAAGTTAAGGTTAACGGACGTAAGGCAGGATCGAAACACCAGGGAGCCTTCTATCGCTTTTCATATAATGTCACGGATTTACTGAAATATGGCAAGAAGAATCAGCTGGAAGTAACAGTTTCCAAAGAGAGTGAGAATGCCAGTGTGAATCTTGCCGAACGGCGCGCCGATTATTGGAACTTTGGCGGTATCTTCCGCCCGGTATTTCTGGAAGTAAAACCTGCCGTCAATCTCCGTCATATTGCTATTGATGCACAAATGGACGGATCATTCCGTGCCAATTGCTACACGAATATCTCCGGTGACGGAATGAGTATCCGTGCACAGATTTTGGACGGTAAAGGGAAGAAACTGGCAGATACCACCGTACCCCTAAAAGCCGGAAGCGACTGGACTACTTTACAATTGAACGTTTCTGCACCTGCCTTATGGACGGCAGAAACTCCGAATCTTTATAAAGCTCAATTTTCACTGTTGGATAAAGAAGGTAAAGTCCTGCATCATGAGACCGAGACATTCGGTTTCCGTACTATCGAAGTTCGTGAAAGTGACGGATTGTACGTGAACGGGGTGCGTATCAACGTGCGTGGTGTCAACCGTCATAGTTTCCGTCCCGAAAGCGGTCGTACCCTAAGTAAAGCGAAGAATATTGAAGATGTACTTCTGATGAAGGGCATGAATATGAATTCTGTCCGTCTGAGCCACTATCCGGCGGACCCGGAATTTCTGGAAGCATGCGACTCTCTTGGACTCTATGTTATGGATGAACTGGGTGGCTGGCATGGCAAGTACGACACCCCTACGGGAGTACGTCTGATTGAAGGCATGATAGAACGTGATGTGAACCATCCGTCCATTATCTGGTGGAGCAATGGTAATGAAAAAGGCTGGAACATTGAACTGGACGGAGAATTCCATAAATACGATCCGCAGAAACGCCCGGTCATCCATCCGCAAGGTAACTTCTCCGGTTTCGAAACCATGCACTATCGTTCGTATGGAGAAAGCCAGAACTACATGCGCCTGCCGGAAATCTTTATGCCTACTGAATTCCTGCATGGTTTGTACGACGGAGGTCATGGTGCCGGCCTGTATGATTACTGGGAAATGATGCGTAAACATCCGCGTTGTATCGGTGGTTTCCTGTGGGTATTGGCGGATGAAGGCGTGAAGCGCGTGGATATGGACGGGTTCATAGACAATCAGGGAAATTTCGGAGCTGACGGAATTGTAGGCCCTCACCATGAAAAGGAAGGCAGCTATTACACTATCAAGCAGCTATGGAGCCCGGTGCAGGTTATGAATACCGCTATCGACCGGAATTTCGACGGTAAACTCTCTGTGGAGAACCGTTATGATTATCTGAACCTGAACACCTGTCGTTTTATCTGGCAGCAAGTGAAGTTCCCGTCGGTAACGGATGCTTCCAATACAACTACACGAATTCTGAAACAAGGTGAAGTGCAAGGAAGCGATGTAGCAGCCCATGGAGTGGGAGTGGTGGATATCAAGACTTCTATTCTTCCCGAAACGGATGCTCTTTTCCTGACAGTTATAGATAAATATGGGTATGAACTTTGGCGCTGGACTTTCCCCGTAGATAAACTGAATCGGGAAACAGAACAGTTTTCTGCATCATCCGGCCGTGCATCCTATACGGAAACAGAAAAAGGTATTACGGTAAAAGCAAACGGGCGTACTTTTGTCTTTTCAAAGAAAGACGGGCAGTTGAAAGATGTATCCGTCAATAACCGTAAGATTAGTTTTGCTAACGGTCCCCGTTTTATCGGTGCACGTCGTGCAGACCGTTCCCTAGATCAGTTCTATAATCATGATGACGAAAAAGCCAAGGCAAAGGACCGTACTTACAGTGAATTTACCGATGCGGCAGTCTTCACGAAACTGGATGTGAAAGAAGAGGGGGGGAATCTGATCCTCACCGCTAATTATAAACTGGGTAATTTAGATAAAGCTCAGTGGACAATTCATCCGGACGGCATGGCTACTCTTGATTATACCTACAACTTCTCCGGTGTGGTAGACCTGATGGGTATTTGCTTTGATTACCCTGAAGAGCAAGTGCTCAGCAAGCGTTGGTTGGGAGCAGGTCCGTATCGTGTATGGCAGAATCGTATTCATGGCACGCAGTATGATATCTGGGAGAATGATTATAACGATCCTATTCCGGGTGAGACATTCACCTATCCTGAATTCAAGGGATATTTTGGCAGTGTCTCCTGGATGAGTATTCGCACGAAAGAGGGAACCATCAGCCTGACGAATGAAACACCTGATTCCTATATCGGAGTATATCAACCCCGTGATGGTCGTGACCGGTTACTGTATACACTTCCCGAAAGCGGAATTTCTGTTTTGAATGTAATTCCTCCGGTGCGTAATAAAGTAAATTCCACGGACTTGTGCGGTCCTTCTTCACAACCAAAATGGGTGGATGGCTCGCAAACGGGACGCCTTGTTATCCGGTTTGAATAAGACTTTGTAATTCCGGTTCAGGCGGAAAGAGATCAGCTCTTTGTCCTGAACCGGTAAGTAATATCATTCATTTCTCCTTGTACAATCTTGTAAAGCCGCTGGTTGGTTTGTTCAGACTTCAAGCCACCGCGGCTTTCTACGTAAGGCCCAAGTTTTATGTATTGGAAGTTCCGTATCGGGAATCCGTCAGGCAGTTCCTGCTTACCGGAATACCAACCCACTTTAACCGGGGCAATCTGCTGTTGCTGTAGAAAATTGGCAAAATACGCTACATCATAAGGATCTGCATCTCCACCCATAAAACAGACGCATGTAACAGCCTTTCCATACTTTTGTAAAAGTACGGAAAGGTTTTCTTCTGTCAGCGCTTCTCCGACATTTCGTTGCAGATAGGGACTATGGCAACCTTTACACCTGTTCGGACAGTTCGAAAGGTTGATTGCCAATGTCACCTCATCCGGTATCTCCTGAAAAACAATGTCGTAATCAGTGTACTTCAGCATAATATCTTCGGGCAGCCTCCTTTTGCCGGGCTTGAGAGAAATTGCTGATTCGTTTCATGTAGCCGATAACGCGGGTCAGATAATCCACGTTCTGGCTATGACATTCCGGACACTCTTTCAAGTATCTTTTGTCAATGTGGTTGCATTCGTTGCAGACCGTGTTAGGTATATTGAAAGTAAAGTAATTGCAGCCCTCAGTGGCGGCTACCCGAAGTAATTGCCTGTATTGCTCTTTGCTTAAGTGCTCTTCCAGATTCATGTGGAGTGCCGAACCACCTGTCAGATGCTCTATATACCTGTGTCCATGCATACGGAACTTATCGATGACGTTCAGCGACTCATCCTCTACGATGTAGAAATAGCTGTTATAGCACTCGCGGAATGTCTGGAAACCGGCTTCTTTGTCCCATTTGGCATGTTTCACGCCTACATTCTCGGCCGGTATCATTTCGCAGTTAAAGAGTATATCTTTCGTTCGATATTTCTTATTGTATTTTTCAACTATTCCCAGAATCTCCTGCACAAAAGCTTCATATTTAGGATTATCGTTGATTTCAATTCCCATGAATTGAGCGGCTTCCACCAGCCCGTTTACACCGATTGTCAGATATTGGCGTCCCATATTGATGTATCCGGCATCGAACAAAGGCAACATTCCTTTGCTTTGCAGATGCTTTAAGTTTTCGTTATAGGCCAGTTGTACCTTGTGTACCAGATCTACTACCTCTTCAAGGAAGAAATGATAAAGCAATCCGGATTTCACTGCATGCTGGATGCAACGGTTCAGGTTGATAGTCAACACACTTTTTGATCCGGTAGATACGCCGCCTGCACCCAGGGTGTAACTAAATCCGTTATCCTGTATTTCATTACGTAAGCGGCAACAACTACTTAACGAGTCGGCATTATCACTCATATATGTAAAGAAAGAGTGTCCTTCCGCATACATTTCGGCCGTGAAGTCACCGTATTCCTTATCCAGTACATCTCCGTCTTTGGTCAGTAAAGCCATTGTCTCTACGGGGAAAGTAAGAACGGCTTTGGTGCGTTCCTTATTGAACCACTTCATGAAACGCTTTTGCAGCCACGACAGCGATTCCCAGTGCGGCTTCGTCCCGTCGGGGAATACGAATTCGCCGAACAAGCTTTCGAAATAGTAGCGGTCGTAATAGGCCACGTTCCAGAACACGGCCTGGAAGTTACGCGCCCCCGTGGGCTGGTTGATCGAGTAGACGATCTGTTCGAAACAGTCCGTAATCATCTTGTCGATCGTCCTGTGCTTTTTCGAGAGGTCGACCACCTCGTCCGCCCGCTTGTAGTAATCTTCTCCGTACTCCTGTTCGATGAAATAGTTCATATACATCAGGAATTCCGGCGTGGCGCAGGCGCCCGAGAGCATCGACGACACGATGAAGACCATGTTGACGAAGCCGCCGCAGAACGACTTGAGGTTGGTCGGGCGCGTCGAGTTGCCGCCCACCGACAGCGTGCCGCCCAGCAGCCACGGGTACATCGTGATCGAGGCGCAGTAGTTGGCCATCGAGGTTTCGTCGTTC
>ERZ1026916.1712-NODE-1712-length-10051-cov-6.613946_pt1 | contig 10051 bp, 6 predicted proteins | sample MGYA00519465_ERZ1026916 | MGnify/ENA primary metagenome ERZ1026916 (study PRJEB26926, sample SAMN06164880) | human gut metagenome | biome: ENVO:00009003; feature: ENVO:2100002; material: ENVO:00002003 | host: Homo sapiens | place: USA | collected 2012 ... | reverse complement strand
CGAGATTTCTGCCTGTCTCGTGGGCTCGGAGATGTGTATAAGAGACAGGGTCTTGGCAGTCTTTTAGGCGATGCTGCAGCCGGAGGGATCGGCGGCCATATGTACGCTTCTTCCGTCAGTAAGGGCGGCAATTTTGCCAACAATGTAATCGGCAGCGTAGCCACTGGCAGTATCAGCCAAATGGGTTCCATTTCCGGTGAAAAAGCCGCCGAAGCCCTGCACTCTTACATGGGATACGCGGCACTGGAATCCGGAGCTGAAAATGTTCCGACCTTCCAGAATGTCGAAATCGGCGGCGGCCGCATCACCGGTACAGAAGTAACTGCAGAACATCCCGAAGGTATCTCCTTTGGTATGTACCACGCAGACCAATATGTTGCCCCGGAAGGCCAGTACACCACCGTTCATGCCGTGGATGGTACAGCATGGTATAAGCAGTACGCTGTGGATGCTGTTGACAAATCGCCCTATATGGCCCCTGACGGTTCTATCGCCTTCAACGAGTCCATTGTCAAAAAGCTGCCTCCAGCCCCGAGGAGAAAGGACAAGATATAAATGCCAGAAGATCAGAAAAGCGGTTTTTCCGAAGCTGTGGAGACCGGCGCCTCCGCAGCGCATACCATCCGCGGTGCAATCAAAACCGGAAAAGCTATTTCCTCCGCTGCCAAAGGCGCTGCCGCAGGCGGTCCTTACGGTGCAGTTGCAGGCGCAGTGTGGGCAGGTCGGAAGCATATCGGAAAAATCATTGTGGCAGTCATTGCCCTGCTTATGCTGCCGGTATTATTTGTTCTCATGCTCCCCGGTCTTATTTTCGGCGGACTGACCAATGCCTTTTCGCCATCTGACCCCGAAATTCCGATTTTGAATAGCGAAACAGCGATTATTGAGAACGCCAACGAGATCACCTTTACCCTCAACGGCATCTTGGGCGAGGCACTGGATGATGTACTTGCCCGGATCGAAGCTGACTTTGCGGCATCGGGAGCCGACCATATGGAGGTCAAAAATGCTTATTCCGGCGGGCCTATTTATAACGCCAACCTGTTTATTTCTCAGTATTGTGCAGCCAAAGACAAGGATTTTGAAAGCATTTCTCTAAATGACCTTGCCGCCACCCTGCGGGAAAACAAGCAGCATCTATATTCCTACACCAGCAAGCAAGAGATTCGTGAGAGCACCGTGACCGATCCGGAGACTGGGGAAGAAACAACAGAGCCAGAAACATGGATGGTCTATACTGTCCGTTACAACGGTGAGTCCTATTTTTCTGATGTTGTATTCCAGCTTACCGATGACCAAAAGGAGCTTGCAGCCGATTATGCCTCCAACCTAAGCCTGTTCTTGGGCGATGGTCTGCTGCAGAATCTGGAAGCGTGGACCGGAAACAGCATCACCTCTCTGGGCGATGTTACTTTCACCGATGGGATCACACCTGTTGTTTACTACAATCAGCTGGATGAACGCTATGCCGGTAAAGCCTATGGCACGGACAATATTGGCGGTTATGGCTGCGGCCCTACCGCTATGGCAATCGTGGTGTCCTCTCTGACAGACGATATGGTTGACCCTGTGGAGATGGCCGAGTGGTCTTACAACAACGGCTACTGGTGTAAAAGCAGTGGTTCTTACCATGCACTGATACCTGCCGCCGCTGGGGAATGGGGGCTTCCGGTTTCCGGCTGTACCACTGCGGAACCACAGCGCATCACAGACGCACTGGCTAATGGTAAACTGGTAGTAGCAATCATGTCTGAAGGCCACTTTACCTCATCCGGTCACTTCATTGTCCTGCGTGGCGTAAAAGACGGCAAGATCATGGTGGCTGACCCTGCCAGTTACACACGGAGCGAACAGCTCTGGGATCTGTCCATTATCTTAAATGAGGCCAGCCGGCGCGCTGGAGCTGGCGGTCCGTTCTGGATTATCGGCTGATGTGCCCGCCCGGCTTCGGAAACGAGGTTAATCATGAATCATAAAATCGACCGAGATACCTACATAATACCACCGAATTTCATCGAGTCAGGCACCTTCTTCGGTGGTATGTTCAAAGCCCGAAATGTGATTGAAGCCGGCATCCTGGCATTTGCCATTGGTGTGCCGGTTTTTTCATTGCTCCCTCTTAGCCTGACTGCCCGTATCATCGCTTTGTGCCTGACCGCACTGCCAGCAGCATTGGTGGCGCTTATCGGAATTTCCGGTGAGAGCCTTTCCTCTTTTCTGCTGATTTTCATAAAGTACCTGCGAAACCGCCGCATTATAGGCGGTAACAGCGCAGAAGATGCGGTTCCGGCGGCAGAGCATGGCGGCAAGCATATTAAAAAGAAGGTACACAAGCCCGACAAGGCTCCCAGACGGTCACGGCGCTCCGGCAGAGAGGATTTCCCAGCGGAGTTTGATGAAGTTCGTAGCTACGAGATCCGCCAAAAACTCCGTCCTGTGAAAAAGCAGAAGCCTGCCAAGGAGAAGAAAGCCGCCAAGCAAAAAAAGAAGGTCTCCAAGGAGCGCAAAGTAAAACGCCCTATCCGCACTCAGGAGCCGAAGCCCGCCTGCCTTAACCCGGTAGCAGATTATCTGCCGATTTCCAAAATTGAAAACGGCATCATCTACACGAAGGACCACCGCTATGTCAAGGTCGTCGAGGTAGTACCCATCAATTTTATGCTGCGCAGCGCCCAGGAACAGCGGAACATCATCTATTCCTTTGTATCCTACTTGAAAATCAGCCCCATCAAGCTGCAAATCAAGGTACTGACACGTCGGGCAGAGATCAACCGCCATCTGGATACCGTTCGGAAGGAGATGGAACAGGAGACCAATGAACAGTGTCTGCTCATGCAGGAAGACTACCTCCAGTTCGTTCAGCAGATCGGTTCCCGTGAGGCAATTACCCGACGTTTCTTCCTGATTTTTGAATATGAGCCGTGGAGCAACACCAAGCGCTCTGATGAAGAAGGCGAGGCAATCAATGCCCTGCAAAGTGCAGTCCATACTGCTACCAACTACCTCCGTCAGTGCGGTAACGAGGTCATCGTTCCGGAAAACTGGGATGAGTTTACCGTAGATGTCCTCTATAACCTGCTCTGCAGAAATGAAAGTGCTGTAAAGCCGCTCTCCGTCCGGGCACAGGAGGTTGTGGCTGAGTACCTTGCCAAAGGGCGCGACAGTGAGATCGACCATATCCCTGCCACCGAATTCTGTGCGCCAAAAAGCATTGACTTCACGCATGGTCACCATATCTGCATTGACGGTCTGTATTATGCTTATTTGCTGGTGCCCTCTGATGGCTACAAAACGCAGGTTCCAGCCGGCTGGCTCAGTCTTATCGTCAATGCCGGTGACGGGATTGATATGGATATGTTCCTCTCCCGTCAGCCCAAAGAAACCATCATCCAGAAAGTCGGACAGCAGCTGCGTATCAACCGTTCCAAAATCAAGGACGCCAGCGACACCAACACCGACTTTGATGACATTGATGGCGCTATCCGAAGCGGGTACTTTCTCAAAGAGGGCCTTGCCAACAACGAGGACTTCTACTACTTGAATCTGCTGATTACCATTACTGCCTCCAACGAGGAAGACTTGGAATGGAAGGTCAGCGAAATGAAAAAGCTCCTGCTCTCACAAGACATGAACGCCTGCACCTGCCATTTTCGGGAGGAACAGGCGTTTTTATCTGCCCTTCCATTGGTGGCAATGGAAAAGAAACTGTATGAGCGCGGTAAACGCAACCTGCTGACAGGCGGTGCGGCAAGCTGTTATCCCTTTACCTCCTATGAGATGTGTGATGATAACGGTATCCTGCTGGGCGTCAACAAGTACAACAGCTCCCTTATTATCGTGGACATCTTCAATTCTGCGGTCTATAAGAACGCCAATATGTCGATCCTTGGCACGAGCGGAGCCGGCAAAACTTTTACCATGCAGTTGATGGCGCTGCGAATGAGGCGGAAAAATATCCCCATTTTCATTGTTGCGCCCCTAAAAGGCCATGAATTCCATCGCGCCTGCTCCAATGTGGGCGGCTCCTTTATCCAGATTTCACCGGCCAGTCCCCACTGCATCAATGTTATGGAGATTCGGCGGGTAGACCGCTCGGTGAATGAAATTCTGGACGGTCCAGGCATTCAGTTATCTGAACTTGCAGCAAAGATCCAGCAGCTCCACATATTTTTCAGTCTGCTGATCCCCGATATGTCTCACGAAGAACGACAGCTTTTGGACGAAGCCCTTGTTCGTACCTATAACACAAAAGGCATCACTCATGATAACGCCTCTTTGGAAGACCCTGCACAGCCCGGCCAGTACCGTGAAATGCCGGTGCTTGGTGACCTGTACGAAATTTTGAAAACCTCCAAGGAAACGATGCGCATGGCCCACATTCTAAACCGTCTGGTAAACGGCAGCGCCAGCACCTTCAATAAGCAGACCAATGTTCGGCTCGACAACAAGTACACTGTTTTGGATATTTCCTCCCTCACGGGAGATCTGCTCACCGTAGGTATGTTTGTGGCGCTGGACTTTGTTTGGGACAGAGCCAAAGCCGACCGTACAGAAGAAAAAGCCATCTTCATCGATGAGTGCTGGCAGCTTCTATCCGGCGCCGGTGCTGCTGGTGTAAGATTGGCTGGCGATTTCCTTTTGGAAATTGCCAAAACCATACGCGGTTACGGCGGCGCCTCGATTTTTGCAAGCCAGGATCTTGCCGATTTCTTTGACCTTGACGGCGGCAGATTTGGTAAGGGCATCATCAACAACTCCAAGACCAAGATCATTCTGAATCTGGAGGACGACGAAGCCCAGCGGGTACAGGAAGCCCTGCACCTGTCCGATGCTGAAACAATGGAGATCACTCACTTTGAAAGAGGTCACGGTCTGATTTCTACCAATAACAACAATATTATGGTGGAATTCAAAGCCAGCCCTCTGGAAAAGGATCTGATTACTACCGACCGCCGCGAGCTGCGTGAAATCGTAGAGCGAAAACGCCGTGAACAATCCACATCTGCCGAACAGCAGATATAACAATTTGAAGAGCGAGGTGATTCCCATGTGCAACTTTCCTGCCAGACGCCGCTATGCGTCTGCTTTGCGTCTGCATTACGCCTAAAAGCCAGTTTTGCCAACCAGATCATCTTTTGGCTTACACTGACTGGCTTTCCTTCCTATTTTAATGCGTCTTGAATACGCCTATATTACGCCATTGGAGGTGATACCCATGAAGACCAGGGCTGAAATCTATGGAAATGAAGCTGCGGCTCTGCTGCGGATCGTCACGATGTATCCCGGTCTCAATATGCAGCAGCTTCTTTGCTTTCACCCTGGCAAAGAAGAAATCATCAAGACCCTGCTCTCCCATCTACAAAAGCAGGGCCGTATTTTTCAAACTGATACAGGCGGTTACTTTCCGTCTGGTTGGGCAGCAAAATCAGACAACTCCCTGATACGGGCTGCCTGGGTACTCTTGGATTTTATCGGGCAGGTGGAATACCATGCTCCCGGTGATTTTCCGGTCAAGCTTATCTTCTTTGCAAACGGTGAACTATACGAAATCGTCTACGCAGCTTCCGGCCAGGAGGCCCTGATCAACCATGCGCTTCGGGATGACCGCAGCGGTGGACGCCGCATCATTTTGGTCGATAATCCGGAAGACATTCGCCGCATTGACTGCCCTGGCATTTCCGGTTTCTGCACCGTGGATGCAGCGGGCCAGGTGCATTACTTTAAGAAAACAGGAGGAACTTGATTGGAACGAAAAATCATCTCACACCGAATCGGAAGCATTCTTGATGATATATCCCGTTTGAGCAATGCTCTTTACGCGATGGATACCACGGATATTCAGCGCTATCCGGACAACTATGAAGTCTTATCCACTGATGCCGCCCTGCGGGCAGAGAAAATTGCCTGCAGGCTGCGGCATTTGATATATTCCAGCACCACCATCCGCAAAGGCGATTACCTGACATCCGCCGGTATTGTACACGGAATTGAGGTTGTCTATGAGGACGGTGTACTGGAGGTCACCCTGCCTGGTCTGCTCCCAAAACGCAAGCAGAGGCAAAACACTGAGTTTCTGCTCGACCCGTTCTACTTCTCATTGGAGCAATACGCCAAAGAGCATCCCATGCCCCGCTTCAGCGATTGTGTGGTGTGCTTTACGCAGGTTTATGACCAGTGCCTTCCCACCCGGCGTATCCGTGACTACGACAATCTGGAAGAAAAGCAGCTTCTGGATGTCCTCTCCACCTTCGTCATGGCTGACGATACCGGCCTGCTCTGCGATGCCTACAACACCGCTGCGCTGGGCGAAAAGGACTGTACCAGAATCAGTGTCATGGAAAAAAAGCGGTTTCCCGCCTGGCTTGCTGAGCATGAAAACACCCTAAAATCCATCTCGGATTTTTGAGCATTTTCAGCCATTGCTTGTCCGACCTGCCGCAACATCGTATTTAGCCCCGGATTTCGGGGCTTTTTTCTGTCGTTACACCACGGATTTTTACCGAAGTTCCTTGCAGTCTCGGTAAAAGCCACACACCACAAGGAGGTGATCACTTGGGAAATTCCCACAGCCAGACACGATGGCGTACAGGCTTCTCTCTCTGACTGCCATCTCCGGCGAGTTCCCCACAGACCAGCTTAACAGACTTCCCGGCAGTCCATATTATCTGGAGTCTGTTGTCACTGCACTGAAAAAAGACGGGCTGCTGCGTACCTATTACCGGGATAAACTGCGCGGCTACCGTCTGGGGCCGCGAGCCAAAGCCACTCTGCTGGAAAGCCGGCCGGACAGGTTTGCCAGCTACCTGACAGGAGATACCGACACCAACCGTTTGAAATGCGAAATTGACCGAAGACTCCGGCTACACCGCCTGGCAGAAACCTATGTGACCATGGATAATGCGGGTGTATGTGTGTATCGGGATGAAAAACCGGCAATTTTTGCGCCGGATGGTTACGCTGGCGGCAGGATTGTCTATCCTGCTTTTTTCAGTTCCAGAGAAGTGAAAGAAATGGGGATCGACACCACGAAGATCCGCAGTTCCCGCTCCACTGGAATACTCCTTGCGCCCTCCGGCATCTTCGTGACCTACAACAGCAGCAGCGCCCTGATGAAGTGGCGCTACAAATCGGAAATGCGGGTCAAGGCATTGATTTGGAGCGTAATCTGCCAACAGCGCCTGGCCCCACAGTTTCGCCATGAGGATGTTCATGGACTGATTCTGGGCAACAGCATGGATCTGGCTTACCAGATTTTGACCAGCACCGGAGGACGCAAACATGATTTCTTCATGCTGGATGGCAGCTATGAGCATTTTCTTTATCTTACCAACAACCATCAGGGGGAGGTGATACTTGCACTGCTGTGCGACCCTGTGAAAACTGCGGAGCTGGACCGCATTCTGCTCCAAGGTCTTACTGCGAGGCAGCCCGGACTGGCTATTGAGCATGACGGTGTTTCACCGGATGGCTCACCAGTCCTGTTTGGCTATTTCTGCGATCTGCCCCGTATCGCACGCTTCAACACCTCCCTCGAACTATCCGAGCGCCCAGGCACACTGATCTGTTTTGACTTCCAGGCAGAGGTACTTCGCAGCTACTGTGGTTCCCGGGTGCGCTTCCAGACCATTGATTTCACAAAATTCGAGGGGAGGTTGTTCCCATAAACAAGAAAAAACTGATCGTAAGCCTGATTGCAGCGCCCTTTGCCATTCTTGCGATTCTATACGCAGGCGGCTTTCTGGCACAGCTTTTGGGTAACTATGCAACCTGGAAACAGGGCGGCGGTATTCCCGGCGACGGTACTTCACCGCTGGCCGCTTCGCCCGACTTCCTTCTCTGCCTTTCCTCTGTGCTCAGACCGCCTTATGGCGTGTATGGCATTTTGATCTGCATTGGCTTGTTAGCAGTGCTGCTCATCATGGTCATGCGCATGGGATATGGTGATGCCGGTGAGTATGATGAAGACCGCAATTTCTCCTACTCCGCCAAAGGCACTTATGGCACCTCCGGCTGGATGTCCCGCAAAGAAATGTCCGGCGTACTGGATCTGGTGCCCGATCTGCGCAAACACAAGGGTGTTGTACTGGGTATGCTGGATGGCAAAGCAGTCTGCATACCGGAAGATACCAGAATCAACAGTAATCTGGCAGTCTACGGCGCCAGTGGTTCCATGAAAACCCGTTCGTTTTGTATGAACCGTATCCTTCAGGCCACTGTCCGAGGTGAAAATGGCGCCGGAGAATCGTTGATCATCTGCGATCCCAAATCGGAATTGTACGAGAAGTCAAGCGAATTTCTCCGCAGCCGGGGCTATTGTGTCAAGGTATTCAACCTCGTTTCGCCTGAAAACTCAGATTCCTGGTGTTGCCTTGCCGAAGTTGAGGGACAGGAACTAATGGCCCAGCTTTTTGTAGATGTCATCATCAAGAACACCACGAACAACGGCAAGAGCGACCATTTCTGGGATGCCTGTGAGATGAATCTGCTCAAGGCCTTGGTACTGTATGTGGATCAAGGCTATGCGGAAGAAAACCGCAACATTGGCGAAGTCTACCGGCTGCTGACTCTCAATGGGGAATCCCAACTTGACACATTGTTCGAGGCGCTTCCTTCCACGCACCCTGCCAAAGCACCCTACAGCCTGTTCAAGCAGGCCAGCGACACAGTGCGAAGCGGCGTGATTATCGGTCTGGGCAGCCGCCTGCAGGTATTCCAGTCTGAGCTGATCAAAAAAATTACCGCTAAGAATGAGATCGATCTGGAGCTTCCGGGTCAGCAGCCCTGTGCCTACTTCCTCGTTACCAGCGACCAGGACAGCACCTTTGATTTTCTGGCCTCGCTGTTTCTATCTTTCTGCTTCATCAAACTGGTGCGATATGCAGACCACAACTGCGAGGGCGGCAAACTGCCTGTGCCTGTCCATATCCTTGGGGAAGAACTGACAGCGTGCGGCACGATCCCCGACCTCTCCCGCCGGCTCAGCGTAATACGCTCCCGGAATATCTCCATGTCCTGTGTGTTCCAAAATCTCGCAGGATTGCAGAACCGATACCCGCAGAATTTGTGGCAGGAGATCATTGGAAACTGTGACGCGCAGTTGTTTTTAGGCTGTACAGACCAGCTTACTGCCGAATTTATTTCTGCCAGGACAGGGCTTGCCTCCGTAGCAGTATCCAGTAAGTCCAAACAGCTGGGCACCTGGCGTATCTCCAACTATACACCGGAGTTTCGTGAGACCTCTGGTGTTGGAAAACGCCCTGTACTTACTCCTGATGAAGTCCTGCGGCTCCCGCTGGATCAGGCGCTCATCATCATCCGTGGCAAGAAGGTTCTGCAGGTAGACAAAATGGATTACTCCAAACACCCGGAAGCCAAGTACCTGCGTTCCTGCAAAGCATCTGCCCATGTACCGGAATGGCGCCGCTTGGAAGAAGAAGCCGCCAAAACACCGCAGCCCGCGCCGAAACCGGCTCCTGCAGCAAAGAAGCCGGCAAAGCGCAAAGCCACCAAACCGGCATCCCCCACGGATAAATCACCCAAAGAGGCTCCGGCCCCCAAATCTGCCGGTACGCCGGAAGGCATTATCACCACAGACAAGGATTCCATCCTGTCTTAAACAAAACTATCAAATTCATAGGAGGTTTTAATCTATGGCAACCAAGAAAAAAGAACTTCTGGAACAGGAGGCTCCTGTTACCGAAACCGTTATGTCGGAAGGCGAAACTCTGCCGGCCGATACTGCTCAACCTGAATCCCTTCCTGCTGATACTGGCAATAGTCTGGATTTGAACGAACTGCTGGGGCAGATGGATCAGCCCCTGGAGGACACCTCTGCCGAATATATGGCTGAAGATCCCCTTCCTGAACTCACCGAGGAGGAAATGTTCGGAGATACGCCTGCTGAAACAGACGATCAAAGCGCTGCTCCCACTGATATGCCGGAAGACTTTGATGTGCAGCCGCCTGATGTTTACGAAGATAACGCCGACGCTGTGCAGGAACCTGTCTCTTATACACATCTGACGCTGCCGACGAACTCTAGGGTGTAGAT
>ERZ1026916.1703-NODE-1703-length-10090-cov-10.847434_pt1 | contig 10090 bp, 10 predicted proteins | sample MGYA00519465_ERZ1026916 | MGnify/ENA primary metagenome ERZ1026916 (study PRJEB26926, sample SAMN06164880) | human gut metagenome | biome: ENVO:00009003; feature: ENVO:2100002; material: ENVO:00002003 | host: Homo sapiens | place: USA | collected 2012 ... | reverse complement strand
ACCCAGACTTCCGCCATGCTGACCGAACTGAAAAGACAGGAGGAGTTTGCTTTTTTGAAAGCAGCAGATTCCATTGCCTTACAGCAGTCTCTGAGGGATCTCGACCGGGGATTTGTGAATTTCTTTCAGAAACGGGCTTCCTATCCAACCTTCAAAAGTAAACATAACCGGTTCCAGTCATACAGAACGGTAAATCAAAAAGATAATATCCGTATTGTGGGAAGATATCTCAAACTTCCGAAACTTGGATTTGTCAAAATACGCCAGTCGATGGAAGTGGGAAAAATTAATCACGTAACCATTGAGTACACACCGGCCGGAAAATATTTTGCAGTCTTAAATATTGATTTCGAACCGGAACCACGCCCAAATGCTGGAGGAACGATTGGAATTGATGTCGGAATCAAAGCATTCTATTCTGACAGCAATGGAAATACGGTATCAAATCCCAGATATCTGGAACGCGCCATGCGAAAACTCATAAGAGAACAGCGCAGACTTTCCCGGAAGCAGAAAGATTCCCATAACCGTGGGAAACAGCGGCGCAGGGTAGCCAGAGTGCATGAGAAAATAGCCAATCAGCGGAATGATTTCCTGCAGAAACAGTCAACGATGCTGGTGCGCGAAAACCAAACCATCTGTATCGAGGATCTGAACGTGAAGGGAATGATCCGGAACCATAAACTGGCAAAATCCATAGCAAGTGTTTCCTGGGCAAAGTTTTTCGAAATGCTGGAATATAAAGCCAGCTGGTATGGAAATGAACTTCACAGAGTACCAACGATGTATCCGAGCAGTCAGACCTGCAGCTCTTGCGGCTACAGAAATCCACGGATAAAAAATCTGAGCATTCGTATCTGGGAGTGCCCGAAATGCCATGCAGTTCATGACCGGGATACGAATGCAGGCATTAATATTCTGAAAAAAGCACTGCAGATGCAGTCTGCATAAAGATGAAAAGCTGTACCGTAGGGCATACGGGAACAGGATAAACATAGCTTGTGGACACTGTGTAAGACATTGCAGTACCGTAAGGTATTCGTCAATGCAGTGGTGGAAGAAACAAGAATCCCCCTGCTTTAGCTGTGGGGAGTGTCAAGTCTGCGTCTCAAATACGCTGCTTCTTTTTCATACTCTGTAATGGAAAACCAAGGAAAATCTCTTTTTACCTCTCTCATAGCGCTGCCTCCTGTGCATTACGATACAATCGGTTGATTCTTCCTGATTGCGGAAATGATTTTTCAGACACGCTCTGGCTTCTCTTCGGAAAAAGAAAGTAATAGCCACCAAAAATATCGGAAAAACTTTGTGAAAAAATAGAATTGTGTTTTGCAAGGGTCCCATGTAAAATAGCGGGCAGGAGGAGAAAGAGAGAAAAGGAGATTCTTAATCTTATGGGAACAAATGAAAAGAATATGACTGCGGGATCCCCCGGAAAACTGATCATAACGTTTGCCATACCACTGATGCTCGGAAATATTTTCCAGCAGTTTTATACGATGGCGGACACCATGATTGTTGGCCAGGTGGTAGGAGTAGAAGCGTTGGCGGCAGTAGGCGCCGGAGACTGGCTGGTCTGGCTGGTGCTGGGCATCATGACAGGTATCACACAGGGTTTTTCTATTCTGGTAGCTCAGTTTTATGGAGCAAGGGAAAAAGAAAATCTGAAATGCGCGGTGGCGAAAAGCTATATCATGACAGCACTGCTTTCTGTGATTGTACTTGCGGTAAGTGAAGGGGCAGTTTATCATGTTCTTTTGTTTTTACAGACACCGGATAATGTCATTGACCTGACAATGCTATATCTTCGGCTGATCTTTGCCGGAATTCCGATCATAGCGGCTTATAATATATTTGCAGCGATTCTTCGAGCACTGGGTAACAGCAGATCTCCACTGATAGCAATGACCGTAGCAGCGTTGATCAATGTGGGACTGGACCTGTTATTTGTGGCAGTTTTTGGCTGGGGTGTAGCCGGAGCAGCAGTGGCGACAGTCATCGCACAGGGATTTTCAGCCCTGTACTGTCTGATGGTGTTACGGAAAATTCCGGATATCCGACTGGAAAAACAGGACTTCTACAGACAGCCGGCAATGAGTCTGCGGCTTTTGAAAGTGGCGACTCCTCTTGCAATCCAGAATTTGATCATCTCTGTAGGGGGGCTTACAGTACAGTATGTAGTCAATGGATTTGGATTCCTGTTTGTGGCTGGATTTACAGCATCAAACAAATTATATGGAGTTTTAGAGATTGCTGCCGTTTCATACGGATATGCAATTACAACCTATGTAGGCCAGAATCTTGGTGCAAAGAAATATCAGAGAATCCGGAAAGGTGTGCACAGCGGAACTTATATGGCATTGCTTACTTCTGTTGTAATCTCAGGTGTGATGGTGTTATTCGGACGCAATATATTGTCACTGTTTGTATCCGGCGAACCGGAACAGATCCGACAGGTGTTAGACATTGCATATAAATATTTGTTTATTATGGCAATTTTTCTATGGGTACTGTATCTGCTGTATGTATATCGTTCGGCGATTCAGGGTCTGGGTAATACCCTGATTCCCCTCGCCAGTGGCATTGCAGAATTTGTGATGCGTGTCAGTGTTGCATTATTGTTACCAAAACTGATCGGTGAAGACGGAATTTTTTATGCGGAAATTTGTGCCTGGACCAGCGCAGCTGTTTTATTGTTTATAAGTTATATGATTATTATACGAAAATACAAAGAGTATAACTGCTGACTGTTAAGTAAAAATAGTTCGACTCCATGGACAAAAAGGTGTATAATAAAATAGAACTTCAGTATATTAAGGAAAAAGATATTATAATCTTCCAGCAACTACGCAATGGCATTATGGGACAGACCATGAATCTTCAGGGTAAGGGAGGCCGCAAGATTTCGGTTGCGACTTATCGATTGTCGCAGAAGGTTGTCGGATTTAATTAAGAGGATAAAGGGGAATATAAGGGCAATTCGTTTGCAATTACACAAGTGAGGAGAAGAGATTATGGCAAGCATTCGAGAAGTTGCAAAGCTGGCACATGTAGCACCCAGCACGGTATCCAGAGCGTTAAATGGTAGCGGATATGTATCAGAGAAAAGCAAAAACAAAATTAAGAAGGCGGTAGAGGAGCTAGATTATATTCCTAATCAGTGGATCAGAAATCTGTATAAGAAAAGAACGGGTATTATCGGTGTTATGACACCGGATATTATCCATCCGTATTTTTCAACTCTTTGGAATTATCTTGAGGCAGAATTAGATCAATACGGATATAATGTGGTTATTTGTAATACCAGAGGAAATCAGGACAAGGAAAGAGAATATCTTGATACATTGGAACGTAATCTGTTCGATGGACTGATTGTAGGATCTGCGTTTCTTTCTGATGAATATTATATGAATATTGAGAAACCAATTATCTCACTGGATCGGATTATACCGGGAATCCCGCTGGTGACATCGGATCATCATCAGGGAGGAATTTTAGCGGGCGAATTGTTTTTGGAAAAAGGCTGTAAAAAAGTGATGTGCTTTAGTGATCCGACCAGGATGGAACTTGCCTCTGCCGATAGCGCGAGAGCCCTTATCGATGTGATGGAGAAGCATAATAGGGAGGTTATCATTGAATCTTTTCAATGGGAGGAAGTTATAAACTATCAATTGTGTATGAAACGTACCAGAACATTGTTGGATCAATATCCGGACGTTGATGGAATTATGGCTTTGGACTTGTGTGCAGCCGCCTTCCTCAAGACAGAAAAAAACAAAAAAATATTGGCTTATGATGGAACTTATGTCACGGACTTCAATTACCATTCGATTGATTCAATTGTACAGGATGCGAAGAAGGTTGCAAAGGAAAGTGTGAATATGCTTATTAAACTGATCAATGATCAACCACTTAAGAAAAGGGAAGTATTGGTTCCTGTAAAATATAAAAAGGGCGATACTTTGTAGAATGGAGAGCATTGGCACAAAGGAGTGTGTGAAACTTTTTCTGTAAATAGCTAATGACAACAAGGTCTTCTATGGTAAAATATAAATCATAGGAGGCCTTTTATTATGGCAAGAAGAGAAAAGAAATCTGTACACAAAGTAGTAATGACAGAAGGAAAGCGAAACATCATTCAACAGCTTCTTCAGGAGTATGATATTGAGTAAACGCTCCATAGCCGGTATCTATCCATCTTACCCGAATTTTTTTATAATTACCTCAACTAGTTGGAAAATAAGAGCGAAAAATCCAAATATTCGGGAGGTAGATTATGGCAACACGACTTGCTATTCGGGAAAAGCAGCTTGCGACTTGGACCGCGATTATTCAGGTATGCAGGAACAGCGGTATGAAAACAAAGGACTGGCTTGCTGAAAATAACATATTAAAGGATCAGTATTACTACTGGTTCAAGCAGTTGAGACTGGCAGCGTGCATGCAGGCCTCTGGTTCTCAACCAGAATTGCCAGTTGAAACCGAGAAGCAGCAGATAGTCAAACTTGAATGCGCCAATTATCAGAATGACTTTGATTCGTGCAGCAATTTAAAGATAAGGATAGACCGCGGCAGCCTACACATAGAGATCGATGGCGGTGCTGCTCCCGCAGTGATCCGCTCCATCATGGAGGTCCTTGTAGATGCTGAATGATGCAGTTGGTTTTTCTGAAATATACATAGTATGTGGCAGAACAGATCTGAGGTATGGTATAGACAGCCTTGCCAGAGTCCTCAGATCCCTTGGCATTGAGAACCCTGCAACAGCAGGTACGCTTTACCTATTCTGCGAAAGAAGATCTGACAGGATCAAAGGACTTGTATGGGAAGGTGATGGATTTCTACTCCTGTACAAGAAACTTGCAAATGGTTCATTTCAGTGGCCGCGCAATGCAAATGAAGTTAAAAGTTTCACACCAAAACAATTCAGATGGCTGATGGAGGGGCTTACTATAGAACCATGAAAGGCAGTTAAAGAAGTATCTTTCGAATATATGAGCTGATAAATATTTGTGCATAATGGAGAAAAATATATCTTGGAAGGCCTGCAGGAAGTAAAAGCTATATGTGGGTATATAGAACAGGGAAATATCAGTCGGACAGGCAGGTAATACTTTACGATTATTAAAAGACAAGGAAGGCTGATCACCCAAGGGAATTCCTTAAGGATTTCAGAGGAGTATGTGTAACAGATGGATATCAGGTATATCATACACTGGAAGGAGAACTGGAAGATCTTGAGATATCAGGCTGTTGGGCACACAGCCGCAGGCGGTATGATGAAGCAGTTAAAGCACTTCCTAAAAGCGAACAGAAAATGAGCCTTGCCTATCTTGCCCTCTCACAAATACAGCAGATCTATCATGAAGAGGCTGAGCTTCAGGATATGACACCGGCAGAGAGACGTAAACATCGACAGAAGTTTATCAAGCTACTTGTAGATGCATATTTTAACTGGATCCGTATAAACATAGATAAAGTCATGCCCAAAAGTAAGACTTATAATGGGATGACTTATTCAATTAACCAGGAAAAATACCTTAGGAGATTTCTGGATGACGGAGAGATCCCGATAGATAATAATGCCGCAGAACAAAGTATCAGAAGTTTCTGTATCGGTAAAAAGAACTGGGTCATGTGTGACACAATAAATGGAGCCAAGTCCAGTGCCATAATATACAGCCTGGTAGAAACAGCAAAAGCAAACAAGCTCAGACTGTATGAATACTTTAATTATCTTCTTACAGAAATCCCGGAACACATGGATGATAAGAACAATGACTTCTGCGAGAAATTTCTGCCCTGGTCAGCTGAACTCCCTGCAGAATGCAGGAAATAATACAGAAATAAGGCCGCTCAGACGAGCGGCTAATTATAGTGGGGTACTCACAGTGGAGCGTTTACGATTTATGTCAAATAATGTTGACTTTGCGTATAAAAAGGGGTAATATGTAAAATATAAATAATCGAATAGAGGGGGGATTTCTTTATGCCTTTTTTGAGGGCAGATCTAATTTAAATCCATGAAGTGAAGTAAGTATATAGATATATTAAATAATAAAGTCATTTATTGTTTTATTTAGAATTTGGTTGAGTTGTATGAAGGTGACACTTAAAGGCAAAAGATTCGTTAAATATATTGAGATTGACGGAGGAGCATTAATGAGAGCTGGAATATTGACGTATATGTGGGTTCAGATGGGATTCCCTACGGGTGTGGTTGGAGTTCGTAGCCGGATGACTACATGAAATAAACAATCAAAGGACAGATATGACTTAAGATAAATGGAATGACACCTAGAGGCCATACCTCTGAACCCCACATAATTAAGTTAGCTATATAAGGATATAATAAGGATGAATGAAAGAGAAAATAAAATAATCATAGATGAAGAGTATTCATTGGCGCAGTACAGACAAATATGCCGCTTTAAAACTAAAACATATGAATCTGTAGAAAATATAGAATCTGTTATTGGGGGGTGAATTGGATAATTTATTGACCAAGTTTGAAGTCGATATAGATGAAAAAATGTGATGTAAATAGAGTTCTTAATCAGGAGATAAGTAAATTTCAGTTTTATCAGTAATATTTTCAGATAAAGAGGTAGACAAAATGTATATAAAAAAACTTACAATAAAAAACTTCAGAACCTTTGATGAGGAGGGGGTTACTTTACAATTTAATAAAGGTGTAAATGCAATTATCGGTGAAAATAATTCTGGAAAATCCGCTGTCATGGATGCTATCAGAATTGCATTTTCTACTGTAACATATAAGAAAGACATTTTTTTTACTAGAGCTGATTTTCATGTTAGTGAAGATGGAAATGCAGCTGATTTTGCATTGTTTGATATTTATTTGGAAGAAGTACCAACAAGATTAGTAGAAATATGGAATCCTGAAAGTGTGGGTGGACAAGGTGGAGAATTTCATATCCGTTTTGAAAGAGTGATTGCTGCTAATGGTATAGAAAAAGTGAGAGCAATACATTGGGGAATCGGAACAGAGGGAAACCCACTGTCATCAGACACTTTCGATGCAATGGATGTAATGTTTTTGGGTGCATTAAGAGATTCTGAGAATGAAATGAAACCAGCTAGAAATAGTAAATTAGCTCAATTATTAAGAAGTTTGGTGCCAGATGAAGGCACACAAGCAGAATTAGTGGACATACTAAATAGTGCAAATAATACCCTATTAGAAAAAGAAGAACTAAAAAAGACCAGAAAAACAATTAATGATAATTTAGCTCGTATAGAACAAGATTTTTTGAGCCAGTATGTTGATATAGGGTTAATAGAGCCGAGATTCGATTCAATTGCCTCATCGTTAAGAGCTTGGGTAAAACCTAAATGGATATTAGTTTCAATAAGTGATGGTGAGTATTCGAGAGCCAAGCAATATGCAAGAGAACATGAAGATAATAGAAAAATACAACAAAACGAAAATGGGATATATTTTGAAACGTCTATTTTAGAAAATGTTGAAGATATGGCTCCGGAATTAGTAACAAGAATAAATGAGATTGCAAGCAGTTCATTTGAATTATATCAGAATGGATTAGGATACAATAATCTTTTATTCATGTCGGCGGTGCTTGGTGATATGGCAATTGAACGAGGTGGAGTGTATCAACATTTGCTTTTAATTGAAGAGCCGGAAGCACATTTACATCCGCAATTACAGGAATTAGTACATACTTTTTTGTCTGATACAAATCAAGGAGATGCAAATATACAAACTATTTTTACTTCGCATTCACCAACATTGGCATCAAAGGTGGATATAGGTAATATTAATTTGATTTATGAAAATGCACACAAAAAATATTGTTTACCATTTTCGGAAACAAATTTAACAGATGCTAATAAAGAATATTTGCAGAAATATTTGGATGTAACAAAATCTCAAATGTTTTTTTCAAAAGGTATTATATTTGTAGAAGGCATAAGTGAAGCAATTTTATTACCAGAGATTGCAAAAATGCTGGACAGACCATTAGAAAAATATGCAGTTGAACTTGTGAATGTGGACAGTGTCGCATTTGAGCCGTTTGTTAAATTGTTTTCTTCACAGAGCGTACAAACTTGTTTTTCAAAGATTGCAATTGTGACAGATGATGATAGATGTATCAAGAAGAGTGAAACTAATTATATCAATAAGGACCTTGATTATGATGATGTAAATAGTGATATATCAGACAGATTATTGAATGGAACACCATCGGATCGGTGCAATGAACTTGAAACAAAGTGTAGCACTGTGGGGATTAATGTATTTAAGGCGACAAAAACATTAGAATATGCGTTGTGCTGTAGTGAAAATAACATTAAATATCTTGTAGAAGCTATAAAAAGTGAGTACTCAGAGATAGGACCCCAGTTGGAAAAAAAGGTAAATGGTTTGCGTAATATGAATGAAAAAGCAGCTTGTGTATGGCTATTCATACGAGCAAGAGACAAATGTAAAGGAGCGATTGCACAGTATATAAGTCAGATAATCAAGAAACAGTGTGAAATGAGAAAAAAGGGTGAAAATATCGAGAAAGAATTTGTTATCCCTGATTATTTGAAAGAGGCAGTGTATTGTGTGACGGAAAGGTAGATATGGAAGAGTTAACACGTGAGCAATTATTATTCTTGAAAGCTGAAGGTAGAGTTATTGTAAGAGCCTGTCCGGGTAGTGGGAAAACATATGATTACTTCCTATTAGGAACACTGTAAATACAAGGCTTTTCGGAGCCTACAAACCAGAAAAAATAATATTTGATCTATCACATTACGCAAAAAGCCGTCCGGCATGAAAAACGGGCGGCTTTTTTGCGTGGATAGACGGAAAGGAGGCACAAAAATAACTACAAAATTTTAGCGTTCAAATTTGTGCAACTTTAACGAAAAGGAGGATCGTAAATGGCCGATGAAAAATTGAATACTGGCCCTGCGGAGAATATTTCCCCGGAGGCCGCCGAGCCTATCACCACACCCGAACAGGCCGCAGCGTCTGAGCCCCAGCAGGAACAGACCGGGCCTGCCATACCTGAGTCCGGCGATGTGGTTGTGTCCTTTGACAAAATCAATGAACTTATGGCGGAAAAGAGGCAGAACGCCCGCGCCGAAGTCGAAAAGGCGGAAACCCCCGAAACGCCAGAGGCGGCAGCCCCCGGAGAAACACCGCAGCCCGCCAATACGGAGGAACCGAAAAAGCCGCGCCGTGGCCGTCCGCCGAAAGCGGAAAAGACTGCGACTGAAAATCAGAAAGCGGAGAAATCGGCTGGGGCCCGCAAGGGCCGCCCACCCAAGGCGGATAAGGCGGCCCCTGACAAGCCCAAGCCGTCCAAACGAGACAAAGTGTCCCGAAGTGATGGAAAGGCCCCGGATGCCAAGGAGCCCATTAAGCCCGCACAGGATACGGCACTGAAGGAAACTGCTGCTGTGGAACAGACGGCTCCCGAACCGACCACACCGCCCCGCCCGGTTGAGGAAGGCAAGCTGGTTTATCTGAAACTTTCCGAGGTTCATCCGTTTCACACATTCCGTCCGCACCCCTTTAAGGTACGGGACGATGCGAAGATGCAGGAAATCGTTGCTTCTATCCGCGTAAACGGTGTAATGGTTCCCGGTCTTGCCCGCCCGGAGAAAGATGGAAACGGCTATGAAATTGTAGCGGGCCATCGCCGTACCCACGGCAGTGAGCTGGCTGGACTGGAGGAAATGCCCTTTATCGTCCGTGAAATGACCGACCACGAAGCGGTACAGGCCATGAAGGACAGCAACAAGCAGCGTGACGGGATGCTCCCCAGCGAATTGGCCGCGCTGCTGGAACTCGAGGTTGAGGACATCAAGCATCAGGGCGGGCGGCTGAAAGGCGTTGCGGAAGGCGATGTCGGGAAACGCTCGGTTGAGATTGTAGGCGAGGCGCATGAAATGAACTATAAAAAGGTCATGCGCTACTTGCGGCTCAACTCCCTTGTGCCGGAGCTTCTGGATAAGGTAGACGATAAAAAGATGGGCTTCATGCCTGCCGTGGAGCTTTCCTACATCAAACCGAAAAATCAGAGGCTTATTGCTGTTTCCATTGACGGGGAGC
>ERZ1026916.1702-NODE-1702-length-10095-cov-7.313446_pt1 | contig 10095 bp, 5 predicted proteins | sample MGYA00519465_ERZ1026916 | MGnify/ENA primary metagenome ERZ1026916 (study PRJEB26926, sample SAMN06164880) | human gut metagenome | biome: ENVO:00009003; feature: ENVO:2100002; material: ENVO:00002003 | host: Homo sapiens | place: USA | collected 2012 ... | reverse complement strand
TCCATGTGTTCAGCCTAGTTCGTAAATATGTGTCCAGGATTCTGGGTACATATCAAACGTTTCGGGGATGTTTTCTATGTGTTCAATGACATCCACTCGGCTAAGATTCAAACTTCGTCTGCGACTCGTTTTCATCAAGTCTCGGGATGGGCTTTCACACTAAGTTCACGCTTCGCCTATGGCTCGCGTTCTCTAAATGTTCAATGCCTAGCAAACGCCCTGAGCGAGCATAGCACTCGCTTAAGGTATATCTTATTTACTTACATGCACGCTATTTTGTAACCCACCAGTATACAGCTATTGTCAGACTATTTGGCTTTTCTCGCCCTATAATACACTATTTTTCATACACCGATACATACTTACTCGCTGCTGTAATATATACTCCTGAAATAAGTTTATACATACTGCCGCCACCCACTTTAATAGGTCCTTCTGCAATTGTAAAGACTTCATTCTTTGCCACTCTTCCATAAACAGCACTACTATCCCAGCTTGGTGTTTTTCTGACTGCCAAATTATCCACCAGTACTTTCACATACTTTTTCTTCTCCGGCAGTTGTACCGGTGCAACTGGCTTCGATTCAGCTGCTACATAATCAGATAAAGCGTATGCGATTGCTCTGCATACCTCTTCAAACTTCTGTTCATACAGTGCTGCATCCGGATTATTCACAAAGCAAACCTCAATAAGCATTGCCTTCGCCTTTGTTTTACGGATAACATATAATCCACTTCCGGCCTTTACTCCACGGTTCGTAAATCCAAGTGCTGCAATGTATTCGCACACCTCTATAGCGTCCGGATACTGTCTGCCCTTGTATGTATACGCCTCTACTCCATGCCCTGCTCTTGCAGCATCATTGTTGAAATGAACACTGATAAAATAATCAAGGTCAGTTGCATTTGCCATTGCTACTACTTTCTGTAAATATGCTGCCTGTGTTGGTGCGGAATCTACTGTGCATGGTACCACCTGCACCCCCGCTGTTGTAAGAAGCTCTGTCAATCTGTTACAGACTCTTCTTGTTTCTGTGCTCTCTGAAATAACTCCAACTGTACCACTTCCTGCTCCTGAAAGTGTATGTCCTGCGTTTAATCCGATCTTCATCTTACTACTCCTCCTCTTTTTATTCAACTTTAATCCAATCTTCAGCTTTAATCCAATCTTCAGCAAGCATATCTGCTTGTGATGCAAGCCACCCCATCTGAACGCCAGATGTTCCAACAAATGCAATAGCCTTGTTTCCAATTGCTTCATGCTCGCAATTCACGAGTTTTCCATCTGCTGACACATAGGAGATGCCAGTTGCAAGCTGGATGTACTGTTTCTTCCCATTCCACCCCTCACGAGCAACCCTTTTTCCTTTTTTCAAAAGTTCTAATGCTTCTCCAAAATTCACCTTATTCTTCCTCCTTCTCTTCTGTCTTTGCAACCTCTTCCACCTGCGATTTCAGATTTTTCAACAATGGGAGTAAAAACGGTGGAACCGGTGCACCTATATCCTTGATGTTCTCCAGGATGCTGATAATTTCATTGCATATAATCCAGATGGCTACCACGCACGCTATGAGAAATGTTATCGGCATTGTGATTCCGATTGTGGCAGCAGCATACTTCAGTAACTGGTCAACAATTGCTCCGACCACCACCAGAAGCCACATGGAAATCTTCTTTGCAATTCCCCGGAATCCCTTATAGGAATCTACTCTCTGGTTACGATACTTTGATGCGAAAATACCTGTTGCATAGTCAATAATGTTGCATGCCACCAATAACAATACCGGTACATACAAGATACCGAGCAGGGATGATAAGAACCCCGTTACTGCTGTTATGATTGCTTTGATTGTGTTGTTATTCATTTTCTTTTCCTCCTTCTTTGTTCATTGCTTCTTTCAATTTTTCAATTTCTTCCTGCTGTATCTGCACTATCTTAATAAGATATGGAACCAATTTCGAATAATCAATTGCTAATACCTTATTTCGAATTCCCTTCTCAGCATCAAACTCTTTCTCTGAATAGTCTTCCGGTACCGTCACGCAGGAAGGAATAATACCTAATGTATCTTCGGCAATTAAACCATGCTGATTTTTTTCACCACCGTATGCTTCAATGTAATCAAAATCTACCGGTTTTAATTGAAGAATCTTCTTTGCTTCCTCTTCTGACATATCTACAACGTTTTCCTTTACCAGTCTTGAGGAAGGATTCGTGAATGATGCTCCATAAACTGCAGTATATGCTCCACCACTCCAGTTTGTTTGACAATAAATTGCACTTCCTACTATTGCAGTTCCACCGCTTAATGCCCCGAATGTTCCATTTGATTGTACCCTTGCCACTTGGCTACCATTTCCATTGCAAAACTGATGGATTCCACTGTTTGTTAAATAATTAAAAGCTGAACTTGCATCAATTAAACGACTTGTATAATCTGCTGAACTTCCACCATAGTGGAAATCAATAAATGGTACACCTGCCTGCCCAAATATCTCTATACAAGGTGGATTGTTTGGAAGATAATCGTGTGAATGCGAACTAGGTGGATATGTTGTAGGTTTGCCAGTTATTCCTTTCCATGTCGTACTTTTTGCCGTATCTGCAACTGCCGCACTGCTAACCGTCTGCTGCTTAATGTTATCTGTTGTAATTGCTTTTTTCTTAAAGTCTACAAGCTGTTTGGCAAGTGTACCCTCTTCATTTGGATTTTTTTCCCTTCCATCAAGTACATATCCTTCCTGCGTTATATTTTCTCTCTGTGTTATTTTATCGTTCGATATTTTATTTTGGTCTAAATCATAGATTCCCTCATCCATATGATTTAAATTTTCCGCTGATATCAGTGTGGTTTTATCTGGATAATTCTTCCAATTTATTTTTTCATACGCCATTTTATACTCCTTTCGGATAGCCTATCGAATCTATTACATTCTGAAGACTATTAAATAATTCTAGTGTTTTTTCATAATAAAACTTTGCTGAGTTTTTATCTCCGGTAGCGTAATTTTTTGCTTCCGTTGCACTACTCGCTGCTCCTGTCGCACTGCTTGCCGCTCCTGCGGCACTGTTCTTCGCTTCATCTGCATATCCACTAGCTTCTGTTACTGACTGGTTTATTAAAGTTATTGCATCATCTGCCTGCTGCCTCAGTGTTTCCTGCATACCTGATATCTCATTCTGATACTCCTCGAGAGCTGTTGCTTTCTCGGTAAATCCGCTTTCCATAGCAGATATATTCCTCTCTGCGTTCTCCGAAAGTGTCTTGCACTGTTCTGCCTGGTTGCAATAGTCTTCTGCCTGAGCAACCTGCTGCACCAATGATTTGTATTCATTTTGAGATTCAATGATATTCGGGTCCAGGATCTTGTTATATACATAGATTACAAACTCCGGCGAAGTAATAACTGCCCCATCCTGCATAGACAACTCTATCTGTCCAATACATTCGCCCAACACATTAATAGTCTGTGTCGTGACTTCGTACTGTATCTCAGAGCCATCTATTACACAATCGTTGTAGCAAACTTTACCATCTGGCTTCACGATGCTTACTGCCGCCACTAATACATCCGACAAGTCGTATATCTTTCCGCTCTGCATAAGTGTAAAATGCAAGCTTCTTGTCTTTGTATCTCCCTGTCTTACAGAAATGCGTGGGCGTGTCCGTTCATGATCCAGGTCAAGTCGCATATTATTTACGATATTATTCCTCATAGATAACCTCCTTCGCCCTCATTATATAAAAAAGAAATAGGGGATTTCTCCCCTATTTCGTCTTCTTTTTTGACCATTCTTCGATTTTTTTATTTGCTTCTGCATTCGTATATCCAAGGTGCATATAAATTGAAATAAGCAGATTCTTCATATCAGCATATTTACCTTTTTCCTTTGCCTTAAGGTATTTCTTTTTATATTCTCTTGTTACAACTCCACTGATATCTTTATTTTCTTTCCCGCCTTTACTTTTCGCTTCACTTATGTAGTCAAAGATAGCATCTCTGGCTGCTCCATTGTTTATAGAATTGTCAATTGCATCATATAGCCTTTGATATGTTTCACCATAGTTCCATTCTTCCAGGGTACACCATATCTCCTCATCACTCTGTCCGGCTTTTTCTTTAAGGAACTTCTTAGCTTCTTTCTCTGATATGCCGCCGGCAAGGTAACCATCCTTTATCTCTTTTTTCACCTTAGATGTAATCTCTTTTTGCTCCAGTCCCTTTTCTTTCAGTTCTCCTTCTATCTCTTTATATGCTGCGTTATCTCCGGAAAGGTATGCGTCCAGCATTCTCTCATACTGCCTGCTATTCTTTCTCTTGATTCCTCCCAGATATTTTCCTGTGGTGGTATTATAAATAGCTTTGAAATCTCTTTCCACATTGTAAATTGGAATACCCGTTACAGAAGAAATTCCGCTCATTAATGACTCAGCCGCTTCTAACCAGGTATGGTTTTCTCTGTAATCTGCATCTGTCGCATATTTCTGCATATTCTTTACTCCGGCAAACAGTTTTGACAACCCCTGCATATCCAGTCTGTTTACATCATATCCCTGTACTATAGAAAGGATATCCTTAAGATACGGTATCAGCTGAATCGGATTCAGGTTATCTTTTACATTATCCTTGTAATCCTCAAGCCATCTCTCCCAGTATGTTGTGTCATCATCCTTCTTATCTCTGAATGCATCCATAAAGGACTGTACTGCCGCATTCACGACATTTGTAACAACATAGGCTTTCAATATCCGTTTAAAGAACCTTTTACTTCCGGCATTCCATTTACCCGGCATCTCATGCCAATCCCTCAATGCATTTGCCAGCATATTGTAAGATTTCATAGGCTCTGCCATGAATGACGTTGCCATTTTATGTAAGCCATTGTTGCTTCGCATAATCTGTGACCGATGGAGCACTGAGTCTACTACCTGTGTCTGGTCGATAAGCTCATCGTATCTGTCTACACACAAATCTGTAAACTCTTTGGAATTTACGTCTATATCCGGATGTAATGCCTTTGTTTCCTGTTTTACTGCATTCCACAGTACACCCCATGTAATATCATCTGCCTGTTGAGCAAGAATCATGGATTTTTCCTGCAATCCCTCTTTAAATGTATGCTGGTCCGTAATAACCTCTTTCATAGACTGACCAATTGATGTTTCAAAATATCCCCAGGACTTCCACTTTGCAATAGGTGCTTTTTCCTGTACCTCATGCACTGCAGGTTTCATGGTCAGTGCTTTTAAAAGATACTTGGAATCCATTACTGCCATTGCACGGAAATAAGCTGTTGGCTGCTGTATTGCCACTCTGATATTTGCAGCCACAGATGCTGCTTTCATATTTCCAACCAGTTCATCCACAAACTTGACCTGAACATCCCCTGTTCCTTCTGCATTGATATCCTTCACCAGCTTTTTAAAGTATTCCTGGTATTCTTTTCCGTAAGCCCTTTCTATTTGTGCCTTAACAGATGTCTTGGAATTCAGAATATCCAGCACTTCATCCTCTGACATATGTTCATCCAGTCCTGCTTTTTGTCTGTAATTGAACCACTTCATAGCATCTGACAATGCTGCTGTATAGCTTCCATAACTTGCCATATCTGTTACATGTTTTGTAAATACATCAAAGATATCATCTACCACGATAGCATTTCTCGCATTTTTCATGGTTTTCTTGGTAAATCCCTGATTCTTTACTCCCCAGTATGAAGTCTGGTCCTTTGTATCTACAGTATTTCCGGATGTCTTGATAGGATAATAATGCTGTCCGCCGAATCTTCTGTATCCATACATCTGCATTGTGGTAGCATTACCCCATGCGGAGCATCTATTCTGCATAAACTGCTGCATAGAATCCGCCACTTTCTTCTGCTCCGGAGTAAGCTCCTCACATATCTTTCCTACCTCATATTCAGTAAGCCGGATTCCCTCAGAATTCCGATATACCTTTGTTCCAGCTTTGGTTGTTGTTATCACTCCTCCATACTTGATATGTTCTTTCGCCTGCTCTCTGTTCTTAAGTTCATACAGCCCCATCATCTGTGCTGTTGTCATCCGCAACTTTTTATTGCCAAAATCAAACTCATGAACTTCCGCATCCCTTCCGGTCCACTTCTTCATTTCAGACTTTAACTGTTTTTCGGTAAGTCCACATTCCTCAGCAATCTTTCCAAACTGAGACTGCATATAATCCTGTGCTTCCGCAATCTTTTCCGTTCTGGTATTCAGTCCCTTACGCAATCCTTTATAGATACTAAGTGCAGAATCTCCCATTCTGTAGAAGTATGACCTCGGATCCAGCATATTGGCATCCAGCATATTTTCTGCTTTGTTAATTGCCTTTCCCCTTAAAGTATCATTATTCCATACTTTCTTATCTTTCTTGGACTTCAGTTCTTCAATTGTGTTGTCTCCAAGTTCTTCCACGTTCTGTGCACGTTCATTTACATATAACTGATTTACACTGGTGATGGCTCTCTTTAATCCGGATACCAGTCTGTCCAGATATCTCAAGCCATTCATATCCATGTCCGAAATTCGTACACCCTCATTATTGTTCAGGAAATCTGAAATATCATCCAGCAGTGAGCTTGTCTTCCGGTCTCCTGAATTACCATCCATAAGCGCATTGTAGATATCCTCATAATCTCCGGCAATGGCTTCTCTCTCGCTAGATAACTTAAGCTGCATCTGGCTTAAAGCATTGTACCATTTCAGTGAATTAACACTATTTGGATTCGTCCGATCTGTTGTGAAATCTATCGCATCAATAAAATCCACAACCGTTTTCTTTAATGCATCCGGCACATGATTCTTATCTGTATTCTGATTAAATGCAGTTACAATTCCCTGTGCATTTTTTCTGATACGTTCCCGGTATCTTCTCCGCTCCTCGATATTTCTCTTCGCCGTACGGTTCTCTGACTGCGCCGCTTTCAGCTTCATATACTTGTCGTTGCTCTGCTGTTTCACCTTTGCCAGCTTTGCTTCGTATGACTTTATTTTCTTTCTGATTTCCGTTTCTGCCTTTGCATCACGATAGGCCATAGCCGAGCTGAGTTCTCTTCTCTGTTCATCCAGTTCCCTCTCATACTTCTGTTTCAGGCTGTCTCGTCTGGTCTTTTCCTGCTCTTTCAGTTTTTCGAATCTTTCACGGTATGCTGCATTCAGATTCTTTCTGTATTCCTGCTGCTTTGCAATCAACTTCTGGGTTTCTGCCAGTACCTTTTTATTTGCCGCATCCGTGCTCTGCTCTACAAAGAATCTCCGGTAAATGTCTAATGCAAGGTCATATGCTGCCTGCTGCTTATTCATTCCAAAGATATTATGCTTTGTCGGTTTCATCTCATTCATAGCATCAATCAATGCTATTGGCTGGTCATTCACAGCGGTATCCATATCCAATATATAATTGGAACTCTGGCACAGCTCATCCCATAAGGAATCCAGGTACATACCATCTTCTGAGAAAGTAATGTTTCCGAAATTCATCTTCCGGAATTTATCATAGCTGTCATAATAATGTGCTACTTCTTTCTTCTGGGCTTCATTCAATCTGATTTTCTGCCCTTTCAATGTTTTACGGAAAGAGTTATACACATCTGCTTCCACGCTATCCACATCTGTACTTTCTTCGATAACCGGCATAGCAATTTCCTGTACGATTCTTACCATATCCTCATACGAAACATTCTTTGTATCTTTTAAATACGCAAATACCTTAGTCAGATTGTCAGCCAGTTCTTTGGCATTATAGGTACTCTTGTATTCCTGTTTTACTTCGGATGCTATCTTACGCATTGTCTTATCGTCAATGCTCACATTTTCAAGTGCTTTAAAGCCATCCTCAATAATAGAACCCATTTCCTTTTCTGTATCGGAATATTCCTCTTCCAGGATTGCCATGAGGTCTTCATCAATGTCCACTGAATGTCTGATGTCCGGGTCCGCTGTCGGCTTTTTATTATCTACGTTTTTAATTTGGTTCTGATTAAACGTGACATAGCTTATTCCCCTTTGCACTATCTTTCCATCTTCTCCCGGAAATCCACCTTCATCCACAATAATGCCGTCATATTCATCCAGCAAATCATTATCCTCAAGGAACTCATATATATTATCTGCTTCTTCCCACGATGGGAGTCCACTATTTGTAGTATCCTTATATTCTTCATATGGATTGATTCCTAATGCATATCCTCCTTTTACATAATCATTAATAAATATTTCCTTCGTTTCCGGATTTCTTATATCAAAAGGTTTCGTGATATTTAAATATACTTCATATGTTTTTTTATTTGTAACTGTCTTTCCCGCTTTTCTTGAACTCGCACTTGGCTCCTGGTAAAAATCTGCATACCATCTATTTGGAGTAAAAAACTGTATATCGTTTTTAAAAACCGTAAAATCTCCATTTGGTGTACCATGATACATAGGGAGAAGATTTCCATTGTCATCCCTTACAGTCGAATTCTCAAAATATTTTTTCTGTTCTTCTGATAGTTTTCTTCCTTCGGAATCTATCGAGTATCTCTTCTCTGGGTTATCTGTAATACTTTTGCCATTATCTGCTCTTCTGCTTCCGATATATTGTTCAGATATACTTCTTTCGGTATCTCGTATGCGAACTGAATCAGTTCTACCACTTCTTCGTCCGTTTTCAATGCGTTGGCTACTCCCACTATTATATTTGTATCTACCCCACAAAAATCCAATCCCTTTATCAAATCCTTCATTGGTTCTGTAATTTTTCTTGAACCTTCCACTTTTCATTACCTCCTCTATATCGTCATGATATAATTCCACGTCATACTGTGCCAGCACTTTGAACTTATTTGCATTTTTATCCGTCACCTTATACAGATAAAAATACTTGTCCGAAAATGCTGGATTAATTTTTCTGCTTATAAAATCTTTGCTATAATTATTTTTTTCTACTTCTGATGCAAGTATAGCATATTCCCTTTTGCTAATGTAAACTTCTTTACTATTTTTTAAGATTGCATCTACATCAATAGAAAATACTGTATCCTGTTCAACTGCAGCTCTATTTACAACTTCCTTTCTACTAGCTTCATTATCTGTTTTATATTCATACGCTTTAATTCCCGCCTGTTTCAGTTTGTCTTTGGTCTTTTCTGAAATACTATCCGGAATTACAACTGCTGCAACCTCATCGAATCCTACAGCTCTTTGTGGTTTTCCTTCAAAGTACTTTACCGGAATATCTTTAAGGATTGTTCCCAAACGCACAATATCATTCGCTATGTTGCTCGAAATATTTTTATAATATTTCTGCATGCTTTTTTGTATCTTTTCCGGCTTTAAACCTCCCTTTACTGCCTCAATAATATTTCTCCCTGCTATATCTCGGTCAAAAAAAGAATTATCAGAAATAGTTTTATTATTATCCACAATTTCGCTTACAATCTTTTGGTATAATTCTCTTGATTCACTATAGATTTCATCTACCTGCTCTGGCGTCAAATCAAGTAATCTTCCCTCCTGTTTCTTTATATCCTCTATGCTCTTAAAGTCTTTTGATACTGCTCCTCTTACCTCTCCTATTCCTGGTATAAGTGAACCCTCTTCATTCTTAACACCAGCACTTTTCATTGCTTTTACAATGTTTTCAATATTGTAATCATCATGTAATGCCTCGAAGCTTCTCAAATTTCCACTGGCTGTATAATATTCTTTTCCATTATATATTCCTGCTTTTCCAATAACTGGTTCTGCTAATTCCAATGTATATAGCTCAAAAGCATCCTGATTATCCCTAATTGTATTATTAACGCCATCTGTATATGAGTATCTGTCCTCTATTGGTTTTGCTTTTCCCTGTGCAATATCAATATAGGTCTGATACTGTTCTTTTAATATATTGTAAATTTCTTTATCACTTTCCATATCTGACAGATTGTCGTTAATTTTTGTAGCCCACTTTTCGCCCAATGCTTTTAATGAGGTTTTTTCTCTTATTGTGTCAAGTAATCCCTCTCTCACTTTTTTATCATATACAAGTTTATCTACCGTTATATTTTCATTGTTAAGATATTCTTTAACCGCACCTCTGTCTCTTAT
>ERZ1026916.1699-NODE-1699-length-10128-cov-3.989278_pt1 | contig 10128 bp, 7 predicted proteins | sample MGYA00519465_ERZ1026916 | MGnify/ENA primary metagenome ERZ1026916 (study PRJEB26926, sample SAMN06164880) | human gut metagenome | biome: ENVO:00009003; feature: ENVO:2100002; material: ENVO:00002003 | host: Homo sapiens | place: USA | collected 2012 ... | reverse complement strand
CTACACCCTAGAGTTCGTCGGCAGCGTCAGATGTGTATAAGAGACAGGTATTTTCCGTTTCCGTGGATTCCTCTGTGGCAGTATAGGCGATATCCTCTGCAGCCAAAGCCGTCAGAGTGGTCTCACCGATGCTCTGCGTCAACATAAATGCCACACACAATCCGGCAAGAAATCTCTTTGCTTTCCGTTTCACAATCTTTCCCTCCCTAATCAAAATAATAGTTTGATTTAAGAAAATATTATTTAGTTACACTGTTTTATTTTACAACACGCACAGGGTAATGTCAACGAAAGCAATACCCTCATTTTTCTTGCTAAATTTCCAATATTATTTTTGACATTTCCCCATTAAAAGCATATAATTTAGTTTAAGTACAAAAATAAATTGGGAGGAGTTAACCGTGAAAGAACTAATGATTATGTATCACCCTGTCAAGAAGGAAATCCGCTTTCTTGCCAAGGTAAAGGGAGAGTTTTTAGACATTCCTTACAAGATGTGTCCCAACCTGATCAAGTACTCTCCGGAGCAGGGCGAATTCTTACTGCAGAATCAGGGCAACCAGTTTTTTGATGACATCTGGGAACAATTCCTGTGTGATAAAATCAGTCTCGTCTTCAAGGGCACGCAGATTGACTATGAAGACTTTGAGAAGAAGGTAGATGAATACAACAAGACTTGTGGGGAAGATCGTTTCCGTATCAGCAACTTCATAGAGACTGCTTCTGTTTCCAGGATTTTTACCAATGTCAGTGATTTCTGTGATGAAACCATTGCTCTCTTCGACGAAGAGCTGAAAAATTCCGACATTCAGAAGTCCTTCTTAATCAGAAAGCATGAATTTGAAGCTAAAAGAGAAAAATTAAGCCAGAACGATATCAATATCTGTCTGGTAGGTACATACAGCTCCGGTAAATCCACTTTCATCAATGCCATGATCGGCAAAAGAATCTTACCGGAAAGTATTAACTCCGAGACCGCAAAGATGTTCCGTATCCAGGACAGCCAGAAGCCTGCCGTTGCCTTCAACTTAAAGACTTCCGAAGCAGACTCCAACGTTCGTGTCGTAATTAACTGGAGTGCCGAAAAGGGAAAATTCATTTTTTCTGCTAACGGCGACTGCCCTCTTACAGAGAAAAAGATTGACGGAGAAATTAACAGCGCCCTGGTCTTCCACTTACAGCAGCATGAACAGCTGTCCAATATCTTAAAATGCTTAAACGATATTCCCAATGCGTTTACCGAGGAATATCCGGAATACATCGATGGCATCATTGAAGTTAGCTTCCCGATTCCCATTGACAAGAATATCAGCTTCACTTTCTATGATACTCCCGGCACGGACAGCAACTCCAACGAGCATCTGTTAGTCCTTCAGAAAGCCCTGCAGCAGCAGACCAACTCCATCTTAATCATTCTTTATGAGCCCACCAAGATGGAAGGTACCGGCAACTCTGTTTTATACAAGCTGATCAACTCTTCCAGAGAAAGTGCTGATACAAAGGACAAGGTACATATTGACCTGACCCGTTCCTTACATATCATCAACCAGGCGGACACCAGAAGCCTCGCAGACCTAAACAACTTAAAGAATAAAAAAGTAAAAGTCTCCTTAAAGGAAACCGACAAAATTTACAACGAAGAAGCCGAGGAAATCGACCTTTCCAAAGAAAGACTCTTTTTCGTTTCCTCCAAGGCCGCTTATATTGCCAAGGCAATCTCCAACAACGTGGATACCGAGGATGAAAGACTCTGGCTTGCAAACCACAGAAACGAAATCAACAACACACCGGTGACGGATCCTTTCTTAATGAAAGCCAACAACAACGAAATCGAAACCGGTATGTACTTCAAGTTGGATAAGCTTTCCCAGGCTGACAACGAAACCAAGCAGCTTATCTCCGAGTGTATGGAGGAATTAAAGAAATGCGATGCGGATACCGACAACAGCCTCTATCCTATTCTGCACCGGATTTATATCAACTCCGGTATGTATGCGGTTGAGAAGGAAATTGTAAAATATGCGCAGAAATATGCTCTCGCAGTTAAGGCTAAGGGTCTTTACGACGGTATCTGCAGTGTCGTAAACTTCATCCGTGACGACTATGAAGTAATCGAAAAGCAGGCACGCCTGTCCAAGGAAGAAATTTCCAAAAACATCGAAACCATGAAGACCACAATGGTGGATGACATTGATTCTTCCTATGAGAAATACCTGCAGGAGCTTACTCCGGAAAGACTGGTTACCGCCTTCCCCGAAATTAAGGTGCTGAAAGCCATCGTGGAAACGAGACGTATCCAGGCAGAAAAAATCGCCGACAAAATGAAATGGATTGCTCTCCGTCCGGAAGTCTTTGAAGAAAAGAACAATATCATCCGTAATGAGCTGAACCGCTACTTACTGGAAATCGACGAATACTACAAAGAAAACCGTGAAAGCATCCTGAAGCATCAGATTGAAGAATTAAAGGGCATCATTGTAAACCGTATTACCGGTTACAAGGGCATTGATGAAGAATTGGTAAGACGTATCGCCAACGTATCCGATACACTGGTTCCTCCTTCTACCTTAAAGGCTCTGAAGATGGATGAATACATCAATAAGCAGAAAGCCATCTTCATCTTCTCCACCAACGACAAGAAGTCTTATAAAAATGACGTAGAAAGCATGTTCACTTCTACTACCCAGATGCAGTATGATTCCTATATTGCTGAAATCATGGATGTAGCAAGAGCAAAAACAGCAGAACTCATTCAGGAATTCAAATCCAACATTGATATGATTTCCAGCAACCTGGAATTCCTCATCAACGACGAAAAGAAAGCGATTTCCATGCAGTCCAAGGCAAAAGCCGTCCTGGAATTAGTCACTGAAAAGGATGCGGAACTTAACAAGCGCATCTGGGGTGAGGAAGAAGTAAAAAAAGCTGCTGAAGAAGCACTTGCTGAATAATCTTTTCTCTCCTTCCGCCATTATCTTACATAGAAAAAACCGTAAGCCCTAAAGCTTACGGTTTTTATTTTTTTCATAATTCACTTATCAATCAGTAGCTGTAAAGTAGAAGTAACCTTCTCCTCCACCATTCTTCCAGATTTCGTACTTATAACTTTCATTGTTTGAAATCTCTGTCATGGAGCCATCATCATTATACTTCACATGTCTTTCATACATCCAAATTTTAATTCTGTATTCGCCTGCTCCGGTACCATAATTAGCAAGTTCCAACTTGCAATCTCCACCACTCTGCAGGTTTCTGACAAATTTCCAATCAGAACCTTCCTTCTTTTCCAGAATATACTGAATGTCATTTTTAAAGTTACCCTTATTGGTAGTACCACCCAGCGAATAAATATCTTTTACAGAAAAGAGTGTGCCATTATAATATTTGGAAATCTTAGCATTCTTATCTGCAGGAAGTCCAAGTTCCTCCGCAAAGCCCAAATCCGTACTGGTAAATGAAATACATACCCTATCCATAGTACCTTGAATCAAATATTGATCTTCCGGTGTATCAACAAACGGCCATACAACTGCTCCGGTATCCTGATTTACCATACACATCTTTACTTGCATATCATAAACAATACCATACCGCATCATATATCCAAACTTGGGACGCATATTAACCGAAGTACCGGCATCAAATCCAAAACCTAAATCCTGGTCTGTGAACCATCTGCACCAGCCTGTATCACCTGATCCGGTTTCACGATATCTGTAGCTTCTGACTAACTGGTAGTTTCCATTTCCAAATTTACTTATCAGCAAACTCTTTAAATCATCAATTGCAAAGGAACCAATGGGATCATCGGAACCTCTTGCCAGACCGTGCTCAGGGGTAAAATACCTAGTGTTATCTATCTTGTACTCTCCAAACACATTGCCATAGGAAATCCCTGTTTTATTGCTATTGGAACTTGCAAAAGTCCCCATCGGATGCGTTGCAACAGCCTTAATGGTAATAAAAGAATTTCTCGGCATATCCTCATTTAACTTAACCTTAATGAATGCCTTTGCCGGATTTAAAGGATCCCATGCCACTGCTGTCATACCCGGTATAGCCGTACCATTGGCTTCCACAGTCCAAGTAATACCGTAAGGATTTACATAATCATCATCCCACTCTCTTGGTTCCTTATCGAGATAAGTGCCGCTCAAATCAGCCTGCAGCAGATATTCCGCATCTTTCTTATATTCTGTACCTGTTACGGAAAGTTTCTTGACAGTTACGGTATTGACCCTGCGAATTCTGACACGTACCGCACGCATCGCCATTGCATTGCCCTCTGCATCCTTGGTCGCTGTTTTTACCAACAGATGCACAATACTTCCTTCTTCCGCACTGCCTATATAAATTGTGTTGCCAAGCATATGTGTGGTAGAATCTGTGTTGCCACCGACAATGTCCCATTCTACTGCCTTATTAGAAATTCCTACCACATCGGGATTAAACGTGTAACTCTGGTTTGGCTCCAATACCACATCATCAATTACATCAATGGATGCTGAAGGTGTTGTATCCACTACGCCGTTTCTTGCAGTAATCTGGAATGTTGCATTAAAAGTCTTTAAGCCACCTGCAGACTCTCTCTCTAATCCAATATCCAAATACAGATTCCCCGAATCCTTAAAAGAAGCCGTATCTGCCGAAAAGGCTGTAATACCGTTAGCCATCAGTTCTTCTCCGGATAATGCCCCACCTTCACATGAATAAAGCAACTGCTTAGTAGCGGCATCGTATTTAACCTTATGAGTCTTTGTCCCCTCCGGAATCACAAGGGTATTGTCTGCAAAAGAAACCGATTCCGTAGCAGTGGTATCAATAATCAAATCGTTAATCTGATTCACCACCATCTGTGCTTCCTGTTGCAGTTCCACCTCGTTCATTCCGTTGTCATAGCTTTGCGCACTGACAATCAGAATACCGCCAACCGTGGTACCGACCAGACTTAAGATGGCAATCGCACAAATAAGCTCAACCAATGTAAGTCCCCTGTTGCCCAGTTTTTTCCATCCTTTCATTAACCGTTTCATAATCTCCTCCTATTATAAATTGAAGTGTCTTATGTAAATGCATGCTGTCAAATTACTTTCTATCATTATATCGTAGATTACAAAGAAAATCCACCATATATTTTCTACATTTTTATTACTGAATTTCTATTTTGCCGGTTAACGGATACAGTATCATTTCTGCTGTCCTGCTGTTTTTAACCGCCTTTATCCTTGTACAGTAATAGCCTGTCGCTGCATTGGAAAATGCACCGCTGCTTCTGTCGTAGTAAATAACAAGCGGTGTTCCACCGTCTACCAGTTCTGTATAAGATCCGGAATTGTTGATTTCATAAAAAACCTGTACACCCTTAAAGCCTACAATGTTTTCTTTGGTTGTTTCCCTTCCGGAGCTGTCTTCCGTATAATATTCCTTTGCATAAATCTGGTCGCCCTTTTTATATATTTCTATATGAGCGTCAAATTTCCCCATGGAAGTCACTCTTATGGATTGAAGAGATGCCTTTAACTTATCAATACACTCATCCGCCGGTTTGCTGACCGCCATGCCGATTCCTGCGGAAATGAGTCCCGTCAGAATAGTCATTATGGCGATTACCACAATCAGTTCTACCAAGGAGAACCCTTTATTTTCCTGTTTCATATGCCCTCCTTACTGCTTCTGCCAATTATAGTACTTCACATAATCCGTCATTTTTACATCCTTTACCGTAACATCATCATATCCGGCAGGTGTTGCTGCTTTTTCCGAATATTCCGCTGCCCAGTTCTGTTCCGGCAGATTAATCAAAAAATCCGTGGTTATCTTTGTTGTATAACCGTTTTCTGTATACCAGATCTGTACCCCCTTAAAGAGTACATATCCCTCTCCCACTTTGGATATGTCGTAAGCTCCCGTTCCCTCCGTGGAAAATGATATAGCTCCACTATATTTGGGATCCACCTTGGAATTTAAAAATTCTGTCATATCCGCACATCCTGAAGCAGTAAATTCAGCTGCTAAATTCAACTGCAGAGTATTGAAAAACAAATCCTTATAATGGCTTTCCCGACCGGTACCGCTTCCCCATGTACCGTAATTCATCATAGTATCCGTAAATGCCGTTTCAAAAGCCTTGGATGTCTCTCCCACAAAATATGCTTTTAACTGCTCCATGGCTGTCTCTGCATCATAAAAACTCACTTTGGTTTTTATGTCCGTGGTTTTCATGGCAAAATTCATGCCGGAGCTATACAGAATGACTGTTGCCAGAATACTGATAAAGGTAATCACCACAATAACGGTAACCAGGGCTGCGCCATCATTATTCAGTTTCCCATAGGATTTTTTTCCTTCCATCCTTTACACGCCTCTCTTTTCCTTTATCTGTCATTTGTAGATCCGTTCAAGACAATTTCAACCGCACCCTTCTTTTTATTGGTAACGGTTATCTCAATGTCATATACCAGCACCTTCGTTTCCTTATCATACCATTCATCATGGAAGGTGCAACTCTCTGCACTTGAATTTGCATCTGACATATTATACAGTGCCACACCGTCTCCGCTCAGCTTCTTTCCGATATTATGGTAAACCTCGCTGCAATGACTCCCGCCTATTACCACCGTAGGTCTGTAAGTGGATTCACTGTTCATAATATTAGCAGCACTAAAGCCGGGTGTAACCATTTTCACCAGAAAAATCTTATGGGAGCTTCCGGTATTATTGTACACATAAATTTCATCGTTGTCACAGGAAACACCTGCAAAATCGGTTTTATATGCCGGATAAAAATAAACATATAAATTCTCCAGATGTGCACCGGAAGGTCTTGTCACAGAATTGTTATAGACATCATATACGGTGGAGTCCTTTGTTCCGTCCACCGTAACGGTATAACTGCCATCCAGTGTATCTGTCAGATCTTCCGTTGTAATAAATTCATAATCCGCTATCGTATACCGGTAAGTCACCTTAGCCGATACTATTTCCGCACCGCCATACTCATACATGGAAATTTCCACTTTTCGTTTATCAATCGTAATTTTAGACTTATCCAGAGTAGTAACGGTAGGAAGCAGTTCATCCTTCATACCCGCATCTTTTAACTGGTCAATGGCATCCTCATACACATACTTGTATTCATCGGACGGTTGATAAAAGATGGCATCATTATATGCATTGAACTGCGGTGTTTCTGCAATTTCCGCAGAAGAAATAGCATCCGGATTTGCTTTCATGGCAACCTCTACATCATAGAGATTATTGTCGTACTGCACATCGTTCATAACAAACGAATACTCGTTAGTAGGGGACGGTGTAAAGTTTCCGTATACATCCACACTGCCACCCGTTTCGGCATAGCTGCCTATAACCCCTTTATAAAAAATAAAGGGGTCAACATTATTGAACTGACGGCAAACATCCTCCAGTTTATAGGCTTTATAACTTTCCATGATGGTCTGTGCCAGATTGATGCCTCTCTGTTTTTCCTTGGCATCCTTATTATAATTCACGGAAGAAACAAAAGCCTGTAAAAGAGCCAATGAAACTACCGTAAGAATTGCCATAGCAACCAATACTTCTACTAAGGTCATACCCTTATTATTTACTTTTTCTCTTTTCCGCATTTTCATTTCTTCCATCAATTTCTTTCCTTATTCGTTTACTGTTTCCACTGTGTCCTCTGTGGGTGCAGCTGCTCCTGTGCCATCGGTCACATTTGTTACCTGTCCGTTATTGATAAAAGGAGAATTACTATTTTCAACCTGTTCCGGTGCAATAGAGAAAATATTAGTCAGACCGGTCGGGAAATCTGTGAAGTCCGGTTTGGTATAAGGTGCATTAATGCCGGTTACATAGTAAAAAGAAGCTTCAATATTACCGGATAATAAACCTGTTGTTTCATCTCGCACATAGGAAATAGTACTGATTGTCAGACGCTCACCCTTGTCATTGAAAATTTTCACAATATCCTTTAAATCATTATACGTGGTATTGTTTGTATATGTTGTTACTCTTTTATTAAATGCAATAGTATTTTCGTAACCCTCAATAGCCGCTGCCTTTACCACATCCTCCGGAATAGAGCTTACTTCTGTTGCTTCTCCGATGGCGATCTGCTGATAATCCACCAAAACACCGTTTTTCCAAGGTGTAATGGCTAAATCCAGAGCATCTTCCTCTCGTGAATTTCCGGGGAATACACTGAGTTTATTCTTAATATCTGTTGTAAACTCCTTAATTCCCTGTTCGTAGGTTTCCTTGTCATCGTAGTACACTTTCAGTTCATTTACTCTTGCCTGTAAAGTAGAGTTGGATGTCTGCAAAGCCTTGGTCTTATCCGCATAGGACTTGTATACAAACATGTAAACTACAATAATCAGTAACACACTCAGCAGAAGGACTGCTGTCATCGTTGATTTTTCTTTATTTTTCATCCCTGTATCCTCCTACTTTTCCTGTTCTACGGCAGCATCCAGATAATAGCAAACAACATCAAATTCTACATAGTAATCTTCTTCTGCATCTTCTGTCGCCTCTGTATAAACTTCCGTCAATGCTGTTGTTACCACATCCCTCACAGAATCAAAGCTGCGGAAAGTTTCAATGATTTTTGCAGCCTCTTCATAGCTGGATGCTCTTACCTTAAGTGCAGCTGATTCTCCGTTGGATACCAGTTCCTGCAGATAGGAATCGGAAGGAAGCTTTGTTTCCATTTCGCTTAAGAAAGCTATCAGATTATTGTTTGGATGCTCTGTAATGCGATACTGCATTGCCACTTCCTCATCCAGACTCTTTAAGCCGTTATAAGAGTTATACAGTTTTTCTGCCTGCTCATACAATGTAATCTTTTCTTTTAAATCCTTCTCAGTCTGCTGTTCTTCCAGATACGGAGGGATAGCCAATGCACACATACCGCCAATTACCGCAACCGCAAGTACACCAATCAGAACAGAAAGCTTTCCATAGTCTACTGTAGTTTTTATTTTTGCCTTAGAACCGTCCCCTAAAAGATTAACCGGTTCAAAGGTGGCTCCGATACTTGCCACATACTTGGCAATACTTTCCTGATCTACGGAATGGAAGTAGGAAACACCACCCAAGTTTTTAATCACCTGAGTCTGTATGCCAAGTTCATTGGTAAACAGTTTATTCAGCCCAATGACATCCGCCCCAAGACCCACTAAAATGATACTGGTAATGGGATTGTTTCTGTTCTTGGTATTGTGTAACTCAATTACACGTGCCACATTACTGATGAGCTGGGCAAAGGTATCCGTGATACGTTTTCTGGCCTCCGTCACCGCTTCGCTTTCCCCGGCATTACTTTCCGGCTCAATCATACGGGTACGTTCATTTAAAACCACTTTCACGCAGGCTCTCCGACACATGGTCTGGAATGCTGCTTCATAGGTGTTTTCCGGATATTCCGGCGCCTGTACCATCATGTTAACCGCTCTGTCGATACCGCTTGCTAAGTTACGCTGTAACACCAGTTCTCCGTTACAGATAACAGAAGCAATGGTAGAATCCTCTTCTACTTTTACTACCAATGCCGTTTCCGAACCACATTCCTCTTTCATAAGCTGGAATACACTGTTGCCGGCATAATCCACATGCTGAATACGTAAGCCGCAGGAAGCTGCCAGCGCTGTATATCCCGCAATCAGCTCCTTGCTGGCTGCAATAACCATTACACGAAGCTTATCCGCTTCGCCTTCCGTCTTTACGGTACCGAGTACTACATGTGCCAATTCATATAATGCCAAATCAATAGGGAAATAATCCGTTGCATTTGCACGGATATAGGTGCCTACCTGATTTGTCTTAACAGCAGGAATCATAACCTCTCTTGTCACAATCTTGTTAGAAGAAACAGTAAAAATTGCCTGCTTGGTTGTTATCTTATTATCACTGAGAGCCTTCTTGATTGCCAGGGAGAACTCTACATTTTCCTGTAAAAATCCATCGTTGATTACTCCATTGGGAGTAGGAATTGTAATATACTTATAAAGTTTCGGGTTTTTGGTCTTATAATCCAGTTCACAGATTCGTGTGAAGGAATTGCCAACTTCAATACCAAGTATTTTAGCCATAAAATATCCTTTCTGTCGCTCTGCCAATGACCCCTCA
>ERZ1026916.1695-NODE-1695-length-10147-cov-3.476021_pt1 | contig 10147 bp, 10 predicted proteins | sample MGYA00519465_ERZ1026916 | MGnify/ENA primary metagenome ERZ1026916 (study PRJEB26926, sample SAMN06164880) | human gut metagenome | biome: ENVO:00009003; feature: ENVO:2100002; material: ENVO:00002003 | host: Homo sapiens | place: USA | collected 2012 ... | reverse complement strand
AAAATAGTCACCCAGCGGCTCGGAGGAATACTCGCCCATGAAAATGGCGCCCGCATTCTTAATCTTCGTCATGGTTTCATACGGATTCTTTGTCAGGATTTCCAGATGCTCGGATGCAATATCGTTGGCTGCCGCAATGGCATCCTCCATATTTTCCGCTACTAAAATATAACCATAATTGGAGAGGGATTTCAAGATAATCTCTCTTCTTTCCAAAGTTTCCGTAAATCCGTCCACTTCTTTCGATACCTTTTCCGCCAGATCTTTGGATGTGGTGATCAAAATAGCGGAAGCCAACTCGTCATGCTCTGCCTGGGACAGTAAATCCGCAGCCACATAACGGGGATTAGCCATTTCATCCGCAAGCACCAGAATTTCACTGGGCCCTGCCACGGAGTCAATGCTGACATGGCCGTATACTGCCTTTTTGGCAAGTGCCACAAAGATGTTGCCGGGACCGGTAATCTTGTCCACCTTGGGAACGGACTCCGTACCGAATGCCAGCGCGGCGATTGCCTGTGCACCGCCTACCTTGTAGATTTCATCCACACCCGCAATATCGGCTGCCACCAGAGTGCCGGCATTGACTTTTCCTTCCTTGTTGCAGGGAGTTGTCATGACAATCTTGGGAACGCCTGCCACCTTGGCGGGAACAACATTCATCAAAACGCTGCTGGGGTATGCGGCTTTTCCGCCGGGAACATACACACCCGCTTTTTCAATGGGGGTAATACGCTGTCCCAAAATGCTGCCGTCCGGTCTTGTTTCGATAAAACTCTGACGGAGCTGCTTTTCGTGGAAAGTACGGATGTTGGCTGCGGAATGTCTGTAAACCTCAATCAGATCTTCCGGAATTTCCTTGTAGGCTTCCTTGATTTCCTCTTCCGTTACACGGATATTGCCGCTGTTCAATGCAAAATGGTCAAATTTCTCGGTATACTCAAAAACGGCTTTGTCCCCGTTTTCCTTTACATTGTTTACAATCTCGGAAACCGTCTGTTCATAGGTTCCGTAGCTGGATGGGCTTCGTTTCAGCAAATCCTTCAGCAGGTTCTTTTTGGTGCTTTCCGTCAATTCCACAATACGCATAGGTTTATTTTCCTTCCTTTCTCAGTGCTTCCTTCAGGTCGTTTACAAGCTTGCCGATCCGTTCCTTTTCCATCTGCATGCTGACCTGGTTGACAATCAGTCTGGCAGACAGCGGGCAGACTTCTTCCAGAACAGCCAGTCCGTTTTCATGCAGGGTGGAACCGGTTTCCACGATGTCCACGATGACATCGGAAAGTCCAACTAAAGGTCCCAATTCCACGGAGCCGTTCAGCTTGATGATGTCCACGGTCTGGTGTTTTTTATTGTAAAAATAGTCCTTAGCAATTTCGGGATACTTACTTGCCACACGGATTCTTTCGTGGTGCTTTAAAAGCTCCTCTGCCGACTTTGGACCGCATACGCACATCCGGCATTTGCCGAAGCCTAAATCCAGTACCTCGTAAACTCTTCTGTTTTCCTCCAGAATAGTGTCCTTGCCCACGATACCGATATCCGCCGCACCGTATTCCACATAGGTGGGAACATCCGGTCCCTTGGATAAGAAAAAGCGGAGCTTCTGCTCTTCATTTACAAAAATAAGCTTCCGGGAAGCCGGATCCTTCATTTCCTCACAGGTAATACCGATTTCCTCGAATAATTCCATGGCTTTCTTTGCCAGTCTGCCTTTGCCAAGCGCAATGGTTAAATATCTGTCCGTACTCATGCTTTCAGTCCTTTCTGCGCATTTCCACTAATCTGCCCTGTTTTCTTAACTCCTCCGCCTTCTTTAAGACTTCGGGGAAGTTGCTTTCCGTATAGGTAAGGATTTCCTTTCCTTCGGGAAGCTCCATAGCGATTTTTTGTCTGGAAAAGGCCTCCAATATATCATCCACTACGGCAGCAAAGCCGACTGCCGGCGCCTGTTTGCCAAAGTAGGAAATCAGTGTGTCATAACGTCCGCCCTTTACGATGGCATCGCCGATGCCGTAGGTATAAACCTTGAAGATAACACCGGTGTAATAACGGTATTTGCTTAACATGCCAAGGTCAAAGGATATGTATTTTTCCGTACCGTACATGGCAAGCACCTCGTACAGCTTTTCTAAATTTTCAATGGCTTTTACGGAGCGTTCATTGGAAACCCGTGCTTTAGCGCTGCGAATGGCATCCAGATTGCCGAAGCCTTCCGTGGTCGCCAGAATAAGCTCCCGCAGGTCTTCACTGACACCGGCTTCGATCAAAAGATTTTCCGCTGCATAATGATTCTTGGCGGAAATGTATTCCCGCAGAACGTAAATCACATCATCTTCCAGTCCGGCTTCCTCGCAGAGTCCCTTGAAATACTCCACCTGACCTACACTCACCTGAAAATTCTCCAGGCCGGTATGAAGCAGGGATTCGATTACCATATGAATCATTTCCGCATCCGCATAAACGGAGTCGTCACCGATAAGCTCCGCACCGAGCTGGGTAACTTCCTTTAATTTTCCCTGCAGTCGGGACGTATTGGTAAAGGTATTGCCACAGTAACAGAAACGCAGAGGCACGGAATCCTCCATAAAATACTTTGCCGCACAACGGGCAATGGAGGGAGTGAAATCGGGACGAAGCACTAAGGTATCGCCCTCCTTGTCAAAGAACTTATAAAGATCCCTTGACGGCGTGGTGCCGATTTCATTGGAAAAAACATCAAAATATTCAAAGGTCGGTGTTTCGATATCCTCGTAGCCGTAGGATAAAAGCTTTTCCCGGATTTTCTTTTCAATCATAAGCTTTCTGGCACATTCTTTTCCGTAGATATCCCTTACACCGTCCGGTGTATGCAATAAATTCTGGTTCATGTTTTCTGCCTTTCTGTTTCACTTTATCAGATTAACGTGCTACCAAATTAGCAAAGTAGCATGTAAAACTGTATGTAGTATACAAAAAATAGCTTCTTCTGTCAAGAAACTTATTAAGCCCACTCTGTTTTTTATTCCCTGTCGTCCAGATCCTTTTTAAGAATTTCCAGATAGGGGATAAAAAGCCCGTTCTGGGAGGGTATGATGTAATCCGGATTCAGTTCTTCATAGCGGAAGCTCTTTCTGCCGCCGTTCTGTGCCCTGTCCCAGAAAAACTTAAGCATCTCATAGGGAAGGTAATAAAACACTTCCCTGGAGGTGTAATAAATAAGAAAGAACGCAATCCCGCCCTGCTGTTCAAACTGCTCCATGAACTTTACCTGATGGGCATGGATGTTCTGCAGAGAAAAGGTGTCCACCGCACATTCCTTGGCGTCAAAGCACACCGGAATGCCCTGCACGGCACCGATATAGTCTACGGTACTCTTCTGGTCAAAATACGCCAGTGTAATATGACGGTGCTCCTTATCGATTTTAATGGGAGTAATCGGTGTGGGAATTTTCTGTATCAGCGCCAGATTACTCTCCGCATATTTTTCATTGGTCCGGTTAATAAGCTCCTCTAAAGTGGAGCCTCTTAGTCCTCTTGAATTCCAGGTTGCCATACTGCCTTCCTATCTTCCTTTTGCGTTCCCGCTTCTTTCCGTTCTTCCTGTTTTACCGCAGCTTCAGAACCCCACCCGGTGAAACACCTCCGGCAGAGGGGCTTCTATGGTTTTCCCTAAAAAAGCAAGATCCTTTGCCTTTTTTGCATCCTCCTCCGGCAGTTCCCGCAGCGTGGGAAATACCATTCTTTGTGCATGCAGAAGCTGGGATTTTACCCCCTTCTTCCGGTAGGCTTCGTTAAAGCTCCTGTCCCCGTACTTGGCATCGCCTAAAAGCGGATGCCCGATACCTGCCATATGCGCCCTTATCTGGTGGGTTTTGCCGGTCACAAGCTCAATGGACAAAAGTGTCAGACCGTCCGCATATGCCGCCGGTTCGTAAATGGTGCGGACCTCTTTCCCTTCACCCACATCCTTTATGGTTACTTTGTTGGCTATCTCATCCTTTTCCAGCACACCGCCCAGGATGCCGGCTTTATCAACCCTTCCCTTTACCACGGCAGCATAATATTTGTGCACCGTCCTGTCGTGTATCATTCGGCTTAAAATCTGGCTTCCTTTTAAGGAAATGCCGCAAAGCACCAGTCCGCTGGTATTGCGGTCCAGACGGTTCAAAACGGAAGGCTTAAAGGTTTTCAGTATCTCTTCGGTCATACGTCCCTTTTTTAAGAGATACCCGATCATCCATTCATTTAAGGAAACATCCGTATCCTCCGCTTTCTGGGTCAGCACACCCGCCGGTTTATCTAAGGCAAGCATGTCCGCATCCTCATAGAGTACGGTAATTCCGTGTAAGCTTTCGTAAGCCTTTTCGTAAACAGCCGTCAGCAAACGGCTTGTTGTGCCGCTCTTTTCCATGCCCCGGAATTTAGCAAAGGTTTCCTCCGAAAAAAAGAAATCCAGGGAGTCGCCTTCCACAAGGATTTCCTTTCCTTCCGCTTTCTTTTTATTTAAGACAATGTTTTTCTTGCGCAGCATTTTATACAGGAACGCCGTACCCGCTTCCGGAAAATACTTATGTAAGAATTTATCCAGTCGCTGTCCCGCTTCCTGACTGCCGATCTGATGGTTCTGCATAGCCTCTCCGTTCTATAAAGAAATAGCCTTAAGGGTACTTACAATGCCCTTCGTATTTTTATCGTCCGTCTTGAGTTCCCGCAGGGAGTCCAGCCGCTCCGTGTACTTGTCCAAATCCTTGTACAGCTTTATGGTAAGTCCCGTAAAACGATCCACCTTAAGGCAGGTCTCCAAATGTTTTGCACAGTCCGTTTCCGATACCTTGCTGCTTAAAAGATACCCGGCAATGGTGTTGCCGCACACGGTCAGGTGTCCCACGTAATAGGTCTTGTCCCGGGAGGTAAACACACAGTCATACAGGCAGGTAAGCCCCTTTGCATGGGCTTCTATGGTATCACAGACATCCGCAGGCAGACTCTTGTAACGGCAGTGCATAATCATTTCCACAAGGCTCTTGCAGGCGGGCAGACAGCCGAGCACCGCCACCAGGGTAAGCAGGTTGTTACGGGTGTGCGTGGTGATAAAACCCGCTGCAAATAAAGACAGGGGAATGAAAAAATAAATGACAGTCCTGATGATTTCATATTTTTTCTGGCTGCTTAAATAGTTTCTCGTCCCCTTGACCTCATCCTTGGTAAACATTCTTTTGAAATACATGTAGTCGTCTCTCCGCTGTTATTTTTTCATCATCTTTGCAATCTTCAAAATCAGTCCCTGGGGAACAATTTTGGTCAGCATCGCAAAGGCTTTCATGGGAATACCGGGGATTACCATATCCTTCTTGCGGTAGGACGCGTACAGTGCTTCGGAAACGCACTGTTCGGAAGTAATCATGGTGAGCTTCTTGATTTCCAGTGTGGAGCCGTACTGCTCTGCAATCTGGAAGAATTCGGTATTCACAGGTCCCGGGCAGACCGCGGTCACATAGAGACCGTAATCGCACAACTCCTGATTGAGTGCTCTGGAAAAACTCAGTACATACGCCTTGGTAGCGGCATATACAGCAAAATCCTGCTGGGGAACAAAGGCTGCCGCGGAAGCCATCTGGATAATACGGCTGCCCCTTGCCATATAGGGCAGGCAGATATAGGTCATCTTGGTAAGGGCTTCGCAGTTGACATAGAGCATGTCCGTCTGTTCTTCTAAGGAAAGCTCGTCAAAAGGACCCATCAGGCCGAAGCCCGCGGCATTGATCAGCATGCGGACGGTCACATCCTCTTTCTCCAAAAGCTCTTCAAAATCATCCATGGCGTATTCATCCGTAACATCCATGGAAATCATTTTCACCTTATGCTCCATGACCTTACCTACTTCCATAAGGCGTTCTTCTCTTCTGGCAATCATCCAGATTTCATCAATGTTTGAAAAAGCCGTGTCAATCTGTAAGGCAAATTCCTGTCCGATGCCGGAGCTCGCCCCGGTAATAATGATGATATTCTTCATAGCAATCATTCCTTTCTTCCTTTAGTATGCCATTTTTCACCTGAATTTACAAGATTTCCTCATAAGAACGTAACGAAAAATCCGCTGTTTTTACCTTTTCGTCCCAATCCTTTTCGGAGTATTCGTCCCATACCGCACAGACGCTCATACCGGCGGCTTTTCCCGCCATAATGCCGGGGATGATGTCTTCAAACACCAGACATTTTTTCGGGTCCGTGTGCAGTCTTTGGGCTGCGACAAGGTAAATATCCGGTGCGGGTTTGCAGTTTTCCACCTGACAGCCCGTAACGATACAGGAAATGTAATCCTTTAAGTGGTGCGCCTCTTCAATCCGTTCCACAAGCTCCAGGGAATTGCTGGTGGCAATGCCTAACTTGATGCCCTTTTCCATGCAGTAGGATAAAAAACGCTGGGCGCCGGGTTTCATGGGAACCTCGTGGCTGTATTTATAAAGCGCCATGGAAATCCAGTCGCTTCTCATTTTTTCCACCGTATCCGTTATGCCGAATTTTTCCTTAAAATAGACGGCGGTTTCGTTCAGTCCCATGCCCTCTATTTCCTTCTGTAGGTTGTCCGGCAGCTCGATGCTGAAGTTTGCCAGATATGCTCTGTCGATTTCCTTCCACATCCACATGGAGTCCACCAGTGTGCCGTCAAGATCAAATATCACCGCCTCATAGTCCTGCAGCTTCTCTTTTAATGGATTGCTGTTCATTTTATTTATCTCCTTTAATCTTGTATATTTCTTCTTCCGAAAGCGGCCGGTAGGCGCCCTTTTCCAAATCCTCAGGCAGACGCAGGCTGCCCATGGAGAGTCTTTTCAAATACAGCACTTCATTGCCCACTGCCTGTAGCATGCGCTTTACCTGATGGAAACGTCCCTCCCGGATGGTCAGAAGAATTTCTTTCTCCGCCACACGTTCCACCTTTGCCGGAGCCGTGGGTTTTTCGTCCCCGATATCCACGCCCTCCGAAAGCTTTCTGCAGTCTTCTTCGGAAATGCTGTCCCTTACTTTAACCAGATATTCCTTGTCCACATGCTTCTTTGGGGAAAGCAGGTTGTGGGCAAGCTCGCCATCGTCGGTAATGAGAAGCAGTCCTTCCGTGTCCTTGTCCAGTCTGCCCACGGGAAACAGATTTTTGACCTTCTCCTCCCTCAGGATATCCATAACCGTGCTTTCTTTTTTGTCCTCCGTGGCGGTAATCACGCCTGCAGGCTTATGCAGCATATAATAATGGAACGCCGCATAGGAAAGAGGCTTTCCCTGAAAAGTCACCGTATCCGTATTTTCCTTTACCTTAAAATCCGCGGCCTTCTGCACCTGGCCGTTTACGGCAATCTGTCCTTTTTTTACGGCATTTTTTGCCTCCGTGCGGGTAAGCCCCGCCGTATCGCATAAGAATTTATCCAGACGCATGTGTCTCTCCGTTCCTACATTTTTTTCGGTACTTTCTCATATGATTATAAAAAACCGTACAGGATTTTCATGAAAATACTGCTGTTTTTTCTTTCCTTTGTGCTGATGCTTTTCTTTTCGGAAGACAGTGTGCAGCTTGCCGCCGACGGTCTTTCCGTATGGTTTCAGACCATGATACCGGCGCTGTTCCCTTTTATGCTGCTTTCCTGCCTGCTCGTGCGTCAGCAGATGACGGAAAAGCTTTCCTTTTTTCTTTCGCCCCTTCTTTGTCCGCTGCTTCGCATCAGTCCGCAGGGTGTGTACTGTGTCCTGACGGGCTTTCTGTGCGGTTTTCCCATGGGTGCCAGAAACATTGCGGAGCTGTACCGGAGGAAGGAATTTTCCCGCAAAGAAGCCCAGTATCTATTGGGATTCTGCAACAACATGGGGCCTCTGTTCATCCTTTCCGTCCTGCTTCCGTCCCTGGCTATTAAAAATATTTCTGCCGCGTTCTTCCTTTTAGGAATATACGGCATTCCTTTTCTCTATGCCTTGCTTGTCCGGCTCATTTCCCCTCTGCCGCTAAACCTGTGTCAAAAAAGTCCGTCAGAAACCGCGCCGGAGCCTTTCTTAAAAAGTCTGGATTCTGCCATCCACTCCGGTATTGAGGGCATCACCGTACTGGGCGCATATCTCATTGTAGGAAATCTGCTCTATCTGTTTCCCCTGATTGTATCCCGAAGCCTTACCCGGTATACGGGTATTGCCCTTCCGGATACCCTGCTCTGTGCCAGCCGCTGTCTGTTGGAAATTACCGGCGGTATTCATGCCCTTTCCGGAAGACTGCCGCTGTTTCTTTTAACGGTTCTACCCTTTGGGGGACTATGCTGTCTGCTGCAGACCAAGGGCATGCTTGCCGGCACCGATTTATCCATGAGGCGCTATGTGTATGACAAACTATTGCAGTGCCTTTTGAGTTTTTTTTATTTTTTCCTTCTTTTCCGCTTCTTTTTATGACGCTTTTTGTTTGCCGTTAAAACACCCACAAACAGAACTGCGGTAAAAATCACAAACACCGCTAAAAGACTGATTTCCACAAAACGGACAAAGGTTCTGTCTTCTTCGTTTTCTTCTTTGACCGGCGCTTTGAAGCCGCCGTCCGCACTGTCCTTAATCGTATCGTGAAGGCTTCCGGCATTGCCACTTACCTCTTCAGTTTCCTCCGGGATTTCCGGAAGCACCTCATCGGGGTCGCTGCCCGTAAACACCGGGTAACCGTTTAAGTGATTGCTTAAGGTGTATCTGTCGTACTGGTTAATGCCCTTTACCACAATGTCAGGGTTCACTCCCTCGGGTATATCTATCTCCAGATTAAAGGTATCCGCATAAGTGCCGGCAAGCATATCCGCATCCGGCCACAAAAGGTACGGGGTAAAGGTTTCACCGCCGTCTATGCTGTAGGAATAGTACTGCATGGGTGAATCGTAATCACAGCCGGTTACCTGAATGCCGATTTTCTTATTTGCAAGGTCAGTATAGTTTTCCTCTATCATGCAGATATCCGGGTCCGTGGTGTCCATTTTAGCGTAACCTGCGCCGGGTGTGGGCTCCACTGCCTCGGTATTGTCACTGTAGTCCACGCCTAAGCTTTTACTGGACAGGCGGAAGAATTTGGCTGCCGCCGTGGCATCGGCTTTACCGAGAGCAATCAAATCCTCTTTGGAGTCGCAGAACCCCACATCCGCATCGTTGTCGATATGGCAGTGCTCAATCAGGGCTGCCGGAATATCCTCTGCTTCGCAGAAGCGCAGAATACCGTAATAGTCCGCCGTCCCTTCCTCATTCAGCCTCGTTTTAATGCCTCTTATGGAAAGTCCCAGCTTCCGCATTTCATTTAACTGCAGTCCTGCAAAGGTATAGCCCTGTCTGTTTTCCTCTCCGTATGCCGAAATCCAGACCTCGGAGCCATACAGAATATTGCCCGGTGACATATTGAAATGCAGGCAGAATAGGAAATCCGCATTCACACTTTTGGCAAATGCCGCCCTGTCCTTTATCCTGATGTCCGTGTCCAGATCCTCATGTGTCAGGTACACGGTAATGCCCTCGTACTCCCTGAGCTCCTCCGCCATGGCTTCAGCCACCGTAAGGTTCATTTCTTTCTCCAGAAAACCGTTGTAATCCGCACCGAGATTGGAGCCTCCGTGCCCGGGGTCAATGACCACCACCAGTTCTCCGTCCGTATCCGGCGGGTAATAAAATCCTTCTGCCTTCACATCTACGGCAAATATCAGAAACAGAAAGAATACCCATAGAAAAAAATTCCCGGCAAACAAATTGTTTCCGGGAATCCGTTCTTTTCTCTTTCGCTTACTTAGCATCAAGGTTGTCCCCTTGCTCTGCATCCAGATCCACTTCTTCAAGTTCATCCTCTGCCGGGTGGAGCTCCGCACGGTTGGACTGGATAATTTCATGATAATGATTTAAGTTTCCAATCAGCGTATCGTAATTTGCCGTAGCCGTCTGACTGGAGGTTGCTATAATGTTTTCCAGATGGGCAAGCATATCATCCATGTACTGCATGGCGGACATCTTTACATTGTTTGCCTCCATGGTGGCGTTGTCTAAAATTTCCTGCGCCTGTCTCGTTGCCATGGTAACCACTTCGTTTGCCTGTGCGTATGCCTGCTGCATAATCTCATGCTCTGTCTCTTATACACATCTGACGCTGCCGACGAACTCTAGGGTGTAGATC
>ERZ1026916.1675-NODE-1675-length-10233-cov-4.334545_pt1 | contig 10233 bp, 5 predicted proteins | sample MGYA00519465_ERZ1026916 | MGnify/ENA primary metagenome ERZ1026916 (study PRJEB26926, sample SAMN06164880) | human gut metagenome | biome: ENVO:00009003; feature: ENVO:2100002; material: ENVO:00002003 | host: Homo sapiens | place: USA | collected 2012 ... | reverse complement strand
GGTCTAGCACTCTGTCGCCCTTGTCCAGGACGTTTAGCGCCTGCTCAGTCAAAAGCTCCGTTTCGGGACGTGGAATAAGCACGTTTTCGTCAACCTCGAACTCGTATTCGAAAAACTGCGCCGAGCCGAGCACATATTGCAGAGGCTTGCCCTCCGCCACCTGCTTCAACATCCTTTCGGCTTTGAGACGCGTTCCGAAGCTTATCGTGACGCGGGAGTCGGTCAGCGCGCTTCGTTTGACTTTGAGCAGCGAACACAGAATCCAGTCCCAATCCGCCTGCAAGCCCTTCTCCTCGACGAATTGGCGTTTTTCCGCGCGAAAATCCGTCACGGGCACGGGCGGGGGAAAGCTTACCGTCTCCTTTTCGGGGTCTGCGTCAAGCTCCAGAACGGCGTTGAAAGCCGCAATCGCCACCTCGCACATCGAGTCGTCCGGCTCCTTTGTCGTCAGTCGCTGCATCTGCTTGCCAAGCCACTTGAAGGGCACGAACAAAAAGAAATCCGACCTTGCTAGAAGCATAAGAAACTCATAGGAAACAGCGGCGGTAAGCGGCAGCATAGCAAGCTTTATGCCCGCGCGCACAAATACGTTTTTAAAAAACAGACGGAAATTGCAAGCCTCCGCGACAATGCCCGCCGCAATCATAAGCACGACGGAAATTATTATTACGAAAACGACGAAGCTTGTTCCGCATCGGTCGTGGTGCTTGCTCGAGCTTTGCACGTTTTCAACCGTCAGCTCCTTTTCCGCTTCAAAACAATTGATTGTCTTGTGTTCCGCGCCGTGATACATGAAAACGCGCCGCACGTCCTTGACAGACGCGCAAAAGACGAAGTAGCCCAGCATGATGACCACTTTGATCGCGCTGTCAATGAGCAGCGTTCCCATATTCGTAAGTTCGGTTTTGAAAATCTTTTCGATAAGTTGGGGCACAAGGCTGGGTAGAAAAATAAACAGCGCAACTGCCAGCACAAGCCCGAGCAAAAGCGAAACCGCCATTGCCGCCTTAAAGCCCTTTTGGTCGGTGTCGGAGGCTTCCTCCCCCGCTATTTCGGCGGATTTGTAAAGAATCCTGGTGCCCGAAACAAGAGACGCGACAAGATTGACGACGCCTCTGACAAAGGGAATTTTCCCCGCTTTGGATTTCTTTTTGAGCCGTGTGGTTTCCAGTCTGATTTCGCCCGATTCGTCCCGCACGGCAAGCGCCATAGAGGTTTCTCCGCGCATCATAACGCCTTCGATAACCGCCTGACCGCCTATTTTTGTTTTTGCCATATTTTCCTTATTGTCTAAAAGTATATCAAAGCGCCGCGTTTTAAGCAACTAAAAGGGAGCGGCGGCAAGGTATTTTTTTCTTTGTACAACAAAAGAGCACAGAAATAATTCTGTGCCCGTAAACCAAGTCACAAATTTCAGATACCGTATCTTTTCTTGAATTTGTCCACGCGTCCGCCCGCGTCCACCAGCTTTTGTTTGCCTGTGAAGTAAGGGTGGCACTTGTTGCAAATTTCGACCTTGATAACATTATCCTTCTTGGTGGAGCCGGTCTTGAATGTCTCGCCGCAGGCGCAGACAACCGTAACCTCGTGATAATTAGGATGAATATTCTCTTTCATAGCCGTTACCTCTAAAAATTTCAATAGCCTTGCTATTATATACCTCGCCGCGCGATAAGTCAAGGATTTTCGATAAATTTACCGTCTGAATTTTCTTGCGGTTATTCGGTAGATTTTTTTTCTTGTTTTTGGTATAATGCAACCGAAGCAAAAAGGAGTTTTCTTTTGAAAGCGTGGAAGTACAGCAAGCCTGACGGCGTCAGGCTCAAAGTAGATTTGCCCAGCAGTCTGACCGAGGACAAAACCGTAAAAGTAAAAATCGAAAAAGTCTTGACGGGCAATTTCGAGAAAAAACTCATTTCGGGAGAAACGGACTGCCCCGACGGACTCACGGTCGGGAGGTTTGCCGTCGGCGTCGTAAGCGAATTGTTCGACGCGGACAAAAGCAAATTCAACCGCATAGACCGCGTGGTCATAGAGCCTCATATGCCCTGCGGCAACTGCCTCCCCTGCCGCAACGGAAAGTATGCTGCCTGCGAAAATATGCAGTGTCTCGGACAGACGCAAAACGGATTGCTGCAAGACTTTATCACCCTGCCCGAAAGCTGTCTGCACAAAATCCCCGAGCCTTTGAAATCGGAAAACGCACTGATAACAGAGCACGTCGCGTTGGCAATACATATACTCGACGCGTTGAGACTTGAAAAAGGCGAGCACATAGCAATTTTTTCGGGAAGCAAGTTGGGAGTGATTTTGGCGCAGCTTGCCAGCTACTATCAGGCAATCCCCGTGCTTGTGGACGAGGACGGCGACGCGCTCGCCATAGCCTCCGCAAACAACATTTATTACGCCTTCAACCCGAAAAACTGCGACGTGATAAAAGAATTGTTTTCAATCACGGGCGGACGGCGCTGCGAAAAGGTGGCTTATCTTGCAAACGACGCAAGCGGCGTGGACGACGCGGTAAACGCCTGCGCCTTCAACGCAAAGCTGTGCGTGGGAGGCTTTGTGGACGACAGACTGAAAATAAATCTGCCCCAAGCCTTAAAAAAGAATATAACCCTCTGCACCGCGCGCACGGGCTACGGAAACTATCCTTCGGCGCTCAACCTTTTGACCAACAAAGTAATAAAAATGTCCGACTTTAAAAGGACGGATATTTCGTTCGATAAATTCGACGGGGAGTTTCCCAAAATCGACGCGCACGAGCTTGACTACGGCGCGGTTGTGGTAAATCTCGACTGAATAAAAACCAATAAAAAAGAGAGAAGGAAAATTCCTTCTCTCTTTTATTTACTGCGTTACAACCGTAATGGAGCTGTCGGCGTCGTTCAAAACAAGTGCTTAATTCTCCACCATAATCTTGCTCTTCACTCCCCAAACTTCTCATCGACCAGCTGTTGCAGAGCACCGGATTTTGCAGCTTCGGCGGCGTCAGCCTGGACAAAATTGCGCGTTTCATCCTTCAATTCCGGATCAAATCCCAAAATGTAGTTGGTTGCAATCAAATAGATAATGCGCGTGGGCGCCATACCATAAACCTGTTTGCGCAGAATGTGCCGAATACGTTCCTTATCATCGGGAAACGTCGATTTGATTGCTTCGCTGCGGTACAACCGTTTAACGATCTCAGTAATATACAGTCCGGATTTCATGTACAAATCGGCAAATGTGTGGTTAGGATTGTCAAAGCATCCGGGATTATTCTCTTCCAACAAATCGACCATCATTTTCACCACCCGACGCGGGGTAAAAATCTGATTGGTCTTCTGCGGCGGAATGTAGTCAAAAATATCCTCGTCATGCGATTCGTCAAAATAATCGGCAAGTTCATTTTTCTTTTTAAGAAATTCGGCAACAGAATCATTAAAGACGACCTCATCAAACAAGCGCCCTGCGAAATGCTCTGTTTCGCCCGTTTCGGGATTTGTATAATCGCCGCCGTCGCGCAAAAAACGGAAATCCTCTTCGGTAATCCCTGTAACTTCCAAAAAGACTTCCTCTTCTGTGTACTCGTCAAAATTGGACAGCGTAAGATTTTCGTCTCCGTACGCCATGATAAAACTGGGAATTGTGCGCGAGAAGCCGCGGAGATGATTGCGGACTTTGTCTTCCACGGAATTTTTTTCCTGTTCCGCTTTGTTTTTTTCCAGCTGTTCGACAATTTCTTTCGGCTTATTCTGGATAGCGTACTGTACGGTTTCGCGAACCGAATCGGCAAACAACTTGAGCGCACCTTCCATATCGGCGGCATAGTCCGCATCGATTTGCTGCATTTCCTGTTCGGAAACGACCTCTTTGCGCTTGCGCTCCATTTCAGCTTTTGCAATGCGAGCCTGCTGCTCAAAATCGCTGCGTGATTTTTCTACCTTTGTTTCAATTTCATTCCTGAGCTGACGCACCATACGATTTTGCGCACCTTTTGCAATACCGTAATCATCGGCAGCGGGCGCAAGCACCGTTTGCGTGATATTTTGCGTGACCGCATCCGTCAACGTTTTGATTTGTGCGCCGATTGTATCGATGTCATCACTTGTTCCCACGGCAGCAACGGTGTCTTCTACGAGATTCGTAATCGTTTCATAGATTTTTTCGCCGAACAAGTCTCGCGTCTTACCAATAACGATTTCTTTTGGAATATCAACCTCACCATCTTGCCCCACGGAAATATTCTTGATTTTTTCCATCGGCTGACGCTTTCCACTATCTTCCTGCGCGGGTGCGAGCTTTTCGACAATCTTTTGCACGATAGTCGGCGCGCCAAAAATATTGCTGATATTCTGAAAAAGGAAATTGGACATAAATCCACGGCGCACAACCTCCTGACTTTTGATCTTGCGCGGAATGGAAAGCACCTGCGCGGCATCCAATTCAACCATTTTTCCTTCATCGTCCTCACCGAGAACGGGGAAAAAGTTTAAAAGCCGTTTGATATTTTCCTTTCTGTCATCCGAAGTCCCGCGCCCGTCGACCGTTTTTTTTGAGAGATTATTGGCAAACTCATCAAAAATGATCAGCGTCCTTGCTGGGTCAAAATCGAAAACATACGCAGTTTCTTTGCGGAATCGCTTGCCGTCCCGCGTGAGAATACACGGATTCTGCGCGCGGAATGCCGCCTGCATATAAGAGGAGGGGCTTTTTAAATTGCACAGCATGAGAACGCCGCTCCATTCGGGGACGGTGATTCCCACGGTAAGTTGTCCCACTGTGAGGGTGATTGTCTTATCTTTTCTTTCAATCGCTTTCTTAACACGGTCGTAAGCTCTCCCCGCCGCCTCGTCATCGTCCTTTTCTCGCCCGTCGCCTGCGGCGATAACAACCTCATATTCTGAAAATACGGAATCTTCCCGAAGCAATTTTGCGAGCGCCTTTGCGCTTGCTACGCGGTTCAAAAACCACATAGTGTGTTTCAATTCGTTGCGAAGTTCAGGTGTAGAAAAAGGATACTTTTCTTGCGTTGTAAGCGCATGCAAAAACTTTTTGACTTCCTCTTCTCTGATAAATCTGCCTGTTTCATCGGTTGCAAAAAATTCGTTCAGGTCAAACGCATAGCCAACATTTTCCTCATCGGAGAGATTAAATCCATTTTCAACCTTCTCCCGAATCATCGGGGAAAGCTGATATGTAAACATGGCAAGACGGGGCAACGGCTCATAAGGATTGTAATCCTCGCTGTCCCAGTTTTCTTTGGCTTCCTGTTCATCCGCATACGACCAGTTAAAAATTTGTTCATCGCGGAATTGCTCGCTTGCAAGCTGCTTGAAAGGCGTTCCCGAAAGATAAAGCGTGTGCCTGCGGGTGATATTATCGAATGCACGGTCGGTACGAATGGTATCCACCCCTTCCTGCGATTCGTCAACAATCAGCAGGTCAAATTCAAAATCTTTAATCCACTTCAATTTATCGTATTGCCCGCCGAAATAGACAGACCCCTTCAATCCTTGCAGCGATTCAAAGGCAACCATGCCGCTTTCTTTTCCCTCTTCCCGAGAAAGCAGAGAGGAAACATATTCATCTCTCGTAAGAACTCCGGGTTTCCCCGTAAGCGCATCGTTGTCGGAAACAAATTTGAGGTTGGTCTGCCAGCCGATAAATTTGCGAAAATCGTCCGCCCAGGAATTGGAAATGCTAGGACGGTTGGTAACAATGAGCGCCTTTGAAAAGCCCATTTTTCGCACCAAGTCATACGCGGCGAGCGTCTTTCCAAAACGCGGCTTTGCATTCCATAAAAACTCTTTACCGCCGCCCTCAAAATATGCCTTTGTCTTTTCAACCGCCTGTGCTTGTTCGGCACGAAGCTCATAGGCGGCGTGCTCCTTCGCGGCGTCGACGCCCATGCGCCGCGCAAAGCAATCGAAATATTGCAAAGATGTTGTGCCGTCCAACTGAAACCATTCCGACTTCGGACGGCGAGTAGCGTGCGCCTCGGTTTCAAGATAGGCATGGAAATCATAATCGGTGAAATACTCCCCCGTTCCGTCTTTGTACATGGCGTTGTCTTTCCATGCAAGCGCCGCCCGAATGCCTGCCGTATGCGTCTGCTGATAAATGCGTTCTTCTACCGTCTGCCTTTCTGTATAACCGATTTTAGTCCATCCTTCGTTATATAGCACATCTGGGGTATTGTAGGCATAAATCATAGGGATTACGCGACGGAACGACAAAATCTTCTGCGCCATCACTTCATCTCCTTGACATGCGTTTCAATGAAATCAATCTCAGTATCGTACAACCCGTATTTGGCGTATAACTGACGGTCAATTCCCGCCACTGACTGTGACCAGTCAATGTCGGAATTGACCGTAAAATCTTGTAAGGGGACGTACTTCCATTTTTCAGGCGGGTTATCTTGCGTCACCTTTAGAATACCTAATAAACACCGTGCAAACTTAGTACAAATATACTTATAACAAGCTTCAGCCTCTTCTTGCTTGTCAAAACAACCAATACTAATGAATGACTCTGTATGCCCGATTAAGGGCTGCCCGATTAAGGGCGTACTTAATACTTCACCCAACGCTCCGGAACCGTTTGCTTTTGGTACAAATACCTTATATTTTTCAAGATTCACTACGTTATTCACGTAATCTCGGCGAATATATTTATATACTCTTTTGTTTTCTTCGCGTCCAAGTATTTGAATATAATCATATTTATCATTTGGTTTCTCTGCAAAGAAAATTTGAGGCAATCTGTCAAATATGTTTGTAGACATATCATATGGATGCCCATTGCTTAATTGATTGATCGCATTCGGATTGTCGTCGTGCATTTTCTTTGTTAATCTATAAGCAGTTCGAGTGATAACAATGCGGCTAAAGCTACTAAACCAAGCAAAATGATAAACCTTCCTCATTATACTATTAAGCTCATCAAATGCCGTAAACGTTTCTATCGCTCCAAAATTTTCTGTCTTATCCCGATAGGTAACGACCACCCCACCTTTTATGTCGGTATTTGAAAAAACCTTAGAACTATCCTGTTCATAATAAAGCGCCTTTAAATGCTCGTCTGAAAGCATTTTTCGATTCCATTCTTTTGGCGTAGAACCGGCATCAAATAAAAATCTTGCAGGATGAATGAGTTCTACACAATCGGATATTTTATAGCATTCATCAAGGAATAGGTGATAAATAGGCGGCGCATAAGTTGCATTCTCACCCAATGTTTCATCCTGATACGGCGGATTGCCGATGATATAATCGAACTTCATTCCTTCATTCCTCCCCTGTTGCAGCATTAGATATTCCAATGGTTTACGCGCCCGCCAGTTGTAAATTTGGCAATGCGGCTGGGTATTGCTAATCTCACGGATTCGGTCTTCCAGTTCAAGCCATTCAAACAAAGACAACTGTTGACTCTCTTCCGCCTTACAATAAGGAATCGTACCCGTCAATCCGTCCATCTGCCATATATTCCAGGCTATGATATTTATCGCTTGGAAATATTCCGACGACGTCGGCTTTCTGTTCCATCGCGATTGCAAATGTTCTTCAAAGGTCATCAGAAGATTGACGCGGGCAATCAGCACATTGTCGCCCTGAAATTCAAACCCGTATGTCGATTGCAAAGCACGGTATGCCCATTTCAGCCAATCATCTTCTTCCGTCGTATTTTCATTGACAATCCGAAGTTTTCTGTCGAGGACGCCGATGCGGTTTTCAAGCGAAATCGCCTCTCCGCTTTCCACATCGTAACGCGTTGCAAGATACGGTGCCTCTCCGCAAGTAATTTCCATGCGCCTGGAATCGACGTATTGCCGCCATGTTTTCCCCTGCGGAAACTCTACACGTCCGGTCGGTTTATTTCCTTTGAAGAACACATCCGGACGCTCAAACCAAACCTCATCTGCATGGTCGTTCATCTTTTTTACTATCCAAAGGGGGGTAAATACTTCCGCATGTTGTTTTGTTCGCTGCGATTGCTGCTCCAACGCTTTGCGCGCCCGCGTCTTGATGACGTCGGCACGATGCCCTGTGAATAAGGACTTCGTCATTTCCCGATTGCGCTCGTATTCGGCGCCCAATGCTTTATAGGCGTCCGTCGCCCACATGATATCTTTCTTTGTTGTCTTATCGACTAACAGTTTATTTAACAATTTCAGGGACTGCAGCCTTAATATGTCATCTCCGATATTGATTGTCATTCAGTCCCTCCGGGGCGTGTTCGTTTATTTAATTATAGCATAAAAGTGCGGTTAAAGCAAGGTTTCAGAGAAAAACTATTCCCGCATTATCGTATCTCATAAGAATCTGAAAAACTTTACAATAACTCACATCATCTTACCCGCGTTTTAAAAAATATCGGGAGCCGATTGAATCATGCAAGCCATTCACTGTACTTTAATTTTTCCTCCGTATGCCGCCGGGCTGCCGCGACTCAGGCATGCGCGGCGGCTGTTTTCTTTCGTAAATAATTTTTTTCGCATAAAAAAACCGCAGAAGTTCTGCGGTTTTAGCGTTTCGTTTGCTTAACCCGTCATCCTCGGGGAGACAGCAGCTCCTCGTCGCACATATCGATTACGTCTCCCGCTCCGACTATAAGCACTATGTCGTTTTTTTTCGCCGTTTCCTTTATTTTACGTTTTGCGGCGGCAAAGTCGGCGACGTATTCGCAGGGCGTCACCCTGTCGACGGCGGCGGCAAGAGCTTCGCCGCTTACGTTTTCAATGGGTTTTTCGCGCGCGGCGTAAACAGGCAGTATCCACAGCTTTTTTACGCCCGAAAAGCAGTAAACAAAGCTGTCGAACAGTCCCTTCGTCCTGCTGTATGTATGCGGCTGAAAAACCATATAAATGTTGTCGAAGTTTTTGAGCTTGACCGCGTCCAGAAGAGCCTTGATTTCGGAAGGATGATGCGCGTAGTCCGCCACTATGTTGGTGTAGCCGCAGTCGAAGGTTTCGTAGCGGCGGCTCACTCCGGAAAAGCCCGACAGCAGCATACACACCGTTTTTATATCCAGCCCGAGACAGAAACAGGCGGCGAGAGCGGCAAGCGCGTTGTAAACATTGTGTTTGCCCGCAACCTTCAAATCGACATGTCCTTCCTTTCGTCCCTTTATTTTTACGTCAAAAGAAAAATTGCCGTTTGTCTGCGTCAGTTTTACGCCGCGCACGTCGCAAAACGGTTTCAGTCCGAACGTAACCTTTTTGCCCTTGATTCTCGCGCGCGTAAAAGAGTCCACTCCGTCGGCATTGAGCACGACAAAGCCGTCGGCGCGGGTGTTTTGCGTAAAAGCAACGAAGCTGTCCTTGATATGCTTCATATTTTTGAAATAATCGGTATGGTCCAGCTCCATATTGAGCAGCACGGAGACGTAAGGATGCAGATATCTGAAACTTTCTCTGTATTCGCACGCCTCGCTGACGCAGTATTCTCCGCCGCCCTTTTCAAAATTGCTGCCCGTGCGCTTCAACACGCCGCCGATAAAGACTGCGGGCTTTTTTTGAAGTCCGTCAAGCACGTGCGCCAGCATGCCCGTAGTGGTGGTTTTGCCGTGACTTCCGCATACCGCAACGCCGAAGGGATAATCGTCGAAAATGTCCCCCAAAGCCTGCTCGCGGGGCACGGTCGGAATGGAATTTTCCCTGCAAAAAGTCAGCTCCACATTGTCCTCCTTTACCGCCGAAGTGTATATACAAAGCTTGACGGCGGTTTTGTCTATATTGCTTGCGTCATGTCCTATGCAAACCTCGGCGCCCAGCCCGCGCAGCAACAGCGTCTGCTCGTTTTCCCTGACGTCGCTGCCGCTTACCGCATAGCCCTCCGCCAGAAAATATTGCGCCAATGCGCTCATGCTGATACCGCCTATACCTACCAGATGAATCTTTTCTTTCAACTTAAATTCTTCCATATTAAATTTTATTATAAAATGTGAAATTTAAGTTAAATTTTTTATGAAAAATTTTAATTAAAGTATTGTGTTATTTTGAATTTTATAGTATAATAGTACCACCTTCGGGAAAACATTTTAAAGAGGTTACATCATGAACATTTCTGACATCAGAATCCGCAAAGTCGAAAACGATGAAAACAAGCTCAGGGGCATTGCTTCAATCACCATAGACGATTGCTTTGTCATACACGACATCAAAATAATCGAAGGCAAAGAAAGTCTCTTTATCGCGATGCCCAGCCGCAAAACCAAGGAAGGCGAATACAAGGACCTGTCTCTTAT
>ERZ1026916.1626-NODE-1626-length-10473-cov-4.089653_pt1 | contig 10473 bp, 8 predicted proteins | sample MGYA00519465_ERZ1026916 | MGnify/ENA primary metagenome ERZ1026916 (study PRJEB26926, sample SAMN06164880) | human gut metagenome | biome: ENVO:00009003; feature: ENVO:2100002; material: ENVO:00002003 | host: Homo sapiens | place: USA | collected 2012 ... | reverse complement strand
ATCATAATCCTTAAACCGTTCCTCTTCTCTGGAAAACAGGGCAAACCGCATCAGGGTGTTGTCCGGCCAGCCTAAATTCTTCTGTGGGATAAGGCACACATTTTTCTTATCGCTGTAAGGCAGTTTTTTCCTGTCCGTATATACAAAATATGTTTTTTCAATGTCCGGCAGAAAATTTTTTTCAAAGGATTCGTAAAACTCCTTGAAAAAAACGGTATATTTACCGGTACAGATATAAAGTATCGCTACCCGCATGTGGGTCTCCTTTTCGGCTTATTCGCCCTGCACACTGCCATTGGCATCGATAAGGCAGTTACAGAGTCCTGCGTAAATATCTTTTCCTTCCGATATGTTCAGCCACTTTGCCGGGGCAATCACGGTTTTGTCCGGATTTTCATCCAGCCATGCCCCCCACCAGCTGAAACTGCTGTTGGCAATGATATGGTGCCTGCAGCAGCTCATAAGCGCCATATCCACATAGGCGCCCGCACCTTCCGATGCATCCACATACACCGTATCTTCACTTTCCTGCTGCCTTCCCCATTCGGCATCGTCCGTAAACAGGTAAAAACGGCAGTCTCCGAAATGTTCTTTCATGTACCGGCGTGCTGCTTCATAGTAAGCATCCGTACAGATGTTTCCATATATACTTGCGAACTTGCCGTTCATGTAATCTCCTCTGCGGATATGCAGACTCACGGAAGATTCCGCCTGCATCTGCTCCCGGAGCTTCTTCGCCTTTTCCGGAAACGTATTCCAGGCAAAAGTAAAATCCTTTCTTAAATCAAAAACGGCTTTTTCAAAATAACGCCCGCTTTGGAAATACCCGATCATATAGACATCATCCGTCTGAAAAACTTCCGGTTCAAAAATAATGGCGTCCTTTTCCTGATAGATTTTTTCTTTTCTGCCGGTAAGCTTTCGCTTCACCTTGTGTAAAAAATCCGGTTCGGAATCCGTAAGTCTCTGGTATACTTCCCTATCCGCTTTCCGGTAATCCAGATGAAACACGGTCTGTAAGCAGTTCTTTTCCGGCGTATCGTAATGGGTAAAATCCTCAATGCAGACCTCTTTTCCCTTTTGTCGTAAGGACCGGTACAAGGCATAGGTAAACATCTGGTTTCCCATACCGCCGGTCATCTGCAGCATAATCATTTTTTTCCTCCTGTCCCGAGTTTCCGGGGTAAAATCCACTTCTCATTCACCCACATGACCGCATGGAACAAAAACGGAGAGGCTGAGAAGATTTTCAGTTTCAAAATATCAGATTTTTTTGCTATGGAAACACCAAAAACATCCGGAAAAGTATTTTTTCTCTCCCGGAGTAGTTGTTTTAATTCTTTCTGATGCTTTTTTAAGGGCTTATTTTCCTTTTTCCACAGTTCTTCGTAAAAAATAAGCAGTCTTTTATAAAAATAATAACGATGCAGGGAAACCGCCTCTTTGTCAGGCAACGTCTCCAAAAATGCTTCTTTTTTTAAGTACGCGGGAATACGGTCCGTAAATACGCGCTCCGTCAGGCCGGCATTCATGATACTGCCTTCTCTTTCACAGACATAGTTGTAAAATGCCGTGTCCACATAAACACCGGTATGCACCCTGCTTAATATGCGGGCGGAAAATACCACGTCCTCATACCATTCTCCTTCCGGAAACCGTTCCTCTCCCAGAAGCTCCCTTTTGTAAAGCTTGTTCCATGCCGCATGCTGGATTAAATATGCTTCATCCTCTTTTAAATACTGCAAAAGCATCTCATAGGGCCTGGTATACACTGTCACCTTACCGGTGGAGCCGTCCTTTACACTGTCCCTGTAAATGCATTTATAGCGGCATGCCACCAGGTCTGCGTTGTATTTACCGGCAAGCTCCGCCATGGTTTCATACATGGTTTCTTCCACCCAGTCATCCCCGTCCACAAAGGTGATGTACTCTCCGGTGGCTTTTTCGATACCTGTATTTCTGGCGGCGCTTAAGCCTCCGTTTTCCCGGTAGACAACCTGTATGCGGTCATCCTTCTTAGCATATTCTTCGCAGATTTTACCGGAGGAATCGGTGGAGCCGTCCACCACAAGAATAATTTCCAGATTCCGGTAGGTCTGGCTGCATAAGGACTCTATGCAGTGTGCGATATATGCTTCTATGTTATAAACTGCCACAATAATCGAAATCCGCATTATCCCATTACCTTTCCGAAATACTCTTCCCATTTACGGTTTACACTGTCCGGCGCCATACTCTCCTGAATACGGGCCGCCTCTCTTCCCACTTCTTCTGTTTCCTCCGGATGGGACAGACAGTAAACCAGTTGCTCCTTTAGTGCCTCCGTATCCCTCACGGGCACGAGATAGCCGTTTTTCCCCGGTGTAATTAACTCCCTCGGACCGCCGCAGGGACAATCCGTGGAAATCACGCACAGTCCTAAGGACATCGCCTCTATGAGGGCATTGGGCATTCCCTCCGTATCGGAGGTCATGACAAACAGACTGCTTTTGTAAATTTTCTCTTCTATTTTATCCGTTCTGCCGGGCAGGCTCACCCTTCCGTCCAGCTTCCGCTTTGCAACAAGCTTCTCTAATTTGGACCGGTCCTCGCCCTCGCCGTAAATCACCACCCGGTAGTCCGGGAAGTCTTCCTTTATTTCAGCGAAAGCTTCAAGCAGCATGGCGTGGTTTTTGTTGTCATCCAGTCTTCCCACCGCCACGATTTTTTTCTCCCTTTCCCCTTCAAACCGCTCCCGGATAAACTGGGGGTTTAAGGAGTTTGGCAGGATTACGCCTTTTTTTCGGACAGCCTTCGGGAAAAAGTCCATGGCTTCCTTTGTCTGGAACACAATCCCGTCCGCAAACCGGAACAGCACTTTTGCCAGCAGGCGCATCAGCCCGGTGGGATACTCCATTTTCGGGTCCGCCACCACGGAAACCACGGTTTTGCAGTGCAGTCCCATGCCGGCGCACTCTGCCATAAAATTGTTTTTTCCGTTGCAGGAAAATACAATATCCGGCTTTATTTTCTTAAAAATATTCCGCAGCTTGAAAAACCTGGCAAAGAAATTGCCGATTCTTCCGTTCTTTTCTTCCCCGGGCGTAATATCGGACAGGATACGGGGAATTCCCGGCTTTAAGCAGTACTCATCCTCCTGCTGATACTGGGTCACCATATAAACGGTGTATCCTTTTTCCGTAAAATATTCCGCCAGATTGGCAAATACTCTCTCCGCCCCGCCCTTGGTCAGGGAGCTGCAGTAAAAAGCAATGGTTTTCTTTTCCGCCATGTTCGTTTACTCCATGTAATACTGATACCACTGCTGGAACACGAAATAGGACCACATGAGCTTGGAGTAGTTGGCACCGGTTGCCGGGCCGCCGTCCCCGTGTTCCATATAGGTGTGTAACATCTTCTGTAAAAATGCGGTATCAAAAATATCCTGTCTGTTCAGGAAATCCGTATCTGCCAGGGAAAGAAGCTGCTCCTTTAAGGGGCCTCTGAGCCATTTGTCTAAAGGTACGCCGAAGCCTACTTTCGGTCTGTCCAGCAGTTCCCTCGGGATATAATCATAGGCAATGTCTTTTAAAATTCTCTTCTTTATATGGTTGCCGTACTTGAAGGAATGGGGCAGTCTGTAAGAATACTCCATCACATCCTTATCCATAATGGGGCATCTGGCTTCCAGGGAATACTTCATGGTTGCCCTGTCCACCTTGCAGAGAATATCTCCCGGCAGATAGGTATCCATGTCCAAAAGCATTCTCCGCTCCTGCCAGTTCTTCTCCCCATATGCCTGCTCAATAGGGTACAGAATGGAAATGTTGTCCCCCTTTACCATATTGGTAGCTGTAGTCAGGTAATTATCCGTTCCGAACTGGGTCTTGGTTTCCTTGTCCCGGTTCTTGGCAATAATACGCACCTTAAAGGGAAGCTTATCCAAAAGTCCCGTGTTCCGGATGCCCGGCAGATTGCAGAAACCGTATGTCATGCCGCCCAGTACATCTAACTTCTGTGCCTGTCCCACTTTATCATAAGCATTGTAGCCGCAGAAAAATTCATCGCCGCCGTCTCCGGAAAGTACCACCGTTACGTCCTTTCTGGCCAGCTCTGCTACCAGCATGGACGGTATCTGGGAGCTGTCCGCAAAGGGCTCATCATAGTACTTCGGAATGCTTGCCACCAGATCAAACATTTCCTTTTCGCTGATATAAACTTCCGTATGATTGGTGCCTAAGTGCTTTGCCACTTCCTTGGCAAACTTCGCTTCGTTATATTTTTCCTCGTTAAAGCCGATAGAAAAGGTCTTCACCGGCTCACTCTTCAAATCCTGTGCAACCGCCGTTACTAAAGAGGAATCGTAGCCGCCGCTTAAAAAAGTACCCAGAGGTACATCTGCAATCATTCGCAGGGAAACGGAACGCTTTAACAGATTCTTTAACTCTTCCTTGGCTTCCGCGTAATCGGTTACCGGCTGCGCCTTCTTTTCCTGATAAACCGTCTTAACATCCCAGTATTTCCAGGTGGACTTTCTGCCCGCCTGAAACTGCAGAACCGCTCCCGGCTCTAATTTGTATACATCCTCAAAGATGGTGTCCGGCGCATTGATGTATTGATGATACAGGTAGCGGGAAATCACCTCAGTACGGATGTGTTTTTCAAATCCCGGGCACTTCATAATGGGCTTTAATTCAGAGCCGAATACAATGCCCTCCCCGGTCAGCCAGTAATACAGCGGCTTTTTGCCGATTCTGTCCCTTACTAAGTAGAAGGAGTCGTCCTCCCTGTCGTAAAGGGCAATGGCAAACATGCCGTTGAATTTTTCCACGCAGGAAATGCCCCATTTTAAGTAGGCGGCAATAATAACCTCCGTATCGCAGTTGGAACGAAACTCATATTCCTTTATTTCTTCCCGGATTTCCTGAAAGTTATAGATTTCGCCGTTAAACACCACGGACACCCTCTTGTCGGGAGAGTGCATGGGCTGGTGTCCCAGCGCCGATAAGTCCAGAATGGACAATCTTCTCTGGGCAAGTCCTACGGTGTAGCCGTCCTTCGCCGGGTAAATCTCTTCTCCGCTGTCATTGGGACCTCTGTGATACATAGTATCGTTCATTGCCTTAAGCTGTTCGGTTGTAATGGTTTTTTTGCTGAAAAATCCGCATATGCCGCACATAAACATCACCAAACCTTTCCGTCTTAGTACCCTGTTTTACTGTAAGCCAACCACAGATAAATCCTGCGGCTTAATGTAGTCCGTATAAAATCCGTATACTCCCCTGTCCCGATAGGTCTTCATAAGGTCCAGGCTGTTGAGCGTATTTACATATACCTTAATGTTCATTTCATTAAATACCGAAATGTATTCCGCATCCTGCACCCAGCCGTTTGGCATGGTCACCACCGGAATATCGTGGGTCAGGCAGAATTCCGCAATGGCATTCAGATCCCTGTCCGCACTTTCGTACAGCGTGTAAATCCAGTTGGTGAAAGGATAGATATTTTTGATATAGTCGTAGTCTTTTTTATAGTATATCTGCACCACAAACCGGTCAAGCACATCCGTGCAGTCTTTCTTTCCGGCAAGCTCCACGATTTTCTCAAATACACTTCCGATGTATTCTCTGTCACCCTTGATGTCCGTGACAATATACAGGTCCGGGTACTGCGTCATATAATCCAGTATCTGGGAAGCATCCAACGGCTCATACAGGTATTCGATGGGAGTGCTCATAAATTCCTCATAGGTAGGCGCCTGCCCCGCCCAGTTGTGTTTTCCCACCACTTCTCCGTCGGAAGTAACGGCTAAATCGATTTCCACCACACGGTGTCCCTTCTGCAGGTTTTCTTCCAGGGCGCTCTTACTGTTTGTGTAGGTTTTTCCTTCAATACCGCCGCAGGCATGAAGCACTAATTCCGATGTGCTGTACCAGGCATCCGGGTCATCCTGCATGGGCTCATACCGGGAAAAATCCACCTGTGTATTTTTCCAATTGGTGGCAAACAGCTTGGCCTTGAACCTGATAATCACATCGGAAATTTCCTCTATCTTAAAAAATATAAGCGCCATAAAAATAAGAATACCGCAGATGATAAGTCCAATCTTGATTATCCTTTTTAAAGTTGTCTTTTTATTCTTCATAGAATTCTTCATGTGCATTTCCACCAAATATATTTTCATACTGCAAGATCCGGTAATTCTGCAGCCCACCTTCTTTTATGCCGTTTAACTCCGACAGGGGAATGAACTCACCGTTTTTAAGGAATGCCCCCTTGGCATTGATGGCGGGATATTCCTCGGACAGACTGTCCAAAAACGCCTGATAACCCGAACCGGGAATATGCAGGGTCTGTAAAAGCCTTGTGGACAGATAGTTGATGCTCGTCCGCTCCGCGGTGTCCACGGCGTCCGTATCAATGTCGTAGTTTGCCCAGATGAGATAGGGAATAGTGTATAAATCTTCCCTTTCCGCTTCCGTACGGCCGTCCATGGATTTACCGGAAATGGTTTCCAGGTATTCATTTCCGTGACCGAAATCCACCTGGTGGTCGCCGAACATCATAACCACCCATTTTTCATCCCGTTTTTCCAGCTCCTCTATCAGATACTGTAAGGCTGCGTCACTCTCATGCATCATGGTCAGATACCCTTCCACATAATTGTACTTGCCTTCCGCATCGCCCAAAAGATGCACCTTGTAGCCAAGCTCCGACTCCGCCTCATGATAGCCGCCCGTGTGGTTCTGAATGGTTACGTTAAACAAAAACAGAGGCTTGTCGGTCCTCTTCTCATCCACATACTGAAGCATTCTCTGGTAATTGGCTTTGTCCTTTAATTTCAGATTTACAATATCCTCCGGATGGGAAGTGTCAAAATCCTCTATAAAATAGCATTCTTCAAATCCTAAATGCAGCCATGCCTGTTTTCTGAGCCAGCCGGAACTTTCATAAGGATGAAAAGCAGCCGTTTCATAGCCGTAGCTCCTGAGCAGTCTGGTCAGGGAGGCTTCGTCCGTATTCAGATACATCTGGTAAGGCACGGTTCCCACGGGCATAAACGCCATGGTATTGCCGGTCAAAAATTCCCACTCGGAGTTTGGTGTTTTGGCGCCAAACACGGAAGAGAGCGCATGCCCCTTGATCGTATTTTCCTCCAGTGAATCGTAAAACGGTGTCAGATCGATATTGGCTGAAAAATTACCCACCACACTAAGGTCCGCATAGGATTCACTCATAACCACAATAATGGTCGGCTTCTTCTCCGTTTCTCCGGCGACTGTATCCGTCTCTTTGCTGTACTGATCCTCAAGTTCCTTGACTGCCTCTTTCGAATACCCATCCGGTTCCGCAATAAAGCAGTCGCGGATACTTAACACAAAGTTTAAGATATAGCCGTTTCTGTAACTTCCTTTTTGTTCCCATGTCTCCGTCACAACACCCTGCGTATGCTTTCCAATGTATGCACAGCACAGCACGGCAAGTGAAATGCACACGATCGACATCGGAATCCTTTTCTGAAAGGAAACATGTAACTTTCGGATAAACGCAATGTACAGCGTGGAAAGGAGTATTACATACCCTGCCCGCTCATCCAGGGCAAATTCATAATTTCCCGCCACAGAAAGCCCGGTCTGGATGGACTTTAAATCACTGAAAATAAACTCATTTCCACGAAACAGATATACAAAATAGTTGATCCCGGCAAGGGACAACAACACAATATGCGAAATCAGACAGGTCAGTCCTGTATTGTTTGTAAATACCTGAACAGCCAGAAAAACTACCAGACAGCACAATACATTTAACAGCATTTTATTGTCGGATATTTTTGCTCTCAGTTCCGCATCCAGTAACAGATACTGGATATGATACGCCGTAAAAATGCCGCCTGTCCCAAGCATGATCGCACTCCACAGCCATGAAAGCTTTTCGTTTAATTCAATCTTTAAACTTTTAATTCCAAAATAAAGTACTCCAAATCCAAACAGTACCCATACCGGAAACCTTATCACTGCAAACATCACTGCTGCAAACACCATTGCCACAGCAAGCCGGATCAGATTCTCTTTTTCAAAATATAACTTTATCTTCATGATTTCCTCATATTTCCATCTTTTATCGTCTCTTTTTCAACAAAGTTATTCTATCATTACATACAGATTTGTCAATTTTGTGAAGATTAAACTTTTCTTAGTTTTTTTCTTTTTCATTTACGGAATATAGTTTTATATACATAAAATCCCCCTTAAGCAGTTTGGAAACATTTACCCTGTCTGCTTAAGGGGGATCATACATATCTTTGTGCGTTTCCTATTGATTGGCCAGCCTTTATTTTGTCTGTTTTTTAAAGAAATCATCGATCGCTGCATGCAGTTTCTGCGCATCCATGCTTTTTAACAGGTAACCATTCGGCTTTAACGACATCACGTCCATAACCGTCTGTGCATCGTTTTTTCCGGTAAGAAAAATGATCGGAATGTTCTGAAATTCCGTATCTTCACGAATCATCTGCATAAACTGTTTGCCATCCACGATTGGCATTTCATAATCTAACAAGATCAGATCCGGTATATTTAAGGCAAGATATTTGATCGCCATCTCGCTGGAATTGACAGGAATTACCTGATATTTATCTTCCAGCAGTGTTTTAATATTCCGGAGGATCACTCCCGAATCATCCACCGCTAAAATAGTTCTTTTTTTCATTTTATAATATTCATCCATCTGCCTTTTGATGTTTTCCACCATCTCCACCACATTGATCGGTCTTATAAAAATATCGGTAAACATCTGTTTTGGAAGTGTTTCCCAGAGTTTCTCAAGCTCTTCCACATTTCCCATGACAAACACAGGCGTTTTATGCTTGATTGCATGATCTACGATCACTTTAACCCCAACCGCCTTTTTCAAAAGTTCAGCACTTGTACAGATCAGATATCCCTGTGGCTGCTCTTTTGTGGTAAGTGTAGTCGCCATCGCAATACTTACAACCTTTGCTTTCACATTTTCCTTCTCAAATGTACTCTCAAATGACTTCATCAGATAACTCTGCTCTTCCATCAAAATAAGAAATTCCCTTTTGTCCTCAAGCATAATAAACCTCCTTTAATCCCGCAATAACTCTGTCATGGTATCTGTCAATTCCATAATCTCTTCCATCGATACATCCGCCACATAAACACGCAGCTGATCCATGGATTCCCGGATGCATTCCGGTATCTGATATTCTTCAAGTTTTTCCATAATACGATCCACACCATCAAGATCAAATTGTTCTATGCATTGATGAATCTGCTGTAATGCCTGACACCACTCTCCATTTGAAGCCTCTTGTCTGGCTGCTTCCTCCTTATCTGCATAAGGTTTCAATATATCCTTAAAATCACGGTACATGGCAAGCAAATCCGGTGTCTTTTCTTCCAGCAGCTCTGTCTTTCCCTGCTTCCCATAACCTTCAAGTTCCTTTGCTGCCTCCGACAACGGTACTGCACCGATCAGGAGTGCAGAACTTTTTAACGCATGTACTTCAATCACATAATCACTGATCAGACCCTCTTTCAGGCACTGTTCGATCTTATTTGCCTTACTGTCGATCGTACGGTAAAAAATGCGGATCGTTTTCATAAGTGCAGCTTTCGAACCACAGTGATTTACCCCCTCCTCGAATGAAAATCCCATCTGTGGATCTTCCGGCTGTATCTCACGGTCAGAGAGATCATCTGCAAGAAGCTTCTTTGCCTCCTCCTTCGGGACATCACGCACAAGATCTTTTGGCAGCCACAGTTTCAGCTGGTTACAGATCCGTGCAAAATCAATCGGTTTTGCAACGAAACCATTCATTCCTGCATTCAGGAATTCCTTTCTGGCATCTACCATTGCATTCGCAGTGAGTGCAATGATCGGAAGCTTCTGATACTTGTCCTCCGGCAGTGCACGAATAGCTTTTGCAGCTTCTATTCCATCCATAACCGGCATCATGTGATCCATCAGCACCAGATCATACTGGCTGCCCCTGACCATTTTTACTGCCTGCAGTCCATTTTCTGCCGTATCGATCTGCATCCGGAGAGGTTTTAGCAGTTCTTTTGCCACCACAAGATTCAATTCGTTATCATCCACAAGTAAAATGTGTGCCTCCGGGGCAATAAACAGACATTCCGCTTCTTTTTCCGTCACATTATCTTTCTGTCCATTATAATTTACCGCAGAAACAGGTGTCGGATCAATGATTGTCTGTTCTATCGTAAAGAAAAACCTGCTTCCCTTTCCGTATTCACTTTCTACTTCGATAACCCCTCCCATCATATTGACTAAATTCTGGGAAATTGTCAAGCCCAGTCCGGTTCCTTCCACATAACGGTTTCTGTCCATCTCCACGCGCTGAAACGCATCGAACAGAATTTTATGATCTTCCTTGCGGATTCCGATCCCGGTATCTGCCACCTGTCTCTTATACACATCTGACGCTGCCGACGAACTCTAGGGTGTAGA
>ERZ1026916.1625-NODE-1625-length-10482-cov-6.129663_pt1 | contig 10482 bp, 10 predicted proteins | sample MGYA00519465_ERZ1026916 | MGnify/ENA primary metagenome ERZ1026916 (study PRJEB26926, sample SAMN06164880) | human gut metagenome | biome: ENVO:00009003; feature: ENVO:2100002; material: ENVO:00002003 | host: Homo sapiens | place: USA | collected 2012 ... | reverse complement strand
TACACCCTAGAGTTCGTCGGCAGCGTCAGATGTGTATAAGAGACAGGGCCTGCACCATCTGGGAGGACTCGTACCAGAAGTCGTAGTTGCCCACGTACATCTTGATTTTGCCGTAGTCGATGTCCACGGTGTGGGTGCAGACGGTGTTCAGGAAGTGGCGGTCATGGCTCACCGCGATGACCATGCCGGGGAAGTCCAGAAGGAAATCCTCCAGCCAGTTGATGGCTTCGATGTCCAGATTGTTGGTCGGCTCGTCCAGCATGACGATGTCGGGATTGCCGAACAGTGCCTGAGCCAGCAGAATTTTCACCTTGAGACGGGGATCGACGGAGGCCATCTGCTCATAGTGCAGCTCCGTGCCGATACCCAGACCCTGCAGCAGGCGGGAGGCGTCGGATTCCGCTTCCCAGCCGCCCAGCTCGGCGAATTCGGCTTCTAAGTCGGCAGCCCGCAGGCCGTCCTCGTCGGTGAAGTCCGGCTTTTCGTAGATGGCGTCCTTCTCCTTCATGACTTCGTACAGGTGGGCGTTGCCCATGATGACCGTGTCCATGACGGTGTAATCGTCATAGGCGTTCTGGTTCTGCTTCAGAACGGAGACCCGCTTGGTGGGGTCGATGGTGACGGAGCCGTTGGTGGAGTCCAGCTCCCCCGTCAGGATGCGCAGAAACGTGGATTTGCCCGCGCCGTTGGCGCCGATGATGCCATAGCAGTTGCCGGGGAGGAACTGCAGGTCAACGTGCTGGAACAGCCACTGACCGCCAAACTGCATACCGAGATTGCTTACTGTAATCATTTCTTACTCCTTAACTTCTGGAATCTCTGAATAAATCGCCTTCGGCTGTCGGCGATTTAATCAGAGCTTCCATTTTTCGCGGCAGCATACCGCTGCACATAACTATACAGGATAATAATACCACATAATTTGAAATAATCAATCACGATTGCGCCAATTATGAATAAATCGAGAAATTTTTCCGAAAGCCCTTGCTTTTTTCCACAGGTGCGCTATAATATTAGCACTCAAATAGCTAGAGTGCTAAATAAACCAAGGATGTGTATTGATTATGGAAAAGCAGCAATTCAAAGCGGAGTCCCAGCGTCTTCTTGACCTGATGATTAACTCCATTTATACCCACAAGGAGATTTTCCTTCGTGAGATCATCTCCAACGCCTCCGACGCCATCGATAAGCTGGCCTACACGGCGCTGACCGACGACAAGGTGGGCATCAACCGGGATGAATTCGCCATCACCATCACCCGTGACCCCGAAAACCGCACCCTGACCGTTTCCGATAACGGCATCGGCATGTCGAAAGACGAAATGATCGAGAATCTCGGCACCATCGCCAAGTCCGGCTCTCTGGGCTTCAAGCAGGCCATGGAGAAGAACGAGGACATCGATATCATCGGTCAGTTCGGTGTCGGTTTCTATTCCGCCTTTATGGTGGCTTCCTCCATCACCGTCATTTCCAGGAAGTACGGCGAGGACAAGGCATGGAAGTGGGTCTCCGACGGCGCGGACGGCTATACCGTTGAGGAAACCGAGAAGGCCACCCCCGGCACGGACGTCATCATGACCCTGAAAGCCGATACCGAGGACGAAAAATACTCCGAGTATCTGGAAGAATACGAAATCCGCAGCCTGATCCGCAAGTATTCCGACTATATCCGCTACCCCATCAAGATGGAGGTCACCAAGTCCCGTCCCGTGGAGGAGGCGAAGGACGAGAACGCCGAGGGCGAGGAAAATAAAGCGCCCAAGTACGAGTCCTACACCGAGATGGAGACTTTGAACTCCATGGTGCCCATCTGGCAGCGGGACAAGAAGGACGTCACGGAGGAAGAGTATGAGACCTTCTACCGGGACAAGTTCTTCGACTACAATAAGCCCCTGCGCACCATCCACTACAACGTGGAGGGCAACGTTTCCTTCAAGGCGCTGCTGTATATCCCCGGCAAGGCGCCCTACGATTTCTACACGAAGGATTACAAGCGTGGATTGCAGCTGTACAGCAGCGGCGTGCTGATCATGGACAACTGCGAAGACCTGCTGCCCGAGCATTTCCGTTTCGTCCGCGGCGTGGTGGACAGTCAGGACCTGTCCCTGAACATCAGCCGTGAAATGCTCCAGCACAACCGCCAGCTGACCATCATTGCCCGGAACATCGAGAAGAAGATCAAGTCCGAGCTGAAAGCCATGCTGGAAAACGACCGGGAGAAGTACGAGGAATTCTACGCCGCCTTTGGCCGTCAGCTGAAGTACGGCACCGTCTCCGACTACGGCGCACACAAGGAAGCGACGCAGGATCTGCTGCTGTTCTACAGCCACAAGCAGGGCAAGCTGGTCTCCCTCAAGGAGTATGTGGACGCCATGGCCGAGGGTCAGGAGAAGATCTACTATGCTCCCGGCGAAAATAAGGAGCGTCTGAGCAAGCTGCCTCAGGTGGAGACCCTGACGAAGAAGGGCTATGACGTGCTGCTGTTCACCGAGGACGTGGACGAGTTCGTGCCTCAGACCCTGATGACCTACATGGAGAAGCCCTTCTGCAACGTTTCCACCGAGGATCTGGGCTTGCAGACCGAGGAGGAAAAGAAACAGGCAGAGGAAAAGGCCGAGGAAATGAAGGGACTGCTGACCTTCGTGAAGGAGACGCTGGGTGATCAGGTCAAGGAGGTCAAGTTGTCCTCTGAGTTGGGCAGCCACCCCGTGTGCATGACCCCCGCCGAGGGCATGAGCTTCGAGATGGAGAAGTATATGAAGCGGGCGAACCCCGAGTTTGCTTTCCCCGTCGGACGCGTGCTGGAGCTGAACCCCGAGCATGAGGCGGTGCAGGCCATGCAGAAGGCTATGACCGAAGACCCCGAAAAGGCAAAGGATTACGCAAAGCTTCTGTGCTATCAGGCGCAGCTCATGGCGGAACTGCCGCTGGACGACCCCTACGCCTACACCGAGCTGGTGTGCAGACTGATGAAGTAATCCTGACCGGCAAAGAAAAGGATTGCTTTTGCCGTGCTGGTGTGATAAAATATCCCCACCGAAAGAAAGGGAGGGTTTTATATGTCCTACACATATCAGTATATCAGTGACGCCATGGCGAACGGACTCCTGTCCGGGATTTTCAGCGGCGTTCCCACGACGCTGATCGGCATTGCCACCTATGTATTAAGCGCCCTGGGGCTTTACACCATCGCCAAGCGCCGGGGGCTGAACCACCCGTGGCTGGCCTGGATTCCCGTGGCCAGCGCGTGGATCGTGGGTTCGCTTTCCGATCAGTATCGCTATGTGGTCAACGGGGAGAATAAGTCCAAGCGGAAGGTTCTGCTGACGCTGAACATCATTACCACGGTGCTGAGCCTGGTGATGATCGCGTGCGGAATCGGAATGGTGGCGCAGGCGTTGATCGGCGCTGCTGGAGGCATCGACGAGGAGGCCATGGTGCAGGCCATGATAGGGCCGCTGGTGGGCGTGCTGGGGCTGTGTCTGCCCCTGGTAGGCGTTGCCATTGCCTACACGGTGATCTATTACATGGCGCTGTACGATATCTTCAAGTCCCTTGACCCCGGCAACTGCGTGCTGTTTCTGGTGCTGAGCATCGTGTTCAGCGTGACGGAGCCGTTCTTCCTGTTCTTCAACCGGAACAAGGACGGCGGAATGCCCCCCAGACGCCCCGAGCCGGTCTGTATACCCCCGGAACCGGAGTGGTGCGATAACAGCCAGGACACGGGCAATACGGATTTCCTGTAATGAGACAAAAATCCTGCTTTTCTTCGGAAAGGCAGGATTTTTTATGGTGACGGCCGGGACGGCGCGGCTTGTGGGATGTCCGCTTGATACGTGCAAATGTTTTTGATGGGGAATCACTTTTTCCCATCAGACGGTTGACAACCGGGAAAATATCCGGTATACTAGGCAATATGCAATAAAATACGGCTTCATTATTGGAGGAAATGACAAATGGTTATCAAATGGGATGTGACCATCCCCAAGCTGTCCGGGGATACCCCCCGCAGAGCGTACATCTATCTTCCGGAAAGCTACGACGAAGAACCCGACCGGCGGTATCCCGTCATGTACATGTTCGACGGGCATAACGTTTTCTTTGACGAGGACGCGACCTTCGGCAAGTCCTGGGGCATGAACGACTACATGGAGCGCACCGGAAAGCAGCTCATCATCGTGGGCGTGGAGTGCAACCATCAGGGCAACTGCCGGCTGTCGGAGTATTCCCCTGTGACCTTTGAAAATGCCGAGCTGGGGAAGATCCGGGGCAGGGGCAGCACCACCATGAACTGGATGGTAAATGAACTGAAGCCCTACATCGACGAGCATTTCCGCACCCTGCCAGACCGGCGGAATACCATTCTCGCGGGTTCCTCCATGGGCGGCCTGATGGCGCTGTATGGCGCGACGGCCTACAATTCCGTCTTCCAGCGGGCGGCCTGCCTGTCTCCCAGCCTCTGGGTCGCGCCGGGAAAGGTGATGGAGCTGATCGCAAAGGCGCGTATCCGTCCGGATACGACCATCTACATGGACTACGGGGAAAACGAAATGGCCAACCATGTGGCAAGCCAGGCGGTCATCCCCTCCGCAGTGTACCTGCTGTTGACCAAAGGGGTCAATCTGGCCTTCCGCATTGTCCCCGGAGGAAATCATTCGGAGGCCAGCTGGGAAAAGCAGATCCCGATTTTTATGGAGTGTCTCGGCATTTGATATAGAGAAAACGTGAGGGAAAAGAAATGGAAATTCGCTACGAAAAACATTGGAGCGGCTGGCTGAACCGGGATATGGAATTCAAAATCTACGGCAGCTGCGGCAAGCCCGTGATCTTCATTCCCTGTCAGGCAGGGCGGTTCTGGGATTTTGAGTCCTTCAAAATGGTGGACTACTGGGCGCCATGGATCGAGTCCGGCAAGTGCATGGTCTTCTCCATTGACACCATCGACAATGAAAGCTGGGCAGCCATAGGAGCGGACAACCGCTGGCGCATTGAGAATCACGAAAAGTGGTATCACTACGTGGTGGACGAACTGGTGCCGTATATCCGGCACGTCGCCGGTATGGCCAACGGACACGATCAGGGCATTATGACCTTCGGCGCGTCCATGGGCGCCATGCATGCCGCGAACTTTTACTACCGCCGTCCCGACCTGTTTGACAGCTGCTTCGCCATTTCCGGCCTGTACGACAACAAGGAGTTCTTTGGCGACTACTGCGACGAGCTGGTGTACGCCAACTGCCCCTGTCTGTACTTGCAGAACATGCCCGACGACCACTATTACAAGGGCATCTACAACAGCCAGAAAAGCCTGATCGTCTGCGGTCAGGGCGCGTGGGAGGAGCCGCTGCTGGAATCCACCCGCTGGCTGGACACGGTCTGCTGCCAGAAGGGCATCCACACCCGGTTTGAATACTGGGGCTATGACGTTGACCACGACTGGCCGTGGTGGTACAAGATGGTGCAGACATACCTTCCCTGGTTTTTAGGCTAAAGATATAAGGAGTGAGATTTATGAAGAACTTCATATTCATCTCCCCGAATTTCCCCATGACCTACTGGAAATTCTGCCGGGAGCTGAAAAATAACGGTATGCGGGTGCTGGGCATCGGCGACAGCCCCTATGACGATCTGCTGCAGGAGCTGCGGGACAGTCTGGACGAATACTATAAGGTTTCCAGTCTGGAAAATTACGACGAAGTGTTCAAGGCCGTCGCCTTCTTCACCTACAAATACGGTAAGATCGACTGGCTGGAAAGCAACAACGAATACTGGCTGATGCGGGATGCGGCGCTGCGCACCGAGTTCAACATCACCACCGGCCCCAAGCTGGACGAGATGGACAAGATCAAGTTCAAGTCCTGCATGAAGAAGTATTACGCCAAGGCCGGTATCCCCACCGCCCGGTATCATCTGGTGGAGGGGCTGGAGGACGCGCTGGAATTTGCCCACACCGTGGGCTATCCCGTGGTGGTCAAGCCGGACAGCGGCGTGGGCGCCTGCAACACCTACAAGCTGCAATCCGACGAGGATGTCCGGTGGTTCATCAGCAATAAGGACGACACCGTGTACATCATGGAGGAGTTCGTCAACGGCTATGTCCAGACCTTCGACGGCATCGTGGATTCCAAGGGACAGATGCTGTTCGAGTCCGGCAATATCACGCCCCTGTCCATCATGGACATCGTGAACACCCAGGGCGATTCCGTGTACTATCTGGTGAAGGAGCTTCCGGAGAAGATCCGCAAGGCCGGACTTGCCACCGTAAAAGCCTTCGGCGTTAAGAGCCGCTTCGTCCATCTGGAATTCTTCGTCCTGAACGAAGACCAGGCGGGACTGGGCAAGAAGGGGGACGTGATCGGTCTGGAGGTCAACATGCGCCCCTCCGGCGGCTACACCCCCGAGATGTACAACTACTCCCAGGAGACCGATGTGTACAAAATCTGGGCGGACATGGTGGCCTTTGACTGCAACACCAAGCCCATCGGCGCGCACCATTTCTGCGCCTTCTACGGCCGCCGGGACGGACGGCGCTACAAGCTGGACGATTACGAGGTCATGATGAAGTATGGCAGCAAGATGGTCATGTGGGGACGCATTCCCGACGCCCTCTCCGGCGCCATGGCGAACCAGATGTACGTAGCCAATTTCGACACCGAAGAAGAAATGATGGCCTTCTACAAAGACATGGCCGCGACATACGAGGGATAAAAGAGATTAGCAGCCACGGCGGGTTTTCCTGCCGTGGCTGCTGTTGAAATTTATGCAGATATATGGTATAGTGAAGCCCGACAAGAAGGGAGAGTACGACATGAAGAAAATAACATGTATGCTGCTTGTGGGATTGCTTATTTTTGCATTATGCGCGTGTTCACAGAATAAGCAGTCTGCAATGTATATAAAGCCAAGCGATTTTTCGGAGGAAACCCAGGATGTTCTCAGCCTGTTTGATGATGAAATCCAGTTCTTCGACATTTCGTTTGATGAAACTGCGAAATCCTATGCAGTATCGATTTGGGCCTATCGTGACGGCGAATGGTTCGAAGACGGAACAACGGCTGGAAACATTGACCATTTAACCGGGAGAATAGCTGTGAGACTGACTGAAACAGGCTGTGATTTATATACCATCGATGAAAACGGCCATGTTAAGTATAGCTTCCCGACTGTAGACACGCCATTTGACGAATCCACAGGGATCGGCGGGACAAGAATTGACCGGGAGGTGCCGATTATGCTGAATAAAGAAATCCCTCTTTGGGTCAAAATCGGGACAACCGCGAACAGTATGCGCGTTACGGATGTAACGGACGATTTCAGAAATGCTGAGTGCAATGCGGGAATCGCCGTTACCCTTACGGTATCTGATGTAGAGGTGGACGCAAAATGAGTACAAAGAAAGCCATCGGCGATTCATTTGCTGCAATATTCATTTTACTTATTTCGCAGCTTATCGCCCAGGGCATTGCAACCGCGTTTGGCCTGATAAAAGTCCCGTCCGGAGTCTGCAATATAATTGCGGGGGCTTTATATGCCGGATTGGCGTATGTTTTTTTGAAAGCCTTTGCCGGTAAAATTGTCAAACTGCCTATGGCAGATTTGGGAATGCCTGAATTTGCCGTTAAAAAGAGATGGATTCTGACGGCTGTATTATTGCCGTCCCTGGTCAAAGGGAGCTATCTTCTGGCGTTCAGCGGTCAATACGTTTCGTCCAATATGAGCGGAACGCAAATTTTCAATACATTAAGCGCGGGCATTGCGTTTACCGGAATTGCGGCTGGATTTGTTGAAGAAATGGTATTCAGAGGTGTTATTCTGAATGTATTAAAGAAAAAGTGGAATATTAAGGCGGCGGTTATTGTCCCCTCGATATTATTTGGTTTTGTGCATATTCTGGGGATGAATTTTTCGGTAGGCAGTTGCTTGCTGGTCATTCTTGCCGGTACGATGGTCGGTGTTATGTTTTCCTTGATTGCAATCGAAAGCGGCTCCGTCTGGAACAGCGGAGTGGTACATGCCGTCTGGAATATTGTGATAATCGGCGGAGGACTGGCCATCGGGGAAAAAGCGGATGAATATTCCGTAATGACGTACGTTCTTGACTCTAAATTATTTGCAGTTACGGGCGGCGAATTTGGCGTTGAGGCATCCGCCATTTCACTGGTGGGATACATAATTGTGGCCGGTATGGCGCTTGCTATGATCCGGTCAGAAAAGAAAGTAGATCGGGTGCTTTAATGTGAAACCGAACGCCCCGGGCATCTGCCCGGGGCGTTTTGCGCTTATATCACAGTTTATGAAAAACCGGCTGCCGGTTTTCGAAGGTACAGACGTACCCGAAAATGTCTTTCAGAATGTCACAGGCGCGGAACGTATACTGCCCCACCCGGTTGCAGCGGTGGGCGTCGGAGCCGACGGTGACGATCTCGCCCCCCAGCTCCCGGAAGCGCCGGAAAATGTCGGCGGAGGGAAGAAAATCGCCGCAGCGGTCAACGCCGCTGGTGTTCATTTCCAGCCCCTTGCCCTTTTTGACCAGAACACGGAGAATTTCGTCGATGACCTCCCGGTGGGCGCCGTAGGACAGGGGCGCGTGTGTGGGGTGACAGGGGGGCTTGCTGATATAAGTCAGATGTGCCAGTACGTCGAAATCCTCATGAACCTGAACACAGGCCAGCGTTTCCTCCAGATACTGCTGCTCCACCTGATAAACGGTCTTCCCCTGCCAGAACGGCTCAAAATACACGTCAAGCCCGTCCACAAAATGGATGGAGCCGAGGACAAAGTCAAAGGGACGCCGGGCAAGGTCTTTCCGGAACTGCGCCTGATTATCCCGGGTAAGGCCGAACTCCACGCCCCGCCGGATGGTCAGCCCGGGAAGCGAAAGACGGTCGTATTCTGCGTTGTAGTCCTCCGTGCGGAAGGTCAGGTCGCCCATCTGCCCGGTGGGGTCATAGTCCAGATGGTCGGTGAAGCAGATTTCCTTCAGCCCGGCGTCCAGCGCCGCCTGCGCCAAGGCGCGGCCGGTGTCGTGGCCGTCAAAGGAAACCCGGGAATGAATGTGAAAATCAAACATCTCTCTCTTTCTCCTCCCAAAACAGGCGGAATGCCGTGGGCAGCGCCGCCTGCGCGTCGATCTGCTCTGCCGTGAACCATGAAAAGCCGCCGGATGCTTCGGCAACTTCCAGATAAATTCCCCTCATATTCCACTGGATATGGGTGAAAATGTGCTTTCTCGAAACCTCCCGCAGAATTTCCCGGGGGCGAAGCCCCATCCGCTCCACCTCGGCCAGCGCGTGAGCTGTATCCAGATGCCCGGTCACATTGGGAAACTGCCACAGCCCCGCGAGAAGCCCTTTACCCGGGCGCTTTTCCAGAGCATATTTCCCGTCGCATTGCAGAATGAACACGGTTCTGTCCTCCTGCCGCCGCTCCCGCTTGGGGGACTTGACAGGGAGGGTTTCCGCGGTGCCATGCTGATATCCAAGACAAATTTTCCGACAAGGGCAGCTGCCGCATTCCGGTTTTCGGTTGGGGCCGCAGACGGTGGCACCCAGCTCCATCAGCGCCTGCGTGAAGTCACCGGCTTCTTTCGGATAGATGGCGGCAAGCCTTTCCCGGACGCTGGCTTTCACGGCGGGCAGATCGATAGGGGAGGGGTCGTCCGTCAGCCGGGAGAAGACCCGCAGCACATTGCCGTCCACAGCCGGGACGGGGAGGTCAAAGGCGATGGAGCAGACAGCGCCCGCAGTATACTCACCGATACCGGGCAGCGCCAGAACCGCATCGTATTCCCCGGGAAATTGGCCGTTGTAGCGCTCCTGAATGACCTGCGCCGCCTTTTTCAGATTCCGCACCCGGCTGTAGTAGCCAAGTCCCTCCCACAGCTTGTGCAGAGCGTCGTCATCACAGTTTGCCAGAGCCTCCACGGTGGGCAAAGCGGCGAGGAAGCGGGCGTAGTAGCCCTTGACAGCTTCCACCCGTGTCTGCTGGAGCATGATTTCCGACAGCCAGATATGGTAAGGCTCTTTCGTTTCCCGCCATGGCAGACAGCGGTGGTTTTCCCGATACCACGGAAGCAGCAGCTCGGGGAGCATATTCAAATCCAGATTATCCATATCCAGCGTCTCCTTATGGTGGACATTTTACACCAGAAACACCGGGGCTGTCAAGGCGGCGCGGAGGGGAAGATAAAAAAGTTGGAAAAAGCGAAAAAAGCACTTGCATTTTTTTAAGAGATGTGGTACTATATTCAGGCATTTGAGAGAAGTGCGTATGCGCCAGTAGCTCAGTTGGATAGAGTGACTGACTACGAATCAGTAGGTCGGGGGTTCGAGTCCCTTCTGGCGTACCACCTAAAGAGCCCGGAATTGTCAAGATTCCGGGCTTTTTTGTACTTTTACGGCATAAATTGGAAGCGCTTATTTTGCATTTTGGGTCATTTGCGGGAATTGTCTTGAATTATACTGAACTCCAATTAAAATCTTT
>ERZ1026916.1623-NODE-1623-length-10502-cov-5.051785_pt1 | contig 10502 bp, 9 predicted proteins | sample MGYA00519465_ERZ1026916 | MGnify/ENA primary metagenome ERZ1026916 (study PRJEB26926, sample SAMN06164880) | human gut metagenome | biome: ENVO:00009003; feature: ENVO:2100002; material: ENVO:00002003 | host: Homo sapiens | place: USA | collected 2012 ... | reverse complement strand
GCGGAAGTTCCCGGCGAAGGATGATTTCCTTGAAGAATTACTAAAATCTCTGGTATACAGGGAAAAATAAAAGGAGGAATCCTGATGGTACTTGAGAAGATCCATAAGGAAAATGATATAAAAAATCTCAGTCCCGAGGAACTTACTATGCTTGCAGATGAGATCCGACAGTTTCTGATCGAGAAGATCAGTGTGACCGGAGGTCACCTGGCATCGAATCTGGGGGTTGTGGAACTGACGATGGCACTTCATCTTGTCTTTGATCTTCCACAGGATAAGCTGATCTGGGACGTAGGACATCAGGCTTACACGCATAAGTTGCTGACGGGGAGAAAAGCAGGGTTTGATGAACTGAGAAAATACGGCGGCATGAGCGGATTCCCCAAACGTCATGAAAGTGATTGTGACTGCTTTGATACGGGACACAGTTCGACTTCCATATCCGCAGGATTAGGCTATGCAATGGCAAGGGAGATTACCGGAGAAAAGTACAAAGTCATCTCTGTTATCGGAGATGGTGCATTGACCGGTGGAATGGCTTATGAGGCATTGAATAATGCATCCAAATTAAAGTCAAATCTGATTATTGTTTTAAATGACAATAAGATGTCTATATCGGAAAATGTCGGCGGTGTATCCAGATATTTAAGCGGACTTCGTACCGCAGAATCTTATCAGGGATTAAAGAATGGTATTACGAATTCCCTGAACAGCATTCCGAAATATGGAGAACGTATTGTTGAGAAAATCCGTAAGACCAAAAATGGAATCAAGCAGCTTGTGATTCCGGGCATGCTCTTTGAAAATATGGGAATCCTTTATTTAGGACCGGTAGATGGTCATAATATTCCTGCCATGGTGAAATTATTCAAAGAAGCCTCTAAGGTGGAAGGACCGGTTCTGGTACATGTGATTACGGAAAAAGGAAAAGGATACCTTCCGGCAGAACGCCATCCGGCACGTTTTCATGGAACGGAAGCCTTTGATGTTGAGACAGGACTGCCTCTTGTGAAACGGGTAAAAGCCAATTATACCGATATTTTTTCTACGGTTATGCGTAAATTGGGCGACCGGGATGAAAAAGTGGTTGCCATTACAGCGGCAATGGCAGATGGAACCGGACTAAAAAGATTCCGGAATATGTTCCCGGAACGTTTCTTTGATGTGGGAATTGCAGAAGAACATGCAGTGACTTTTGCTGCAGGATTGGCAGCAGCCGGTTTAAAGCCGATTGTAGCGGTTTATTCTTCTTTCCTGCAAAGAGCATATGACCAGATTCTGCATGATGTCTGTATACAGGAATTGCATGTAGTATTTGCCATTGACCGTGCAGGACTTGTGGGCAGTGATGGAGAGACTCATCAGGGAATCTTTGATTTATCTTATCTTTCCTGTCTGCCGAATATGACAATTTTAGCACCTAAGAACAAGTGGGAATTATCAGATATGATAAAATATGCCGTGGATTTTTCCGGACCGATTGCAGTACGATATCCGAGAGGCGAAGCCTTTGATGAATTAAAGGAATATCGGGCACCGTTAGAATATGGTAAGGCAGAAGTTCTTTATGAAGAAAGTGAAATTTTACTTTTGGCAGTAGGAAGCATGGTAAAGACAGCACTTACCGTAAGGGAACGATTAAAAGAAAAAGGTTATTCCTGCTCTCTTGTCAATGCAAGATTTGTGAAGCCTTTTGATGAAGAACTGCTTCTTAAGCTGCAGAAGAATCATAAGCTTCTGGTTACGCTGGAAGAAAATGTGCAATCCGGAGGCTTTGGAGAGCATGTATTGGAATTTATGAATACAAGTGGAGATGGTTCCATGGAGGTTTTAAATATTGCAATACCGGATGTGTATGTAGAGCATGGAAATGTAGAACTTCTCCGCAAAGAAACAGGAATTGATGCAGATGGAATTATCGGTAAGATTATAGACAGAAAGGCACAGTAAGAACGATGAAAGAAAGATTGGATGTTCTTTTGGTACAGAAGGGACTGGCAGAATCCAGGGAAAAAGCAAAGACTATGATTATGGAAGGAAATGTCTTTGTGGATGGACAGAGAGAGGATAAAGCAGGAACAAATTTTGATACAGAGGCAGAGATTGAAGTCCGGGGAAATACATTAAAATATGTCAGCCGTGGTGGACTGAAGTTAGAGAAAGCAATGAAGGAATTTGATATTTCTTTAGAGGGAATGGTCTGCATGGATATCGGCGCATCCACCGGCGGATTTACTGACTGTATGTTGCAAAATGGTGCAGTGAAAGTATATTCTGTAGATGTAGGATATGGACAGTTTGCCTGGAAATTAAGAAATGACCCAAGGGTTGTCTGCATGGAGAAAACCAATATCCGTTATGTAACGCCGGAAGATATTGCAGATGTCCTTGATTTTGCATCCGTTGATGTATCTTTTATTTCTCTTACCAAGGTGCTGGTACCGGCAAGGGAGCTGCTGCGGGACGGTGGAAGAATGGTCTGCCTGATTAAGCCGCAGTTTGAAGCCGGAAGGGAAAAAGTAGGAAAAAAAGGTGTTGTCCGTGACCCAAAGGTACATGAGGAAGTCATCCATAAGGTAATTGATTTTGCGTTGGAAAATGGATTTTCTGTTCATAATCTTTCCTATTCACCGATTAAGGGGCCGGAGGGAAATATTGAATATCTGGTATATATTGAGAAAAACAGCGAGAGCAAGAAGGAGGAGACCATTGATGTGGATGCCATCGTAGAGGCGGCACATACATCATTGTCCTAGATATATGAAGCATTTTTTCATAATTGTAAACGCACAAAAAGACAGTGAACTTATTTTTACCAATCAGATTATAGATTACATCAGACGTAAGGGTGGAACCTGTGATTATTTTGCCAGCTTTGAGGAAGAAAAAGCGGAAGCAGTGGAAAAAGAAATTCCAACAGAAACCGAGGCGGTGCTTGTTATTGGTGGAGATGGAACATTAATTCGTGCGGCACGCAATCTGGTAAAGAAAAATATTCCGCTGCTGGGAATTAATTTAGGAAAGCTTGGATATCTTTGTGAGGTAGAAGAGAATACGATATTCCCGGCAATTGATGAATTGATGGCTGACCGTTATACCATAGAGCAGAGAATGCTTTTAGATGGATATACCGTACAAAGTGGCGGAGAGAAGATTCAGAGGGTTGCGTTAAATGATGTGGTCATCCATCGTACGGGAGCACTTCAGATTGTGAATCTGAATGCTTATGTAAATGGAGAGTATCTTTATAATTTTAAGGCGGATGGAATCATTGTGGCAACACCAACCGGTTCCACCGGTTACAGTATGTCGGCAGGTGGCCCTATTGTGGACCCGAAAGCCAACCTTTTGCTGTTGACACCAATCAATGCACATACGTTGAATTCCAAGAGCATTGTAATCGGACCGGAAGATGAAATTACCATTGAAGTAGGCATGCGGAGAAGCCAGCGGGATGAGCAGGTGGAAGTGAGCTTCGATGGAGATTCCGGAGTGGAACTTAAGGTTGGTGACAAGATTGTAGTGCATAAGGCAGAAGAATCCGTAGGGATTATTCGCTTGAGTAAGATTAGTTTCCTTGAAATTTTGCGGAAAAAGATGCAGAATTATACATAACAGGAGGGACTGTAATGAAGATAGGACGACATGCAAAGATTCTGGAATTAATTCAGAAGAATGAGATAGGCACACAGGAAGAATTATCTGCAAAGTTGGAGCAGGAAGGATATCATGTGACGCAGGCAACGGTTTCACGGGATATCAGAGAGTTAAAACTGACTAAGGTAGCATTGAGCAATGGCCGTCAGAAATATGTAGCTTTATCTGAAAATAAGGAAGACATGACAGAAAAGTATGTCCGTGTATTCCGGGATGGTTTTGTATCTATGGATATGGCACAGAATATTCTTGTGATTAAGACGGTATCCGGAATGGCAATGGCAGTTGCGGCAGCATTGGATGCCATGGATTGCCATGAAATAGTAGGAAGCATTGCTGGAGATGATACAATTATGTGCGCTGTCCGTACCGTAGAGGATACCACAGCGTTAATGGGACGTCTTCGCCGGATTATGGAAGATTAGAACGGAAGACGAGAGAGAGTAGAAGGAGAAAATATGTTAAGAAACCTGCATGTTAAGAACCTGGCACTCATTGATGAGGCGGAAGTCGATTTTGAAAAAGGGTTAAATATCCTGACCGGAGAGACGGGAGCCGGAAAATCAATTATCATTGGTTCCATTAATCTGGCTCTGGGAGAAAAGGTATCCAAAGAGATGTTAAGGGATAATGAGGAGAATGCTTTTGTGGAGCTGATTTTTGATGTAGAATCAGATGCTTTAAAGAAAGCACTTTCCGGGCTTGATGTTTATCCGGAGGATGATATGCTGATTTTAAGCAGAAAGATTTCCGGAGGAAGAAGCATCGCCAAAATCAATGGGGAAAGTGTTCCGGCATCAAAGATGAAAGCAGTTTCTGCGTTGCTGATAGATATTCATGGACAGCATGAACACCAGTCGCTGCTTAAGAAACAGAAGCATTTAGAAATCCTTGATGATTATGCAAGAAATGAACTGTCGGACATCAAAAGTGAGTTGAAAGAAACTTATAAAAAGTACCGTGAAGTTACGAAAGAGTTAGAAGAAGCTTCTCTGGATGAAGAGAGCCGGATGCGGGAATTATCTCTTTTAGAATATGAAATCCATGAAATTGAAGAAGCTGCATTAACAGCTGACGAAGATGAAGTTTTAGAAACAAAATACCGGAAGCTTCTGAACGGAAAGAAAATCATGGAAGCAATTCATGCAGCCCATGGATTACTCAGCATGGAAGACGGCAGTGCATCGGAGCTGACCGGAAGAGCTCATAGAGAATTGTCATCTGTGGCAGATTATGATGATGCAATTCGTGGGATGGCAGATGAACTTTTGGAAATTGATAATCTTTTGAATGATTTGAACCGGGAAATTGCAGACTATATGGATGAGGCTGAATTTGATGATGAGACTTTTGCCGGGACAGAGCAGCGTCTGGATGAAATCAATCATCTGAAGGCAAAATACGGTCATACGATAGATGAAATTTTAGCATCCTTAGAGGAAAAAAAGGAAAAAGCAGAGAAGCTGCAGAATTATGATATATATCATAAGAAGCTTATGCAACAGGAAAATGCATTAAAAGAAACATTGCAGAAGCAGTCAGAAAAAGCATCTGCAATCCGCAAAAAATATGCGAAGGAACTGGCAGAAAAAATCAGGGAGCAGTTAGTAGATTTGAACTTCTTAGATGTTCGTTTTGAAATGAAATTTGAACAGAAAGAGACTTTTGGAGCAGATGGCTTTGATGAAGTGGAATTTGTCATTGCAACCAACCCGGGAGAGCCATTAAAACCGCTCGGCAGCGTAGCATCCGGTGGAGAATTATCAAGAATTATGCTGGCATTAAAAACAGTGCTTGCTAAAAATGATGAAATAGAAACCTTGATTTTTGACGAAATTGATACAGGAATCAGCGGAAGGACGGCGCAGATGGTATCTGAAAAAATGCATATGATTGCAGAACATCATCAGGTAATCTGCATCACACATCTGCCGCAGATTGCTGCAATGGCAGATGCCCATTTCAGTATTGAAAAATCCGTAGAAAATGAGACAACCATTTCTACCATACGAAGACTCACCGAGGATGAGCAGGTAACTGAATTAGCAAGAATGCTTGGTGGAGTGAGGATTACAGACACCGTATTGGAAAGTGCAAGAGAAATGCTTAACCTGGCACAAAATGCTAAAAAATAAACGATTGAATCAAACAATAATACACATAATAAAAACAGGATATTCAATGAATATCCTGTTTTTATTTTACGCGGGAAAGCTGTAAAGAGAGTTTCCTGTAGTTATTATGCCTGTAGTGAGGAAAATATAATGCGGATGAGATTAATAAGAAAAAGCATAAAAAATATATGGCAGATTATAGTGATTGTCTGGCTGGTATTTGCTTACCAGCTTATGTTAAATATGGTTCCGGATGAAGTAAAACTTATCGATGGTGATTTAAGTAAACTGGACATTTCCATGCCGGTGACCTTCGAATGCCGGGATTCCGGAAAGAGATTTATCGATACATCTGTAATGGAAAATCAGCAGCTGCAAAGCAGCATGGACAAGGCCGGTGCCGAAATAAATGAAATAGATATGGCTTCAGATACGGTTGTTTTACGAGCGAAGCTTTTTGGAATTATACCAATAAAAGAGGTGCAGGCAGATATTGTAGCGGAACAGGAGGTCTATGCCAGCGGGGAAAATATTGGTATTTATGTGCAGACGGATGGCATCTTTGTCATCGGAACGGGAAATTTTGAAGGGATGGATGGAGTACTGTATGCACCGGCACAGAATGTTTTAAAGAGTGGAGATTATATTTGTGCAGTAGATGGAAAAAAGCTTGAAAATAAGGAGGCGTTAATGGATGCTGTCGATAAATGTGAAGGAAAATCTTTAGTGCTTCGGATACGTCGGAATGGAGAAACATTAGAATTATATATACAGCCGAAATTATCAAAAGAAGAAACGTATAAATTAGGAGTCTGGGTAAGGGATGATCTGGCAGGAATCGGAACACTTACCTATATCAGCCAGGATGGAAGCTATGGGGCACTGGGGCATGCGGTAACAGACATGGATACCGGAAGTATGCTGGAAGTGGGGACGGGAAAACTTTATAACAGCAGACTGGTGGGAATCGTAAAAGGAGAATCCGGTAAACCGGGTGAATTATCAGGAGTCATTAATTATGAAGAAAAATATTGTATGGGAGATATTGAGGAGAACTGCGAACGAGGAATCTATGGAACATTACATGAAAAAAATAATTTGCTGGAAAATGCCGTAGCTTATCCGGTTGGTTATAAGCAGGATATTGAACCTGGAGAAGCAGAAATTATCAGTGATATCGACGGAACGATAGCGCATTATAAGATAAGAATTACGGAAGTTAATTATCGGAAGAATAAGGAAAACAAAAGTATTTTATTTGAAGTAGAGGATGCGGTACTGTTAGAGAGCACCGGAGGTATTGTACAGGGAATGAGCGGCAGCCCGGTGATTCAGAACGGAAGGCTGATAGGTGCAGTTACCCATGTGTTCATCGATGATGCAAAGAAGGGGTATGGTATTTTTATTGAGGATATGTTAGAGATAGAGAAAACGTCGAATCCATAAGAAAAAACAGTTTATAATTTAACGACATGTTTCGACATAATTTATGTCAGGATATAATTATGATACAAAATGTATAAGGGGAAGAAGGCAGCCGTTGTCTTCCGGGCAATATTGATGTCGAAATAAGATGAACGCTTTAGCTTGAAACGACAGAAAAGTTGTGTTTAAATACAAGTAGTTTCATCTTTGTACAAAAGAGTGGAAACGGCAGGAGGTTTGACATGGAAAAATTAAATGTAGCAATTGCAGATGATAACGAGAGAATGGTACAGCTTTTAGATGAAATCGTAGCCAGCGATAAGGATTTGCAGGTGGTTGGTACGGCAAAGAACGGGGTCGAAGCATATGAGATTATCAAACATAAACAGCCGGATGTTGTTTTATTGGATATAGTTATGCCAAAACTTGACGGACTTGCACTGTTAGAAAAAGTAAAAAAAGATAAATCCATAAGAAAATGTCCTAGTTTTATTATTATCAGTGCGGTAGGACAGGACCGGATTACAGAAGATGCATTTAATCTGGGGGCGGATTATTACATTATGAAGCCCTTCGATAATGATATGATTATCAATCGGATAAAAAGTACAAGAGTGCTCCGGGGAATGAATGCTGTGGAATCAAAAAAAGTCGGAGCATATGAGAAAAAGCCTTCGACAAAGCCGGAGGATCTGGAAAGTAAAGTGACAAATATTATACATGAAATAGGAGTTCCGGCACATATCAAAGGATATCAGTATTTGCGTGAAGCAATTATTATGTCGGTAAATGATATTGAAATGCTTAATTCCATTACAAAAATACTTTATCCGACAATCGCAAAAAAATATCAGACAACAGCCAGCCGCGTAGAACGTGCTATCCGCCACGCAATAGAGGTGGCATGGAGCCGGGGCAAAATGGACACGATTGATGAGCTGTTTGGGTATACGATAAACAATGGAAAAGGTAAACCGACGAATTCAGAATTTATAGCACTGATTGCAGACAGAATCCGCCTGGAATATAAAGCGTATTAAAAGGGTGGTTTCTACAAAACGGCAGCAAAATATAGTATCTGAATCAGACGGTTTAGGTATTTTCTGCTCCCCCATAACGTGGTATAATGAGCGTAAGCAATGAGCAGTGCAGCCGACAGAAATACGCGATACTGTGCTTGCACAAAGTATCGCGTATTTCTGTCGGCTGATAGGGCGAATGCCCGTACATCGAGAAAACCAAAGGTTTTCGAGATGCACTGCGAAAGAAAGCGCAGCGTATTTGCGAGTGTGAGCGTAAATAGGGCGAATGCCCATACATCGAGAAAACCAAAGGTTTTCGAAGATGCACTGCGAAAGAAAGCGCAGCGAAAGATGCACTGCGTATTTGTAAAAAGGGTATCAGATTTGGGGGTAACAGAAATGAAGCGGGTATTATTTGTTACATCAGAGGCAGTTCCATTTATCAAAACAGGCGGCCTTGCAGACGTTGCAGGTTCACTGCCAAAATATTTTTCAAAAAATGAATATGAAGTCAGCGTCATGCTGCCGAAGTATATGTGTATCCGTGAGGATATGCGTAAGAAAATGCATCATATATTGCATTTTTATGTAGATTTGGGCTGGCGAAAACAATATGTAGGAATACTGGAGGCAAAGGAAGATGGAATCCAGTATTATTTTATTGATAATGAATTCTATTTTGCGGGAGAAAGACCATATAATAATATTTACGAAGATGTAGAAAAATTTGCATTTTTCTCAAAGGCAGTATTAGAAGCATTGCCGCATATGAATTACCAGCCGGATATTATTCATTGCCATGACTGGCAGACGGGACTGGTTCCGGTATATCTGGAGAATATCTATAAGAAAAATGTATTTTACCAGAATATGAAAACGGTATTTACGATACACAATCTACAGTTCCAGGGGCGCTGGAATCTAAAAGCAGTAAAAGATATTACCGGATTGCCGGATGCTCTTTTTACACCGGATAAATTAGAATCCTATGGAGAGGGCAATTATCTGAAGGGTGGTATTGTATATACAGATGCTATAACAACGGTAAGTCCTACATATGCTTATGAGATAACAACTCCGGATGGTGGTGAAGGCTTGGATGGTCTCATTCGCAGTAACAGCTATAAATTAAGCGGTATTATTAATGGAATCGATTATAATGAATATAACCCGAAAGCGGATCCAAAGATTGCTTATTTATATGATGCCAATGATTTAGAAGAGGGCAAGCGGAAAAATAAGCAGGCACTTTTAAAGGATATGAATCTTCCGTATTCGGATGATGTGATGTTAGTTGGAATTGTTTCAAGAATGACAGAGCAGAAGGGATTTGCACTGGTAGATTATATGATGGATGAACTGCTTTCTTCCGGTAAATTTGAGATTGTTGCATTAGGAACCGGAGAGGAACGTTATGAGAATATGTTCCGTTATTATGAGAGCAGGTATCCGGACAGACTGAAGGCAAATATTATGTATTCCGAAGAAGCAGCACATAGAATTTATGCAGCATCAGATGTTTTTTTGATGCCATCTTTATTTGAACCCTGTGGTCTGAGCCAGTTGATGTGCCTTCGTTATGGAACAGTACCGGTGGTTCGCGAGACCGGTGGCTTAAAGGATACCGTAGAGCCATATAATGAGTATCAGCATACCGGAACAGGTTTTACTTTTTCCAATTATAATGCTCATGAAATGCGTGACAGTCTTCTTTATGCATATCAGGTATTCCATGAGAACCGGACCGGGTGGCTGGATATCGCAAGACGTGGCATGGAGCAGAATTTCTCCTGGTCCAGTTCTGCAAAGGAATATGAAAAATTATATGCTAGATTGTAGTCCTTTCTTCTGGCATAGAAGTAAGAAGCTTTTCAGAGCGGGAATAGAAATAAGCGTGATCGGATAAGATTTCTTCTTCCTCAACCTGAGTGGAATTTACTTCATGAATCATAGCATTTAAATCCTGTATACAGGTTCCGGGCAGAACAGGAAGAATCAGAAATTCATGAATGCTGCTTGGAATCAGATAAAAATCACATGTGAGCTTATCTGCAATGGAGTCTAAAAGATTTGGATAGAGAATGCAGGAAGCACCATAGAGTCTGGCTTTATTGGTTAATACATAAAGCGGTGTTTCGGATTCTTCTTCCATGCTATCGGCAGGAAAGGGCATTGGCATAAGCTTATTGAGTAATGGCATTAATGGTTCAAAATCAGCAGGAAGCTGTGCCGGCGCTGTCTCTTATACACATCTCCGAGCCCACGAGACAGGCAGAAATCTCGT
>ERZ1026916.1618-NODE-1618-length-10533-cov-6.085894_pt1 | contig 10533 bp, 17 predicted proteins | sample MGYA00519465_ERZ1026916 | MGnify/ENA primary metagenome ERZ1026916 (study PRJEB26926, sample SAMN06164880) | human gut metagenome | biome: ENVO:00009003; feature: ENVO:2100002; material: ENVO:00002003 | host: Homo sapiens | place: USA | collected 2012 ... | reverse complement strand
AGATTTCTGCCTGTCTCGTGGGCTCGGAGATGTGTATAAGAGACAGCCCTTGTAGCGTAGTCAACCATCTCAGCCACATTCAAGCCTACTTTATCGGATACATCACCATTATGTTGCGCTGGCAAATCAGAAAAAACACTCGTAATCTTAGTTGCACGTTCACGGCATTTTTGTATAGATATGTTTAAACTATCTATTTCCAAATCAATATTATTTGCTCTCGTCAAATATTCCTTAGCAGTCAAACCTCTCACTCCTCCTAATTCTCCATTCTTTTAGCTTGATATTCTCCATAGTTTACGGTATTTCGGGCAATATCGTTAATTCTTTTCATGCTATTTGACCTCGACCGTTTGACTTCATTTGCAGGAGATATGTATTCACCTGAATTTCTGATATTTCGCATATATTCACGTCTATTTTTGCGATGCCGTTCTTTGGCGCACTCGGTACAATATTTTTTAGAACTGCCTGAATTCGGCATCTCAACGCCACATGAAAACCGTTTATGTGATGACATTTTAATCCTCCATAAGTTCTTTGTATGAAATACCATCAGTTAATCCTGGTGATTTATCGCTGTCAGTAGGCATATATTTTGCGTTAGTAAATGACGGATATTTGTACTCTATCATGGCAAAATTTGCTACGTCTACAAGATATTCGGTGTTATGGGTTTCCTCATACAGCTCTAAACGTCTTTTTATACTTTTGTAAGCTTGGGCTAATTCCGGATAATTTTGAGAACACCATCCATATTTATAATGGGACACCTCAATAGCATTTTTCATTTTTGCAATAAATTCATCAGAAAAATCCCGCCGTAATATTTGTTCTCTAGTTTCCACTTTCATTACCTCCATATTTCAATTCTATGCCCGTTTTTAGGCGTTTTGATTTTAACCCTGTAAATTTATTATAACACATTCAAAATTGATTACATCGCATTCTAGACGGTGTTTTCAGCGTTTAATCGTCCTCTTTACATAGAATGATATCGTCTAGTTCAAAATGATCGGAGTCATAATAGTCTGTTATTTCTTCTTCAACAGACAAAACAGTTAAGCCGTCAATATCATCTAGCATGTTGTATGCATAATCGCTAATATCTTCTGTAAAATCATCAGGATCAGGAATATATTCTATGATATCTTCATCGCACTCAACGGTAATTAAATGTTTTAATTTAACGGTTTCTTCCACAAAAATTTTATACTTCGGCATTTTCAGCCCTCCTGTTCCAATAATCAATGGATTTTATCGGATTATTATTGCATACCAAATTATCAAAACTCACTGTCGCACCACATTTGTGACACTTGATAAAATATTCGGGACTGTTAGTGTATGACTTTGTCCTTGTGCCGCAAATCTCGCATGTAAATTCATCAACTAAATAGGAATCTTTCATTTTTTCAATACCTCCTCTTCATTCACCAGCTTTCTTCCGCAAACAGGGCAATAATTAAATCGGCTGAATTCACTACACGGGTCTTCGTTCCCCTCTGCACTGCATTTGTCTGACCCACCATCACCCCAATAGTCACAAAATAGGGTACACAGTCTGCATTTATCTTCTGCGCAATACACGCAGTCTTTAATATCATTCATGGCGTTCTCCTTTTAACCTTTTAATTTTTTCTTCTGCCTTTGTGTAAAACTTGCGTCACCCGTCATAATACCTATTACCTCGCACGCCAATACGGCGATATCTTCCGCATTGTCTGATTTTTCAATATCATTCATCAGCGTTCCTGCCTTGCGGACATTATCCTGATACGATTTGTATGCCGAACACCATTGTTCATAGGCCGCTTCAAATTCCGTACATTTACCTATTATCTGCTGCTTTTCAGCTTTGGCGTCATTTTTTGAAATCTCGCCTTTTTTGTAATATCTGTATAACGACCTCAACGTTATATAAAAACACGTTTCCGGCATTGTCAGGTACTTAGGCGGCGGAATGTTTTTAGCAGCAGAAAGTTCTATTTCCTTTGTCCGCATAAATACTCCTCCAACGATTTAACGGCTTCTTCCCAACCGTGGCAAACAACGCATTTATTACCTTGTTCCTGCAATTCAGTGATCCACCAATTTTGGTTATCCGAGACTTTCCCCTTTTCGGCTTTCAGCTCTATGTAAAGACTGAGATATTCGCCCCGCGCAACGGGAAGATGTAAGTCGGGAACACCTGATTTAACACCCTGTAATTTTAGTTGTCTGCCCTGAATCTGAGAACATTTACGCTCGTTAGGAATGTGATACAGTAATTTCAGTTCCGGATATTTACGCCGTATACCAGGCTGCTGAGTCCATTTGATCACATTTATCTGATGCTGTGCTTCTGTCATAAAAATCAACCTCCCATTACTCTGTTTAAAATCTGAGACGCTTGTAATTTAGTAAGACTGTCAAAGTCAATCTCCTCATTCCTGCATTTTCTTTTTATCAGATTTATTTGCTTGTCCGACGCAGGATAACGTCCCCAACGCTTGGCTTTTTCAAGATTCCAGATATATTCACTGTCGGAATAATTTTCATTTAATTCTGTGTACACCGTATCAATTGCACTTTGCATATCAGTTCGGCTGCCATTATAGATCACGTTTCCTAGTTCGTCCGGGCAAGGTATAATCAGCTTTTTTCTATCTGGAAGATTACATATCAAACGTCCGTCCGGCATCTGGAAGAAATTAATATCATGTAAATTATACTGCTGTTCCCGTGCCCACAGATTTACAATTTCAATATTTCTTATCCAGCTGGACGGTGTATCTGCCGCACGTTCAATTTTTTCAGGCAGTTCGAATAAATCCCCCTCAAGCTTATCCTGCTGTGCTTTTGAAATATTACTGATATCTATTCCTAACAATGACGGCGCTGTGCAAAGGGAACGTTTTCCCGTAATTCCAACGCAGTCGATCAGCGTCAATTTTTCCTTATCCGGATGAAGTCTTAAACCCCGTCCCACCATCTGAGTATATAAGCTGTCCGACTGAGTAGGACGCGCTATAATTACCGTTTCAACAAGCGGGATATCTGTTCCCTCGGTAAAAACCATACAGTTTATAAGACAAGGAATTTTTCTTTCGGTAAACGCCTTAATGATATTTTCACGATTTTTCGTTTTTCCGGTAATAACGACCGAATCGTGGATTTTTTCAGCAATTGATTCAGCATGACTTACGCTTGCGGCAAATATCAGCGTTGCGCCTTTTGCCATATCCCTGTAAGCCTCTGCAATTGCGTCCTCCGTACCGCTCATGGCTTCTGATAATTCTCCGGGCGCATAATCTCCGCAGCGTGTATGTACCGCCGATAAATCGTAACCGATATCAATTCTTTTGCAGTCAATGTCACAAAGATACCCGTTTTTTATTCCCCATTTTAAATCACGTTTGAATACGATTTCCTCATATATATCGTCTAATCTTGCTTTATCGGCTCTATTGGGTGTAGCGGTAAAACCGATTACCTGACGCGGTGTAAAATGCTCCAGTACTTTTCTGTACGTTCCGGCGGCTGAATGGTGCGCTTCGTCAACTATAATCACATCAAATTCATCAGGATCAAAATTATCAAGTCTGTGAACAATACTCTGCACGCTTGCCGATACGATTTCTTCCCCATGAGAACGTTCCGACGCCATTTCAATTCCGGTTGTGCAGTCAAAATATTTTAACGGCTGACGCACAAGCTCTTCACGATGGGAAAGTATAAGCATACGTCCCTGACGTCTGATATTTGCAAATGTAACGGTTTTTCCTAGTCCGGTAGCCATTTGAACAAGGTAACGTCCATGACCTTTATTGTCAAGAATATCAATACATTCAATCTGATAATCTCTTAATTGTATCACAACTTTTTATCACTCCTTTGTATGGGACATGCGGTACATCGAGGGACGGTTGTCCCACTTTGTAAACCTCGTATTTATGTGGTTTATAACGTGTTGTGGGACTGTGGGACAAAATCGCACATTGTTTCGTCAGAAAAATTTTTTATTATTGAAACGGGGAAATTATAATATATTTTGATATATATCTTATATATAGGGGGAAAATGTCCCACAGTCCCACAAGCTTTGTAAATTACGTAAATACGTGCTTTAAGCTTAATATACATGTCCCTCATTTTGCCTTTTTTAGTCCCTCACATGTCCCTTATTACAGTAAATCTTCATAATCTTCAATATTTATTTCGTCTTCACCCACCGGAAGTTTCATTACAACGCATTCCACATTAACGCCGTTAATACGTTTACCACGTGTCATGTTGCGCCCTCTTGTCAAAATCAATCCGTTAGTTTTAAGCCACGAAAGCAACGCCCTGTCGTCAAATCCTGCGTCCTTGACGGCCTTGCGGAAAACCGCTCCGTTTATGTACGCCCAGTTGTCAAGAATAACACCGTATACGTCTGAATTTTCATTGTCAGCTCGGAATTTGTTGGAATTCATCGCAACCCAGTCGCACATATAACTATAACCTCGTTCTCCGGCTGAAACAGACGCTTTGCTTTTCAAAAATTCTGATATTTGACTGACCGTCAGATGTTTTTCGGTTTTAAAAACAAACCTGTCTGCAAGCTCGTCCGCTGTAAGCAGCATTGCCGCCGCCATTGCCTGTTTTTCAGTCGTACTTCCGGAGGATAGCTCCTTGTAATATTTGCTGTACAACTCCTTGGCTTCGGCTATAACATCATCGTTGAGACTTTCAATAAAAATTCTTCCTGCATGACCGTAATTCATTTTAATGCTTTGAGTAACTTCCATACCATTTTTTATTACGGCATCCTTTGCTTTACACTCAATGTCAATTACACGGTTTACCGCTCCTGCGCCCGAATTATCGGACGTTAACGGCGATTCTCCTGTAGTCAGTATGCATAGATCCCATACGGGGGTCTTATCTATTCCTCCCGATTTTGTACCTCTTGTACGTCCTACTCCCTGAGACAGCTGATATACGTCAAATTTACTTCTGCCGTGACTGTCTTTGGACAATTGCAGCTCGTCTATACACATCGGTATATTGTTTAAAAATGCCGCCGTTTTTTCGTGCCCTACTTGTGTTGCGTTAAACGTCTGGACGTACTGTCCGATTGCAGGATTTCCCCACACCGACGCCGCAAGCATAAGCGCAACGGTTTTTCCTGTTCCGGATTCTACTCCCCACAAATGAACAAAAAAGCACAGTCCTCCGATTTTTTTTATCAGTGCGCTTGCAAAGCTTGCCGCAAGCATTATTTGCGCTGTTATATTAGCGTATCGGCATTTGATTGCGGTTTCTCTCCATTTTGCAAAATCTCCGTGTTCCTTGATCGCATTATAAATAGTACTGTAATTTGCGTCTCCGTCAAAAACAAGTCCGTCAACATAAGGTGAAAAATTTCTTCCGTCTCCTATGTAACCAAGTCTTGATACGCTTTCACGTTCCGGCAAAGAATCGTAATTCAACGCTTCAATACTGCATAAATATTCCGACAAAAGCTTTGCACTTTTTGAAGTGACTGACACTCCTACCGCCGCTAACTGGATTACTTTTGAAGCGTCAAACAGCTCTTTTTTGCCTATTATGATCTCACGCCAATATTTGCCCTTGAAGTACGCTATTTTAAGCTTTTCTTCACCCGTATCAATATTCACGAGACGTTCTGTCGGCATGATCGGATGCAGGCACGCAATCTCATGATTGCTCATAGTGGTTTTTGAAACACCCTCGGCGTCGCAGTCCCATTCTCCGGCTTCCAGCTCTATGGGCTGCATCGGAAAATCCGTTGGGTGCGATAGGCTTATATTGGGTTTTACTTTTATTAATCGCAGAGATTTTTCATAATTGTTATATGCCTTCTTGAAACTTGTAAAACCTACCTTTTTAGCTTTTATTGCTGCACTTTCCAGCTGAACCGTTTTCTCAAAAGGGTCTGTATATCTGCTTATTTCCTCGTACGGGGCTGTAGTCGAATAATCTTCCAGACAATAATCATAAGACATATCAATTTGATTCTGTGCAAGATATTCGCAGTTGCTTGCTTTAAAATCAAATAATATACGGTCAAATATTTTTAGCATTTCACTTTTTGCCGCTTTTTCACGCAGTTTACTTAACGTTTGTTTTCTTTCTTCATTATTTTCGTCAAAATAAGCAATATGTTCAATTATGCCTTTTATAGATTCGATTTCAGCTTCTTCAAAATTAACGGCGTCTATTTGTTCCTGTGTTATATTAACACCCCCTCACTAATGGGCAGATTCACTGCTGAATTTGCATTAAAATATGCAATTAACTTTATTTTGTAATCAAATTGTAACTTTTAAAACGGCGGTTCATCACCGGCAATTACTTCCTCAAAGTCGGCTAGATCTCCGTGTGGAACGTCTTCTACCGGATTTGATACCTGTGTGGTTTGCGGTGTATTTGCAGTATAATTATTATCGTTCCTGCTGCCTGCAAATGAAACGCTGTCTGCCAACACGTCCATGGAATAATGCTTTACGCCGTTTGCATCAGTAAAGTCATTATTTCTCAGACTTCCTTCAACAATAATCATTTTACCTTTGGAAAAATATTTGCTTACAAATTCAGCAGTCTTTCTCCATGCAGTAACACTAATAAAATCCGTTTGATGTTCGCCGTTATCATTTTTAAATTTTCTGTCCACGGCTATATTAAATTTTACAAATGAAATACCGCTTTGTGTTTGTCTTAGCTCAGGATCGGCAGTCATCCGACCCATTAATATCACTCTGTTCAGCATACGTTATCCCTCCATTATACTGGAAAAATCATCAAGAGGCGGTTGCTCAGTAGTGACTGATTCTACAACTTCTTCTGTTTCAATAACTTCTCCGGTTTCAGGAACTGTTTCTACATATTCCGCTTCACCCTGTTCATTAATAACTGCCATATCATTTGTAACGGCTTTTTCCATTTCTATTGACATAATACCCCATTTGCTGATTAATTGTCTTAACATGGTTTTGCAAGCCATTCCGTCAAAATCTTTCTCCCAGAATGTATAACCGGAACGCTTTTGATATCCTTTTGAATACTTTTCAGCGTGAGATTCCATTTTTTCTTTACTCCAATAAATAGCCTTTTTAAAGCCGTTTATATATTCAAACATTGCATAATATCCGATTGTAGGAGCATTTTCACGGTCAATTTCATTTTCAATCAACTGCACTTCAATGTCTTCCTCAAGAGGATTAAAGTGTATCAATTCTCCTTGTTTTATCGGCAATACATTTAATTTCTTGTACTGACCAGAACGAATCGCAAGCTGTATGTATCCTTTGTATCCTAGCTGAAATTGTGCAACTTTTCGCCCGTTTTTATTATCATTAAACGGTACTAAATAATACTGTCCCAACTGCGGAGACGGGGAAAGCTTCAAGCCCTCGCCAAGTAATCCGGCTGAAAGAATTGAACCGGCGTCACATTCCTGTAGCGCAGGATTGGCACTCACTGCCGATGTAATAGAAGCAATAAAGCGGTTAGCTGTGTTTTTATCTCGGAGTGTTGTATTAATTAGATTCTGATAACTTTTGCTTTGAAGCTGAACTGTGAACGGGACTTTTTTTCCACCCGGTTTAACTAAACTGTTTTTTACTGCCATTTTAATTTCCCTCCGTTTTAATCGTCTCAAATTTAATACCGTTATCTACCATAAATTTACGTAAGTTTTTAATCTGATTATATGTTCCAATTACACGAAATGCACATGTTCCCAACTGTTCTTTAGGCTGCTGGGATTGCGATGCTGAAACAGTCTGAACAACTTCCTGCTGTACTGGTTGCGTTTTTGTCTGTTCAAGAACTTTCCTCTGCATTTCTTCTTCACGCTGAAGCTGTGCGGCATATACCAATGCCTGACTTGTACTGTATTCTTTGCAGTACTCGGAAATCACAGCGGCTTTATACGGCTTGTCTGCATATTCGGCATTAAGCGTTTCAAGTTCCTTCTTGATACGGTCAATATTATCTTCAATTTCCGCTTTCAGGGTATCAATTTTTGCTGTGGCATTGCCCCATTTAGGATTAAGAATCTTATCAAATTTAATGATATCAGCCATATCTCCTATGTAATTATCAAAGCAAGATTTCAGTTCGTCATATTTTTCTTGCTTCTTTATGTTTTCAAATTCTTTTATTTGATTATCAATTGCAACAACAGGGGCTTTGACTAACATAACAAGTTCTTTACATTTAGCTTCAAAATCGTTATACGGTTCAAGGCAACGTCTTTTGACTTCTTTTCGTTCACTTTCAATGGCTGCTATTAATTTATTTAAATTTGCTTTATCAGCTTTTGCCGACTTAATGCTGTTTTCTGAAACCACTAAATTATTGTAATATTTTAGTCTTTCAGTCATCTCGGCTTTTAGTTCACTATAGTTAAATTCTATAACAGACGGCAAAGTGTTCAAGTCCGTTTGTAATTTAAAGTCCATTGTTTCCCTCCTAAATCTCCGGCAAAATCAATGCCGGTTTTGTTTTATTTTGTACATGCTCCCAAAACTTAATTTCAGCTTCGAGGAGTGTTTTTATATCCTCTTGCACTTCATTACGGTCAATGAAATAATGTCTGGTTGCGGTGCATATATCATTATTTTTAAAATACCTGATATGTGCCTTTAGTACTGCAAAATTCCAGCCTGTAGCAAGCATCTGATGCAATACCTGTATGTAATAATTTTGCGGAACTCCACCGTCCCATTCGTCCCATTGAGAAGAATTCTGAATTGTTGTAGTCTTGATTTCGAGAATTCCCTTTTTGCCTGATTCATCAGTCAATTCGCCGTCCAGAGTTGCAAAGATAAACGGGTATTTGTCATTTGCATACATTCTGTATTCATGATATTCAATATCATATTGGGGAAAATCAAGTGCAAATAACTCCCTCAAATGGAACTCTGCTTGCTTTCCGTATGCAACAGCAGGCTTGTCCGAAATATCTTTGTGAACTGTAATCCCGGTTTTTTCTTTCCATAGCTGCACATTTGTCTTGTACTTATTCATTCCCAGAACACACGCCGCGTCACTTCCGCCAATACCTGCACAACGTGCTGATAACCATTCATCATGGGTTTTAGGATCTGCAAGTATCATGAGTCTTTACCGCTTTCCAAATCTCTCATAAAATCGCAATCCGGTTCCGGCTTGTCCGGATTTTTATAACAGGTTCTGCATGCTTCAATATCACACTCGCAAGGACTGTCATAATCGTAAATGCAGCTCATCTTATAACTCCTTTTCTCTTTAACACTTTATATGATTCGTCTGTCAAATGTACTTTTATAATTTTTTCACCGATACCGTCATTTACAAACTGTTCCGCATCGTCCTTATTTTCGTAAAAAATTGAACTGTATATGACGTCATTAAAATATGCTATTCCATATACTGTATGGGTTTTCCCTGTGTACATTTTGGTTTCCTCCTATTTTTTCATATTTGTTTGCGCAATTTCTATCATATCAACTATGTCACTGATTAATTCTGCGAAAATTTCAAATTCTCCATCGCTGAGACTTTGCAGCGCAAACGGTTCTAATTTATAATTAGCAGCACTTCCAGTACTGGTACCAATTGTTGGCTTAAATATCATTGCAACACCACGCCAAAATCTTGTAAATATTTTGCTACCGTCTTCATTAGTGCCCTTGACAATTTCCCCTTTGCTGTTAGCACATATTTTAAACATTTTTTCATAAGTTTTAGTGTTAATTCTCGGTATCAATTGCCTATCTTTAGTAGTATGAAATTCACGTTCTGCTCTTAACTTGTCAATGTTGATTGACGCCTTCTTTAATTCGGCTTTTAAACAATTATTCTCCGCTTCAAGCCGCTCAAGCCTTGTTACCATTTCTGTAAATGTCATCGTTTTTTCCTCCTTACATTTCTTCAAATTCTTGTTCAAGTTCCTGTAAATTTGATTTATAGTGGTCCTCAATTAATGCCAAAATCGGCTCTTCCAGTTCGTCAGGAACAAGAACTGTAGCAGGGTACCCTTCTTGGCGCAAATAGGTTTCGCGATAGTACGTTCTAAATTGTTCGATAACGTGAAGTTTTGCCCTCAAGCCTTCAATTGCACTAGTGATCTGCAATGCCTTATTTAATTTTTCCGTATCCATTGACCTTTCCTCTATTTCATGCTATCATTTATTTGTTTAAATTTTTTCTTTTGCCTGTCCCTGTTGCCTCAGGGCAGGCGGTTTTTTTATACCTCAACAAACTCACCGTCTATCAGTTTATATAACGTATCTTCCTTAATTCGTTCGCCGTCCACAAATTCCGTTTTTACGCATTTTGGAATATAACGTTCCTTTTCCTTAGAATATTCCCATTCCGCCAGCGTGATCCAGCTGCCTTTTTTGGCTTTAACGGCTGAATTGTGACCGGCGCAGCAAATAACGCAATCTTTTCCGCTACTGCCTATCTGTGCAAAATCTCCGCTACTGCCTATCTGTGCAGAATTTCCGCTACTGCCTATCTGTGCAAAATCTCCGCTACTGCCTATCTGTGCAGAAT
>ERZ1026916.1613-NODE-1613-length-10542-cov-5.299800_pt1 | contig 10542 bp, 10 predicted proteins | sample MGYA00519465_ERZ1026916 | MGnify/ENA primary metagenome ERZ1026916 (study PRJEB26926, sample SAMN06164880) | human gut metagenome | biome: ENVO:00009003; feature: ENVO:2100002; material: ENVO:00002003 | host: Homo sapiens | place: USA | collected 2012 ... | reverse complement strand
CCCTAGAGTTCGTCGGCAGCGTCAGAGGTGTATAAGAGACAGGGTCGGGCTGTTTCTCAGCTACCCGCCGGAGGACGTGAAGGGCTTCATCGCCCACCGCGCGAACGATTTTAAGTGCGCAGGGCTCTGGAAGGTCTACGGGGACGAGGAAAAGGCGCGTTCGCTGTTCGCAAAATACAGAAAATGCACGGAGATCTACTGCGCTCTTTGGCAAAGCGGCTCGAGGCTCGAGCAGCTTGCCGTTGTAGTTTGATCATATAGCATCACAAAAAGAAAGGAATTTACGAAAATGAAATCTGCTGTTGTTTATTGGAGCGGCACAGGCAATACGGAGGCGATGGCGCGTGCCGTTGCCGAGGGCATGACCGCCGCGGGCGCAGAGGCTGTGCTGTTCACGCCCGCCGAGGTCGCACCCGGAGATCTGAACGCCTACGCCGCCATCGCCTTCGGCTGCCCCGCCATGGGCGCCGAGGTGCTGGAGGAAATGGAGTTCCAGCCCATGTTCGATGCCTGCAAGCGCAGCCTCGGCGGCAAGCGCGTGGCGCTGTTCGGCTCCTACGGCTGGGGCGACGGCGAGTGGATGCGCACCTGGGAGAGTGACTGCGACAGCGCAGGGGTGAACCTCGTTTGCGAGAGCGTGATCTGCACGGAGACGCCCGACGACGCGGCACTTGAAGCCTGCCGCGCCTTGGGCAAGGCGTTGGTGGAGTGAGAAATGATGCACGCCGCTGACGGTTACTTTAGCGGCAGCTTGCGCGGTTTGCATTTGCCAAACAGCCTATCCGAAAAGGCAGGGACACCTCTTACGGTGTTCCTGCCTTGCGCTGTATGGCGGGTATTGAAAAAGAATATGCTCAAGCATCCAAGACAGGTGAACAGAGAGGCACTGTGTTGAGTTGGGCAAACAGAAAAATCGCAAGCCTCATTGACAAACTCAATATGCTCGGGTATAATATACCAGTAGTATATACCGGCGGTATATTGGAGGATGGCAATGGAACGAGCGGAAACCCAAAAGAGGATTCTTGAGATTGGGAAAAAAGAGTTTCTAGAAAAGGGCTTCAAGGACGCATCTCTAAATAAAATCGTCGCGGAGGCAGGCTTCACGAAGGGTGCCTTCTACGGCTACTACCCGGATAAGACCGCTCTGTTTGAAGACCTTGTGGGCGAGACCGCAAGCGAGCTGCTCACCCGCTTCAAGGCGGCACAGGATGATTATTTTGACCTCATCCCGGAGGGAAAAGCAAAAGACAGCCTTGCTCTCTCCACCCAGCACCTGCACGAGCTTGTCGCGTTCATGTACGACCATTTCGACGAATTCAAGCTGATCCTCTGCCGGGCGGAGGGAACGGGCTATGCGGATTTCATCGAGGTGCTGGTGGATCTGGAGGTCGATCGATCCGAAGAATACTACGCCCTCCTCAGAAAAAACGGTATGCTCTCCGGGAGCATGACTCGTCAGCTTCATCACATGATCACAAGGGCCTACTTTACGGCGGTGTGTGAAACCATCGTCCACGATATGCCGAGAGAGGAAGCCATGAAATACGTCGATGAACTGGCTATCTTTTTCCACTCCGGCTGGAGCGGACTTTTAAGGCTCGAATGAGCCTTAAAAAAATAACTGTCGGTTAGTCATCTCTAACCGATGCGGCGCATCCTCCAACAAACCTATATCTTTTAAGAAAGGAACACGGAATATGAGCAAACAGAAAAAAACAAAGCAGCCGCCGGTGCTGGGCAGGCTGCTGGAATACGCCGGAGGGCATAAGTGGCTGTCCGTCTTGGGCTGCGGGCTGTCCGGCGTTTCGGCGGCGGTCGGTATTTTCCCGTTCGTCTTTGTCTGGTACGCGGCCAGAGGCATTTTAACGCCGGGAGGCGGCGTTCCGGCAGGGCTTGCCCGCTACGGCTGGTATGCGCTGGCGGCGGCACTTCTGAGCGCGGCTGTGTATTTCGCCGGGCTCATGTGTACACACCTTGCGGCCTTCCGGGTGGCGACGAATATGCGAAAGGCGGCGGTCGCCCATCTCATTGACCTGCCGCTGGGGTACTTTAACGCCAACCTCACGGGGCGGCTGCGCAAGCAGATCGACGACAACGCGGCGCTGACAGAAACGCTCCTTGCCCACACCATCCCCGACGCGGTGGGCGGGATCGTAACGCCGGTACTGGCGGTGGGACTGCTCTTCGTCTTTGACTGGCGCATGGGGCTTGCCTGCCTGATCCCCATGATTATCGGACTCATCTACCTGATGAGCATGATGACGGGCACCAGCATGAAGTTCTTTGAGGAATACCAGCGGGCAGGAGAGCGCATTTCCGCCGAGGCCACAGAGTATGTCCGGGGCATCCCGGTGGTGAAGGTGTTCCAGCAGACGGTTTACTCCTTCAAGAGCTTTCATGCCGCCATCCTCAGCTACCGCGACCTTGCCAGCGGCTACGCCATGATGTGCCGTATGCCCTACACCCTGTTTACGGTGGTTCTGAACGCCATGTTCCTGTTTCTCATGCCCTTGGGAATGGTTCTCATCGGCGGCGCGGCGGACGGCTGGGCGGTGCTGGCCGATCTGGTGTTTTACATCTTCTTCGCGCCCCAGCTTGCCTTTATGATGGAGCGGCTGATGTACGCGGTCAACGCACAGATGGAGGCCGCCGAGGCAGTGAACAAGCTGGAGGCGATACTACGGGAGTCGCCCCTGCCCGAGCTTGCGGCGGACAGCGGAAGCAAGCCCGCGGACAGCGGCATTTCCTTTGAAAACGTCACCTTTTCCTATGACGGCGCGGACAGGCCTGCGCTGACGAATGTGAGCTTCCACCTCCCGCAGGGGGAGGCGTGGGCGCTGGTGGGCCCCTCCGGCGGCGGCAAGACCACCATCGCCCGGCTGATCCCGCGCTTTTTCGATGTGCAGGCAGGGGCGGTGCTCCTGGGCGGACGGGATGTGCGCAGCATCCCCACCGCGGAGCTGATGGAGCAGATCTCCTTTGTCTTTCAGGAGGTGCGGCTCTTTAAAAAGAGCATCCGCGACAACATCCGCGCCGCTCGGCCGGACGCAACGGAGGCGGAGATATTACGGGCGGCGCAGCTTGCCCAGTGCAGCGATATTCTGGAAAAGACGCCGGGCGGGCTGGACGCCGTGATCGGCGCCAAGGGCGTGTACCTCTCCGGCGGCGAGATGCAGCGCATCGCGCTGGCGCGGGCGATCTTAAAGGACGCGCCCATCGTGGTGCTGGATGAGGCCAGCTCCTTTGCAGACCCGGAGAACGAGGCGAAGATACAAAAGGCCTTCGAGGCGCTGATGAAGGGCAAGACCGTGCTGATGATCGCCCACCGCCTGTCCACGGTGCGGAACATGGATCGCATCCTCGTCATCCGGGACGGCGAGATCGCCGAGGAAGGAAAGCACGACGAGCTTCTTGAAAAGGGCGGCGTATACGCCGCCATGTGGGAGGAATACCAAAAGGCCGCGCAGTGGAAGGTGGGAGGTGCCGCATGATCGAACGCATCCGAAAAAAATACGCCATGACGGAGAAGGGCGCAAAAGACTATGTGGCCGCCGTGTTCTGGTCCGTACTGGTCAACATCAGCAAAATGCTGCCGGTGGGCGTGCTGGCCACGGCACTCTCCGGCATTGTCGAGGCGCTGACAAACGGCACCGACCCAGGGGCTGGGCTTACGCGCTTTCTGGTCGCAGGCGTCCTTGCCCTCGCCGCGCTCTTTGTGACCTTCCTGATCCAGTACAAAGCCCTATACGAAGCCACCTACCGGGAGAGTGCCAACCGCCGCATCCGGCTGGCGGAGGTGCTGCGCCAGCTCCCGCTGTCCTTCTTCGGAAACCGTGACCTGACCGACCTGACCACCACCATCATGGGGGATACGGAGACGCTGGAAAAGGCATTCTCCCACTTTTACCCCGCCATGCACGGCGCGCTCATCTCCACGGCGCTGATTTCCGCAGGCATGCTGCTTTACGACTGGCGGATGGCGCTGGCTCTTTTGTGGGTGGTGCCCGCGTCGCTGCTGATGGTCTATCTCTCCCGGCGCATGGAAAAGCGGCATATAAAGAAGGGCCTCGTCACCCGGCGCGCGGCCACCGACGCCATGCAGGAAGTGCTGGAGTGCGCGCCGGAGATCAAGGCGTGCAACCAGAAGGCGCGGTATATCGCCGACCTGGACCGCAGGCTGGACGAGGCGGAGCAGGACACCATCCGGGGCGAGCTGTTCACAGGCTCCGTAGTCACGGCGGCGCAGTCTTTCCTAAAGCTGGGTATCGCCACCACCGTCCTCACGGGGGTGACGCTGATGAGCCGCGGCGACCTGGCGCTGATCCCGTTTCTGATGTTCCTCATCGCCGCCACCCGTGTATATGACCCCATCGGCTCCATGTTTGCCAACATGGCCGCGGTTTTCGCCTGCGAGGTACGCATCGAGCGTATGCAGGAGATCGAGAACGAAAAGCGCATGACCGGCCTGACCGAATACACCCCTGATGGTTACGACATCCGCTTTGAGCATGTGACCTTTGCCTACCGGGAAAAAGAGGAGGTGCTAAGAGACGTCTCCTTTACGGCGAAGCAGGGACAGGTGACGGCGCTGGTGGGCCCCTCCGGCGGCGGCAAATCCACGGCAGCCAGGCTGGCAGCCCGCTTTTGGGACCCGGCGGAGGGCACGGTGCAGCTGGGCGGCGTGGACGTGTCCACGGTGGACGGCGAGGCACTGCTGAAAAACTACGCCATCGTATTTCAGGATGTGGTGCTGTTTGCGGATACCGTGATGGAAAACATCCGCCTCGGCAAGCGGGACGCCACCGACGAGGAGGTGCTGGCGGCGGCGAAGGCGGCGCAGTGCGACGCCTTTGTATCCAGGCTGCCGGAGGGCTACCATACCCTGATCGGGGAAAACGGCTCCCGGCTCTCCGGCGGCGAGCGGCAGCGCATCTCCATTGCCCGCGCCATCTTGAAGGACGCGCCGGTGATTTTGCTGGACGAGGCCACGGCCTCGCTGGATGTGGAAAACGAGACGGCGGTGCAGGCGGCATTGACCGGGCTTATCCGGGATAAGACAGTGCTCATCATTGCGCACCGCATGCGTACCGTCATGAACGCCGATCAGATCGTCCTGCTCTCCGGCGGCCGCGTGGTTGAGATGGGTTCTCCGGCCGAGCTGCTGAAAAAGAACGGCCTGTTCCGCCACATGGCGCAGCTCCAGAGCGAGAGCATGGAGTGGACGGCGTAGAAAGTTGCGGGATAAACAGGATTCTGAGTACAATATTGGAAAACGAAGTATCGAAAACAAGGAGGCGTTTATGAAAGAAACAAATAAATGGTCTGTCAGGGATGTGATCACCACGGTGCTGCTTTCGGCGGTGCTGATCGTGATCCAGCTCGTCGTCAATATGGTCTGCATGGCCAACGACTTTGTCAGCATGGTGCTGTCGGTGGGGATCACCATGTTCCTCTGCGCGCCGGTCTATATGCTCATGGTCAGCCGGATCGGCAAGCGTTTTGTGACGCTGATCTATATGACGATCCTCGGCGTGATTTTCCTGCTGATGGGAAACTGGTTCTTGCTTCCTTATTATGTTCTTGTGGGGATCCTCTGCGAGGCGATTCTCTGGAAGGACGGCTCCTGCCAAAAGCCGAAACGGCTGACCGCCGCCTGGACGGTGGCGAGCCTGCTGTACAACGGGGTCAATCTGCTGCCCATCTGGTTCTTCTGGGACACCTACTACGATTTTGCGCTGGCAAGCGGCATGGAGCAGAGCTACATCGATTCCTATGTGCGTTACTACACCTCTCCCGGCTGGCTGGCCTTTATTCTGCTGTTTACGACGCTGATGGGCTTTTTAGGCTGCATGGTGGGCAGTCGGCTGATCCGCAGGCATTTTCAGAAGGCCGGCGTTCTATGAGAGCGGACGCATCCTTTGCGGTGCCGGTCAAGCTGTGGGCGCTGCTGTGCGTCTTTGCCGGAGTAACCATCGGCAGGAATGTGCTGCTTACCTGCATCCTGACCGGCGGCGCGCTTCTTTATCTCGTCTTACAGCGGAACTTCCGCCTTGCCGCGTCCTATGGCTGCTTTTATCTGCTGCTGGCGCTGCTGCTGTACGGTATCCGCTTCCACGGGCTGCACATGCCGGTCTTTTCGGAATTTTATGTTCTGATGTTCTGGAATCTGTCACCGATCTTTCTGGTGTCATGGGATCTGATCACCACGCCGCCGGGGATGCTCTCCGCGTTCTTATCCCGCCTCCGTATGCCCACCCCGTTTATTCTCGGGCTTCTTGTGGTCTTTCGCTTCTTCCCCACCATGCGGACGGAGCTGAAAGGCGTAGGCAGGTCCATGAAAAACCGAGGGCTTACCACGGCGGGGCAGCTGCTCGCGCATCCCGTGCAGAGCATGGAGTATGTGCTGGTTCCGTTTCTTCTTCGGGTATTGCAGCTCGCCGATCAGCTTTCCGTTTCCGCCGTTGCAAGGGGCGCGGAACGTCCGGGCGTGCGCGGCAGCTATTATGAGAAAAGGGCCGGGGCGCGGGATCACATCGCGGCAGCAGTATGTGCGATAGTCACGGCTTCCTATTTGGTTTTGGAAAGGAGCATGGCATGATCGAGCTTACACGCGCTTCTTTCCAATACGAAAACTCGGACAGAGGCGTACAGGACATTTCCCTTTCGGTAAAAAGCGGCGAATGCGTCGTGCTGACGGGGCTTTCCGGCTGCGGCAAGACCACCGTGACAAGGCTTGTCAACGGGCTTGCGCCGTCCTACTACCCCGGAGTTTTCAGCGGGAGCGTGAGGATAGACGGCAAGGACATATCAAGGCTTTCCACATGGGAGATCGGGCGTTTGGTGGGAAGCGTTTTTCAGGACCCCAAAAGCCAGTTCTTTTCCTCCGAGCTCGCCGGAGAGGTCGCCTTTCCCTGCGAGAATTACGGCCTGTCCGCCCGGGAGATACGGGAGAGGACGGACGCCGCCATAGAGGCGTTGAAGCTGTCCCATTTGAAAGACAGGGCAGTTGACGTCCTCTCAAGCGGAGAAAAGCAGCGGGCGGCCATTGCGTCCGTATATGCCATGAAGCCAAAGGTCTTTGTGTGCGATGAGCCGACGGCCAACCTTGATGCCGCCGGGACGAGGCAGCTTGCGCAGACCCTCCGGCAGCTCAAGGAGCAGGGCTTTACCCTGCTCATCGCGGAGCATCGGATCGACTGGCTGATGGGGATCGCAGACCGGTTTTTATATCTGCGGGACGGCAGAATAGCGGCCGAGTATACACCGGAGGATTTGCTCCTTCTGCCGGAAGCAGACATCTTAGGCATGGGCCTGCGCTCTCCGCACGAGGGAAAGTGCCTTCCCGCTCCCTCCGTATTGGACGAAAGCCCTGCCGTCTTGAAGACAGCAGGGCTCTCGAAAAGAATACGCAAAGAAGTTATTTTTGAGGATATTTCGCTGTCCGTTCCAGAGGGCAGCGTGACCGCCATAACGGGGCAAAACGGCGCGGGGAAAACCACCCTTGCGCAGATCCTCTGCGGGCTGGCGAAGCAGACAAGGGGACATATCCTGATAGACGGGGAAAAAGCAAGAGCGGCAGTCCGGCGCAGGGAGATCTATTACTGCGGCAATGACACGTCAACGCAGTTCTTTACGGCAAGCGTGGCGGAGGAGCTGCTGCTGAATACCAGATTGACAGAAGAAAGCAAGAGCCATGCAAGGAACCTGCTCAACGAGCTTGGCCTTTACGAGTACAGGGACGCGCACCCGTCCGCCCTGTCCGGCGGGCAGAAGCAGCGCCTTGCCATTGCCTGCGCCATCTTTTCCGGCCGCAGGATATTGATACTCGATGAGCCCACCAGCGGCCTTGACGGGCAGAATATGCGCCTCGTTGCGGAAAGGCTGAGAAGCGAAGCGCGGAACGGCAGAACCATTCTCGTGATCACCCACGACAGGGAGCTGATCGAGAGCTGCTGCGATAACGTTGTGGAGATTGCTGCATACCCTAATATTCTTTTGCACGGATATTTCCCTTCTTCATCTGCTTGATGAAGTTGTAGAAAAAGAGAGGTTCATCATTGAAGAAAGCACATTATAAAAAATCTATAATAGCACTGCTTGTCGTGTTGATGTATTTGCTAATAGCGGTTTCGTTTGCCAAAATCTTACCATTAGCGGTATTGCAAGATCTCACAAATTCAAATATAAAAAGACGCATATTGTATGATGCTATTCAGGCTGCTGCTGTAATTCCTTTTGCGGCAACATATTTTCGCAGTGCAGATTTCAGGAAAACAGAGACACCTTCCAAATGGATACCTTGGGGGCTTATTGGCGTTTGTGCCATATTGGTAACAATTATTCTGCCCGAGAGGTTATACGCTTTCTGGTTTTACTTAATTATTGTTGGATGCGGAGAAGAATTTGTTTTTCGAGGTTATTTGCATCGAGAGTTGCGAAAAGCATTTAATTTCAAAGTATCCGTCATCCTGGGCGGATTAGTGTTTGGATTTGCACATGGATATTCACATTTTATGGTTCTGGGTGGACCAATTACCGGTATTCTTAGTGAGCTCGGTGGTGGCATTGTTGGAGCACTGGTGTTCTCCGCGATATACGAAAAGAGCAACTCAATAGGCTGGCCAATTTTGATTCACGCCTGTTTGGATTTTGCGGGATATTTGATATAGGTTGATTTTCGCAGATGAAATACTTTTCATTTGCCATCATCTGATCTATATGTGGTGCGGTACAGCAGCAAATGTTTCTTTAGATTGTTAGGCGGATATCGATACAACCATCGCGGAGATGAACGGTTATCAGCTCCGCCGGCATCGGATCATTATAGAAAGACTCTGCCCCATATATCAGGAAAGAAAGAGGAACCAGATGGAAGATTAAAACCGGCTAAACTCAGATACCGTCGTCATGCTTCGAACCGACCCGTATGAGATCCGGCTGATGCAAAATCCATATGATGCGGCGGGTGGGTGAGCCAAAGAAACAGGATTGGGAGTGATTACACGGAAAATGCGCCATACCACATTGCGCAACAGTGGTACGGCGCATTTTTTTAGTTATCGGGCTGCATGACTGTCAGCCGAGTCCGTAGGTCAGCAATGAAATACCACAGGCAAGCAGACTGACAGCCGAGCCAATAAGGAGCTGCGGCAGGGTGTGGCGCGACAGCTTCAAAGAGGATCGATAGACCGCTGCGATCAGCAGCCCGGACGGTATAATAAAAAGCGGATGCAGCTTCCACGTCAGCAGAAACACAGGCGCCGTTGTGCTGCAGGCATGGCCGCTTGCGTGCAGCCTGAAAACGGCGTTGAGAATCAGCAGTGCTGCGATGGAAATGACATAGGAGAGGAATAGAATGTGGACGAGCCAGGAGCACGGGGTCAGCATTGACCAGAGAAACCCGCACAGGTATCCGATGGCACTGCATACCAGCGCCGTGCTGCGCTGTCCCTTTCTCCGATCCTTTCCAATGTGAAATATCTCCCGTATAGGATATGCAGCCATGGGGATGAGCAGCAAAAACAACTCGCACAGCAGCAACTCCCGCAGTGTCATAAGCTTTGCGGGGGCATACATCAGAAGCACTGTTATACCGATGACGATGGGTGGTAGGGTTAGAATGCGCACGATCAGATGAAAGATTCCGGCGCATCTTCCCTTTTCATTGGTTGTGCCTGCTCTCATGACTCAAAGCCCAGCATGATTCCGCCGCGCTCGGCGTAATAGCTGCACAGTCCCCGCAGTGGATAGCTTCTCACGTCTGCCTCCGGGAATCGCTGCCGGATTTCGGTACAAAGCTCCAGCGCAAGCGCCGCATTCTGACATTGCCCGATTCGAACCTTCCCGCCCTTGTAGCCAAGTTCCACCATTTCGCTCAGCATAAACTGCCGCGCTTTACGAACCCCACGGCACTTTCCAAGCATCTCAAGCGTACCCCCGGCACTGGCCTGCCCGATGGCGCGAATCCCGAGGACGCTTGCCATCGTTGCGGCGAGCTTGCTGACACGGCCGTTCTGTGCAAGGTTGTGCATGGATTCCAATGCAAAAAGCAGGTGCGTGTGGGCCTGATATGTATTCAAGGCTTCGCATACTTTATCAAAATCCGCATGAGAACGCAGCTCATATAAAGCCCTTTCAATGAGAAGGGCGATTTCAGGTCCGGCGGAAAGAGAGTCCACAACATAGATGCGCCGGGCCGGGTTGCGTTCCTCACAATTCTTCTTTGCCACGCAGGCAGCATTATAACTGCCTGAAAGAGCACTGGTAATGGTAAAGGCAATCACATTGCCGCTCTCACCGAATGCGCTTTCCCAGTCTGCGATGTTCGGACACGCACTGTAGGAACGCCCTTTGGTGTCGCGGAGCGTGCTGACCATCGCGTCAACATCAAGATTAGCGTCATCGTAAAACTCCTCGGTGTCAGTGCGTATTGAGAGCGGAACACTGACGAAGTCCGCTCCATCCAGTGTGAGAAGGTCGCAGCTGGAGTCTGCAACGATACGAAACTGATTCATGGTGTGTCCTCCGACTAACAAGAAA
>ERZ1026916.1611-NODE-1611-length-10553-cov-3.908078_pt1 | contig 10553 bp, 10 predicted proteins | sample MGYA00519465_ERZ1026916 | MGnify/ENA primary metagenome ERZ1026916 (study PRJEB26926, sample SAMN06164880) | human gut metagenome | biome: ENVO:00009003; feature: ENVO:2100002; material: ENVO:00002003 | host: Homo sapiens | place: USA | collected 2012 ... | reverse complement strand
ACGAGATTTCTGCCTGTCTCGTGGGCTCGGAGATGTGTATAAGAGACAGATACGGTTACGAGCCAGTACAGGGTCATCCATGTAGCGCTGGATGACATGATTCCTTTCTGTGAGGTATTCGTTATTCCTTACTTTTTATGGTTTGCCTACATTGCAACGGTCGTGGTTTTCTTCTTCTTTAAGGACAAAGAGGAATATTACAAAACCTGCCTGTTTTTAGCAACCGGAATGACCATTTTCCTAATCGTTTCCACTCTGTGGCCCAACGGTCATCACTTAAGACCTTATGTCATGCCCAGAGACAATATTTTCACCAGAATGGTGGCTGCCCTGTATAAGACAGATACACCTACCAACCTCTGGCCCAGCATCCATGTTTACAATTCCCTGGGTGCGCACATTGCCGTTATGAAGAGCAGGCATCTGGAAAATAAAAAAGGCATCCGCATCGGTTCTTTCATCCTTTGCGTATCCATTATCCTTTCCACCATGTTCATCAAACAGCATTCCGTCTTTGATGTTACCACCGCCTTCATTATGGCAGCCGTGATGTACGTGCTGGTTTACCGTTTTGATTCTGTATGCGCCATCAGACGTATGTTTCATCCGAGCCGCAACCGCGGACCTCAGGTAGAGTCTTAATATAAAAATAAAAAGCGTATGAGCGAAATGCCCATACGCTTTTGTTATTTCTTAGTTAAAATTAAATATCTTCTGGCAGATCATGTATCCTTCCACGGAAAGCTTTCTGCCGCCCTTGCCGGGCAGGTTCATGAAACCGCCCATAATGCCGTTGCGCATCCAGGCATATAGAAGCCTGTCCTTATCCTTTAAATACTGCCACAACTCCTTCTTGGCATTCAGCTGCTCATCCGTACCTGCCCGCAGACACAGTGCGGAGGAAACTGTCATGATAATTTCCAGGTAATTTCTCATATACTGGTGCCGTCTCTTGCATCTGATAATCTGGTTCTTATGCTCCGTATAGAAATCAATCATGATTTTATTGACCCTGATCTGCTGGTCTAAGCGGGAAATCATGACCGTTTCATTGACGGACTGGTCGGCACGTCCGATATAATAACGGTAGAAATTCACATCCAGATAATACATAGTGTTTACATGTAAAAGCGGTTCAAATACATAGATGTTATCCACATAGAAGGTATGTTCCGGCAGATGCAGACCACAATCCTTTAGAAGCTGGGTGCGGAAAATAACGGAATGCATCAGAATATAATGTGCCTTCCTGAAATGTCTGCAGTCGTCCCAGGTAAACATCCTGTCCGTAGGAAGAATATGGCGGTAATGCATTATCTTCTTACGCTTCTCCCCTTCTTTTTCGTAGACAAAGTTGCTTACCAGCATATCCAGTGCCTTGTCACCGCCGGCAATATCCCGCAGAGTATCCAAAATCTTTTTGTAAGCCTCTTCCTGTACCCAGTCGTCGGAGTCAACTACCTTGAAATACAGACCCGATGCGTTTTCAATCCCCGCATTCACGGCAGAACCGTGACCGCCGTTTTCCTTATGAATTGCTTTAATGATATCGGGATACTTTGCCGCATATTCATCTGCAATTTCCGCGGTATTATCCTTGGTGGAGCCATCGTCCACAATCAGTATTTCCACATCTTCTCCTCCCTTTAACAGGGATTCAATGCATTTTCCCATGTATGCTGCCGAGTTATAGCATGGTATTGCAATGGATAAAAGTTTCATAATAGTTTTCATTCCTCCTGTTTAGCGGATTTATAATATATATGACGCATACGCCGCAAACGCAGACGGTATGGCATACTTTTTCTGTACCTCTTCGGAACGTTCAAAAATCCACTGTTCCTTTTTGACGGCCTGCGTGCGGTCGGAAAGCTCGTCCACCCGCACCAGGTATCCCCACATATGCCATTCCTTATGGGAAAACACATGTACCGCATCTGTAAGTCTTGCCACCCTGACGATGGGCATACCTCTTTTCTTGAAAAAGGCAGTAACCTCTTCCGGTGAAAGATGCCCTGCCGTGTTGGGAAATTCATACAGCCCTGCTAAAAGTCCTTTATCCGGTCTTTTGTGAAGCGCTGTTTTTTCCTCATCCTGCAGGATAAAAACTGTCTTTTCCTCTATGGTACGGCCTTTTTTTGCACTCTTTACCGGGAACTCACCCTGTCTTCCGGCATGGTACGCCGCACAGATATGGGACAGGGGGCATACCTCGCAATGAGGAGCGCCGTTTGGGATGCAGACCATGGCGCCGATTTCCATCATGGCCTGATTAAAATCACCGGCACGCCTTGGCATGGCTGCCCGAAGCTCTTCCTCTAAGTTTTTCTTTACTTTCTCCTGTGCGATGTCATCGGGTCTCATAAACAGCCTTGATATGACACGCAGTACATTGCCGTCCACAGCCGGAACCGGTATGCCGAAGGCAATGGAAGCAATCGCTCCCGCCGTATAACTGCCGATTCCCTTTAATTTTAAAAGCTCTTCTTCGGAAGCAGGCATTTCTCCGCCGTATTCCGTCATAATCTGGATGGCTGCTGCCTTTAAGTTCCGGGCACGATTGTAGTAGCCCAGTCCCTCCCAAAGCTTTAAAAGCACATCCTCTTCCACCTCGGAAAGACTTTTAATATCCGGCAGAGCCTTCATGAAACGCTCAAAATAGGGCTTCACGGCTTCCACTCTGGTCTGCTGGAGCATAATCTCGGAAACCCAGACCCGGTACGGGGCCGGTTCCTCCCTCCACGGCAAAATCCGTCTGTTGGTATCATACCATTTTAAGAGCGGTTTGGGAATATCCCCCACTGTGAAATTAAGATTTTCATCAGAATTTTCTAAGAAATCTTCCCCATCTGAGAGTCTTATTTTCACTTTATCCTGTATTTCCATACAATCTCTGCCGATAAAGCAGTCGTAGGCAAGGATATGCACACCGGCTTCCTCTGCCTTTTTCAGCGCCTCCGCAAAAGCGGGCTGCATAGCGGCATTGGGTGTAAAATAATCCACATCCTTCATCTGGATAACAAACAGAATATATGCCTCATATCCGTCCTTTTTTGCTTCCGTCAGCTCCTCCACATGCTTTAAGGCCCGTTCAGACGGCGCATCGGGAAACATGACACAGTTATTTTCTTCTAAGGTAACTCCCTTGACCTCCATGAAAATCTTTTTGTCCGGTGTCTCTATATAAAAATCAAACCGGGAATTGCCGTACTTTGTTTCCGGACGCAGCAAAGACAGGTCCGGGAAGAGTATCTTTTTTCTAAGCCACTCTTCCACAGCCCTGTTGGGTGCCTGGGAATCCATATTGATAAGCCTGCCCTGCTTTTCCACCGCCACAAGGTCATAGGCGGTGCTTCTCGTCTTGCTGTCGTTTCGCTCTAAATAAACCGGTGCATGCTCTGTCAGAAGCTCCCGGCACCGGCCGGTGTTTTTCACATGCACCTTTTCCCGCCTGCCGTTTATCTCGGCGTAGGCTATAAAACGGTTGGGCCTCTCTAAAAAGGTGCCCTCCACAATATCATGATACTTCATGTATAACTCTTTCCATACTGTATATTTTGTCCGCCGCTGCCGGCACCCTTGCCGAAGGAACCACCTCCGCTGCGGGTCCTACATGCACCTGCTGGTCATCAAAGAAAATCTGTGCCCCAAAGGCTGCCAGCACATCCCTTTTCGTCACTCCACCCAGAAAGCATGCCTCATCTATACGGACATTCCATGCCCGCAGGGTACGGATTACCCTCTCATGGGCAGGCGCACTTCTTGCCGTAACAAGTGCCGTCCTTATGGGCGACTCCCCCGGCGCGTATTCCTGCTGCCAGTCGGAAATGGTATGCAGAAACCTGGCAAAGGGACCGGCGCAGAGCGGAATGTCCGCCTTCTTTTTCTCACTGTTTTCAAATGCCTCCAGTCCTTCTTTCCTGAAAACATTCTCTGCTTCATCGGAAAAAATAACCGCATCCGCATCAAAGGCTATCCTGATTTTGCCGTCCGAAGGACTTTCCTTATAGTGGTTTCCCTCCCCGCAGACAATACCGGCGGCAATGCCCGCCTCTATGGCAGCCCGCACATCCTCCTCACAGGCGGACAAAAACAAATCCGTCCTAAACGCGGCAAGGTACGGTGCCATGGGGGCTCCGCTTGTAAAGAAGGACCGGGTGATATCCAGTCCGTAATGCTCTATGGAACGGAAAATCCGAAGGGAAATGTCCGGGCTGTTTTTCGACATGAGCACCACCTCCACCCGGTTGCCGGATACATGGCGCCCGGTGCCGCTTTCCTGCTCCTTGGCACATCCGCCTTTTTCCGGTGTCCCGCCCATTCCGGCGGGAGTATTTAAGGACAACAGCGCTTTTATCAGAGAGAACCCCGGGCCGGGCTTTAAAATTTCTGTCTCGTGCTCCCGCTGGTACTTTGCATAGGCCTCCACGCCCTCTTCTTCAAAAATCCGGTTCTCCGTCCGCAAATCAAAAAGCGCTCTTGTGGAGATGCCGATAATCAGTCTGTTTTCCAAGCTGTATGCCATAGTCTTCACCCATCCTTTCCACATCCATGGTGACGACCGGCACACTGCTGTTTATCGTAGCCGGCTACCCTCAAATTTCTTTTTGGTAAGCAGACAGTTCTTCAGGCTGTAATATCTGTCCTCTATCCTGCCCTCCGGCACCTCCACGTCACAGGCCACCGCCATGGTGTTAATCATGTCATCCGTGATCCGGTGCTTTAAGGCGGATAAAATATTCAGTCTGTCCTCGCAGTTATCAGCGTCCAGAAACTCCAACACCATAGGATCCAATGTCATTTCTTCCGGTTCCTGCAATTCAAACCGGTGCTCCTGCGCGGCATCGGGATATTTTCCCTTATCAAGCACCGCACAGAAATCGGCAAGCGGTCTGGCATAGACCTTTCCTTCCCCGTAAAGAGCCTGATAGATTACCAGCTCCTCGCCCGTTTCCGAATGCTCTGCCACCGTCATCACCTGGTATAAATTGCCCTTAAAATGTTTGTAAACTTCATTTGCTTTGGGAATACGAACCATAATTTCTCCTCTCATTTCAGGCATTCTTCCATTATAGTCCCCGTCCCGCGATAATGCTAATCAGGAAATTGAAAAGGTAAACGAAATCTTTTCCTTTTGAAAAGCTTCCTCTTCCATCGCTTTCTGCAAAAGTTCCTGCATAAGCGCCTCTTTTTCCTCCTCCGCAAGCCCTGCCAGCCTGCGATGGTGAAGAAATACCGTGTATTCCCTTCTGCCGTCCTCGTAGGTGACACGGTTGCACATAACACCGCTGTCGGGGTAACCTGTTTTATTTAAATATTCTCTTACATCCTCTACATACTGCTGCTCCAGCACCGCATAGTGCTCTTCTTTCGCGCGCTCACTGCTCTCGCTTTTCACAATGCCCGCCGCTGACAGCCATACCGTCAGAATAAGTAAAACCGTAACTCCTGCAAATACTGTATTTTTCATAACTGTTCCTGCCTTTCTTCCTGAAAACCTCTGCTTTCCGCAGCGAATTTCTGTAAGTTTCTCTCGCTCTTTCTCTCGCCTTCTGAAGCAAGGATAGCAGAAACGGTGTCCCATAAATGACACTTTTAATCTATTTCTATCTGGTATTTGTCGTAGAAGTAATCCACAATTCTCTGGTAGCCCCATTCCTGGGTGGCGGCACCGTCTTCCAGAGCCACCGTCATGGGTACAAAGCCCCAGCGCAGCCCGGATATACCCATATTGGTATTCTGGCATACGGTGTGGTACACCGCATATTCGCCTCTTTCGTAACCCATCATAATCAGAAGTTCACTCTGGGTATTGTCCGTCAGTACATCATATCCCTCCGATTCAAAATACTTGCCGGCGTTCTCCGTAAACTGATCGTTTAAGTATGCCACAACCTCCTTATCGTCGGAGTCCACCTGCTCCACATATTCGGAAGCCTCGGCGCAGTAAATTTCCGCCTGATAAATAATATAGTCCGAAGCATCCACCCGGAAGGTAAAATCAAAGGTCGCGTTGTCGCTGAACCGGATACAGAAAAAAGCCATGTCCGTATCCTCGGAAGAGGCATCGCTGACGTTGTAATAATCCACATAAACAATATTATGCTCTAAATCATAGGCGCTGATATCGGGCAGCAGTTTACAGGAAATGGCAATGCCGATGGCTTCCTTTACACCGCCGAAAACCTCACCCGTGTTTAATTCTGTCTCACTTAAGGACATGGTTTTCTGCAGGCCGTTGGTATTTACCAGCGCAGCCATCATGCTCTGCACCTTTTCTCCGGCATTGCTTTCGACGGGTGCACGGAATGAAAAGCCTTCTCTTTCCACCGCGTGGGCTTCCCTCATATCCTTATTATCCGAAAAATTGCTGTAGGCAAAGGGGGCAAGATACGTGGACAACGCCAAAATGAGCATCAGAAGAATGCTGATACTGTAGTCAAGGATGCTGCCGTTTTTCTCATTTTTCTGTTTCATGCAGCACCTCCTTTCCCGGGAACGTCAGGGTGATGCAGGTACCTTCCCCCATTTTACTCTCAATCTTCCACTCCGCCTTATGAAGCGCCACAATACGGCTGCATAAGGTCAGCCCCAGACCGGCGCCGCCCTCCTTACGGGAGCGGGATTTGTCCACCATGTAAAAGGCCTCCGTAACCTTGTGGAGCTCCTCTTCCGGCATACCGCAGCCATCGTCGCAGACAGCAAACCGGTACCCTTCCTCCTCCGTTCTTCCTGTTATGGTGATTTTTCCCTTAGGAGAAAGCGCCTTTCTGGCATTGTCCACCAGATTAACAAACAGGGATAGAAGTAAATCCTTTTCCCCGTAAACCGTACCTTCTTCCACATCGGTATACAGGGTAATTTCTTTATCGGAAAGACTCTTCGCCGTAATCCGCTCCGCTTCCGCTATAAGCATCCGGGCAGAATGCGGCGTATATGAAATCTTTTCATTCTGGGTCACAATCAGGTCAAGCAGCTTAAAAGAAAGGCTTTCCAGACGCTTGCCCTGGGAATAAATGTAATTGGCTGCCTCCACTGTTTCCTCCTTGTCAAGATCCATGGTGCGCAGCATGTCCGCATATCCGACAATGGAGGTCAGCGGCGTTTTCAATTCATGTGCAAAGGAAGCGGTAAAATCCTCCTGCTTGCGGGCATTGTCCTTCAGCTCATCCATCTTCTGGATCAGGTTGTCCGCCATAATGTTAAAATCCTGAGCCAGAGTACCGATTTCATCCTCACTGTAAACCTCCGCACGGGTGCCGTAATCCCCCGCTGCGAAACGCTTTGTAGTGTCGGAAAGGCTCGCCACCGACCGGGTTAAAAAACGGGACACAATAAAAATAACCACGCCCGTCACTGCAACCAGACAAAGCATAATCACCCGGTACTGGCTGTAAAAGCTGTTCCGTTCCTCGTACAAATCGGTAATGTCCTTGGCACTTTCCAGATAATAGTTTCTGCCGCCAATCACACTTTTACAGATAAAAATCAGATATTTTTTTCCGTCGTTTTCCAACACCTGATACACACAGTCCGCATCCGTCAGTTTTTCAATCAGACCGTTTTCCAGACGAAGCTCCTGATTTTCGTAAACCAGGTACCTGCCGTCACGGTAAAGCTTGTAGGAATATTCATTTTTGTCTAAGTTGTTCACCACCGATTCCGTCAGCGCCCTGACGATTTTTTCCGTCCGGTAATTTTCCGAAATGGAGTTCATGTTTACCTCAAAGGCAAACTGGAACATACGGTTTTCCCGATTGCCCTCCTCTATTTCCTTGTTTAAGGAATTGCGGAAGGTCTGGGAAATCAGCCAGATACCGAACACACTGAAAACCATGGTGATAATAGCCGTAAAAGCAAAAAATATTTTCCAGAAAAATTTCATAAATGAAAATAGCTCCTCATTTTGCGGCGCAGGCTATGCCTCCAGGCGGTAACCCACTTTGTAGACAGCTACGATTTTATTTTCCCAGTGCAGCTTTCTCTTCAGGCGCTGCACATGCAGATCCACCGTTCTGCTTTCTCCCATATCCTCCCCTTCCCAGACGCTTTCGTAAATCACGTCCCGGTACAGGGCAATGTTTTTGTTGCGGATAAACAAAAGAAGCAGTTCAAATTCCTTTAAGGTAAGAATAACCTGCTGCCCGTTCTGCATTACGGTACGGGACTCCGTATCCACCTCAATGTCCAGAATTTTAATGATTTTTTCCGCCTTGTTGTACCGCCGGAGCACCGTTTCCACGCGTGCCAGCAGTTCTACAATCTCAAAGGGCTTGGAAATATAATCGTCCGCGCCTTTTTTTAATCCTTTTACCTTGTTTTCCACCGTACCCATCGCCGTAATAAAAATAACCGGTGTGTTCAGGGTCTGGGCATATTCCAGAAGCTCATAGCCGTTAATCTTGGGAAGCATGATGTCTAAAAGAAACAGATCAAACTTCTCCGCCGCCATCATGTCCGCGGCCTCCTGCCCGTCAAATGCACATTTACACTGATATCCCGCCTTTGTCAGATTCATGCGAATCAGATTGTTGATGGGCTCCTCATCCTCCACGATTAAAATTTTTATCATTTCGTCACCGCACCTTTCTGCCGCCTGCCGCCGTTTTCCCTATTCCGGCTTACAAAACGGATAAAATCAGCATTTCCACACTGACCGTATCCTTCAGCCTGCCGGTTTTGACCGCTTCTTCCGCTTCCACGCATTTTACCACGGCAGCTTTTAATTCTCTTTCCTTAAACCGGGACGCCTGCGTCACATTCTTACCCGCAATAAAAGGGGGCAGCCCGATTTTTTCTCCGATTCTTTTATTGTCAAAGCCCTTGCCCTTCAGCTGCTTCACCTGCAGAAGCAGATTCATCTGTCTGGCAATCAAAAATAAAATCCGCATGGGAGGTTCTTTTAACGCCAGCAAATCGTAATACAAAAGCAATGCTTTCTTCGTCTGTTTTTCCGAAATGGCTGTCACCATATCAAAAATGTGGTTGGTAATGTTTACCACGCAGATGCTGTCCACATCTTCTTTTTCAATCACTTCTTTATCCATGCAGTAGCAGCTCAGCTTCTCTAACTCCGTGCGGATGTTTTCCATATCGGTGCCGACTTTTTCCAGAAAATACTCCAGCGTATTCTCCGTAATTTTCTTGCCGTCCTGCTTTAACACCCCGGCCGCCCAGCGCTTTAAGGTCTGCTCGTCCTGCTGTTTCATTTCACAGACATAACCGGTCTGCTGCACCTGCTTAAAGAGCCTGCTTCTCTTGTCAACCTCGCTTTCGCAGAACACAAAATAGGTCTGGGAGCCGCTGTCCTTTAAGCCCGCAATGTACTCCGCCAGCTTTTCCCCGCCGCTCTTAAAAAGCCCTGTGCCGTCCATGACGATAACCCGCCTGTCCGCAAAAAAAGGCATGGTCTCCGCCACATCAATGACTTCTCCCACATTGACATCCTTGCCCTCAAAGCAGTTCATGTTCATGGCATCCCCATCGCCCAGAAGCGCCTTTTTCAGCCTGTCCCTGTACTGCCTGCGAAGGTATGCTTCCTCTCCGTACAAAAGATATGCCTGCTTAAATTGTCCGCTTCGTAAGTCCTCGTTAATCCTCTGCACGTTTCCGCCGCCCTTCCTTTACCGGTTGTTGTTATCTTCAAATTCTCTGTTTGTTTCCTGCAATATAAAAAAATCTGCCATAACAAAACTGCCGTCACTGCAAATTTCATTATAACAGATTTCATGGGTAAGCTCTACTTTTTTCTGGAATTTATCCTTTATTTACCAGTGTTAAATTATAAAGCTGTCCCATCAGTTCCCGGGATATGGTTGGCTTTTCGTCCTGCCGGCGTATTTCCTCTTTTAACAGGGCAATATCCGTAATCATATAATCTGTACAGACCAGATACGCATGAATACGTATATCATCCGGCAGACTTCCGGCATTTTCTACCATTTCCTTCAGTATCTTTGCCCGGTCGGTTGAAATCGAAAAATGATTTTTTACCACACCGGATGCCAGAATTATGACAGGAAAATATTCTTTAAATCTGCCCATCGATGACTGCGGAAGGCTGAAAAATAAATCCGCTACCAGCTCCGCGCTTTTTATAAATTCACTGTTCGGACACTCGCAGACAGCATTCCATTTATCTGATTCTGTTACATTTCCAAACCAGCTTCTCCATATTTTCCCGATATTCTTAAACAACGTTTTCAGAGTTTCCTCCGGCAATACTTTCCGGGAAATGCTCTCCGCAATGACCGGATGCATAAAAACACTTTCGTCCTTGCTCTCCAGCCACCCGCGATTGCACAGCCTATGCAGAAAATCCTGTTTATTTTCCTCCATGAAAATACCAAAGTAAGTGTATAGGAAGGAAACCGGATATTTCCGGCTGGGAAGCGCCGCCATAATTTCTAAAAATGCCTTTTCCTTCATATGCAGCCCTGTCTTTGTATACAACTGCAGGTACATATCCTTCAGGCTCACATGTCGTTTTTTCTCTTTCCAGAGACTGTCTCTTATACACATCTCCGAGCCCACGAGACAGGCAGAAATCTCGT
>ERZ1026916.1610-NODE-1610-length-10556-cov-4.293305_pt1 | contig 10556 bp, 8 predicted proteins | sample MGYA00519465_ERZ1026916 | MGnify/ENA primary metagenome ERZ1026916 (study PRJEB26926, sample SAMN06164880) | human gut metagenome | biome: ENVO:00009003; feature: ENVO:2100002; material: ENVO:00002003 | host: Homo sapiens | place: USA | collected 2012 ... | reverse complement strand
GGCTCGGAGATGTGTATAAGAGACAGCTTGAACATAAAGGAATGCGTCCTTATGTCCGACAGCTTCTAAATGATCTTTCAACGGCTTTCGGTCAATCGTAATGCCTTCTAAAACAAGAGCTGTTTCCTGCAAGGTTAGGGTATTTCCCTCAATTGCATTCGAGTTGTAGGTATATTCGATCAAGAACTCCTCTTGTAACCGCTGTAATTCGCCTGCCGTAAGTGGCCGCCGCTGATCTAACTGTTCCTTTATACTGTCAATACGAGAAAACAACGGCAAATATTGTTCCGATACCGCTTTATGACGGAGGGTACGCCCATCTACCGGCTTTACAGCGTCACACGGTATTAAGTAAGAGCGTCCTTTTTGAATAACTCCCTCAATTTTTCCTTGTTGGCACAGAATGCGAACCCTGCGATCAGAAATACCCCATTGTTCCGCCGCCTGCGTGACTTTCATATATTCCATTGCGTTCACCGCCTACATAACATTCTTGTTTTTTATAGTATAGCATAAAATCGGAATAATATCAATCCGCTTTGCAGAAACTTCCGATTTATATCATTCCGAAATTTACATAGCCGTCTGCTTCGCCGCAGGCGGCTAAATCTATGTAAAGGAGGAAACCCCAAATGGTGAATTGCAAAGTGATCGCGGTGACGAACCAAAAAGGCGGCGTGGGCAAAACCACGACCACCGCCAATCTCGGCATCGGACTGGCACAGGAGAGCAAGCGTGTCTTGCTGATCGATGCCGATGCGCAAGGCTCTTTGACCCTCTCCCTCGGCTACCCGAAGCCGGATGAGCTGCCCGTTACGCTGGCGGACATCATGCAGAATGTGATCGACGATACCCCCATCCCGGACGGCTGCGGTATTCTGCATCACGGTGAGGGCGTTGACCTGCTCCCGGCGAACATTGAACTGTCCGGCATGGAGATCCGGCTGATCAACGCCATGAGCCGGGAAAGCGTGCTGCGGACATATATCAATGCGGTCAAACCACATTACGACTATATCCTCATTGACTGTATGCCGTCGCTCGGTATGATGCCGATTAACTCTCTGGCCGCAGCGGACAGCGTGATCATCCCGTCCCAGCCGTCATTTCTCTCGGCAAAGGGGCTTGACCTGCTGATGCAGTCCATCGCAAAGGTCAAGCGGCAGATCAACCCGAAGCTGAAAATCGACGGCATCCTGTTCACGATGGTGGACAGCCGTACCAACGAGGCCAAGGAGATCATCGCATCTCTGCGTGCCCACTACGGCGAAAAGATCCGGGTATTCGGGACGGAGATCCCCTTTTCCGTCCGAGCCGCAGAAACCAGCGGCCGGGGCAAGAGCATTTTTGCCCACGACAAGAACGGCAAGGTCGCCGCCGCATATCGCTCATTGACGAAGGAGGTGTTGGAGCTTGAGCGCAAAACCGAGAGATTTAGGGATGACACCGCTCGATGACCTGTTCTCCACCGACGAGAGCCGTGCGGAAGCGCAGCTTGAAAAGGTCGTTACGCTGAACCCCGCCGACATCTCCGACTTTCCCAACCATCCGTTCAAGGTCAAGCAGGACGAGGCTATGGCGGAGATGGTAGACAGCATAAAGCAATACGGTGTGCTGGTGCCTGCCCTTGTCCGCCCCAAAGCGGACGGCGGCTATGAGATGGTCGCCGGTCATAGGCGAAAGTGTGCGGCAACGCTGGCGGGGATCACCGAAATGCCCTGCATCGTCCGCAACCTCACTGATGATGAAGCGACGATCATCATGGTGGACAGCAATTTGCAGCGAGAAACGATCTTGCCGTCCGAAAAGGCATTTGCTTACAAGATGAAGTTGGAGGCCATGAAACGGCAGGGTGAACGAACGGACTTAACTTCTTCTCCACTGGATAAGAAGTTAAAGGGACTAACCTCTGCACAGCAGGTCAGTCAAAAGAGTGGCGACAGTCAGCCACAGATTTATCGCTTTATCCGCCTGACTGAGCTGATCCCACCGGTGCTTGACATGGTAGACAGTGGCAAGATCGCTTTCCGTCCCGCCGTGGAGCTTTCCTACCTCTCCAAAGAACAGCAGCAGAGCTTATACGACACGATGGAGTGCGAGGACTGTACGCCGTCGCTGGCGCAGGCCATCAAAATGAAAGAGTTCAGCCGGGACGGAAAGCTGACGGAAGAAGTCATCCTCTCCATTATGCAGGAGGAAAAGCCGAACCAGCGAGAGCAATTCAAAATGTCGAAAGAGCGTATCAGCAAGTATTTTGCTCCGGGGACGCCCGCACAGAAAATTGAAGATACCATCATCAAGGCATTGGAATTGTACCGCAGGCGGGAGCGCCAGCGGGATATGGAACGATAGTCACTACCAAGGGGCAGCCATACCCATTTTTAATGGATGTATGGCTGTGTCGGCGTGTTCCCCCTCTCCACACCTCACCCCCTCGAAACTACCTGTACTTCCCGAAAAAAGAGATAGTACAGCTGCGGCAGTTCTCGCAGCTTTGCAGTTTCCGATGGCGACCCGTACAATGAAAGAGCAAAGGAGGTTTGCGCATATGAAAAACGCAAAGATCATCGCCGTTTTAGCGCTGCTGACACTTTCTCTTTCGGGCTGTGCAAATACAGATCGCTCCGAGGTGTCTGCACCGTCTTTGCAGGAAACGGTTATGGCCGAGCCTGCACAAAGCACCGTGCCGCAGGAGAGCACGGCGGTTTCTGTTTCGGAAAGTACAGAGATTCCCACAGAGAGCACGGCAGAACCCAAAACGGAGAAAGCGCAGCCGGAGGTTACAACACCAGCGAAAGAGGAAACGCCGCCGACCGTCAGCAGCCCCACGGAAACGACACCACCGAAAGCATCCGAACCCGAACCATCGGAAGAACCTGCGGAAACACAGCCACAGGAGCCCGAACCGCCCGTCGCCGAAGAACTCACAGAACCGGCATTTGACATTCAGACTTGGATCGACTATGCCAAAGCCTATGCCGAAAGCGTGGGACTGCGGCTGGAAAGTTCGGCGGTGGATTGCTGGGATAATCCTATTGATGCCGCCGCAGACCGCATCTATCTGGAACGGGATATTTGTTCCCGCCTGAACCGCTATGCGGCAGACGAAACCATTACGGATGTCTGGGTGTGGTACGAAGCGGTCGGAGCAAACAGTTACCTGATCTATATCGGGTACGCATAATTTCACACACTGAATGGAGCATCGCAGAAATGCGGTGCTTTTTTCATGTCAACAAGGAGGTAAACAAATGAAAGCATTCTATCGAAGGAGCATTTCGGGGTTGTTAGCCCTGCTGATCTGCTCCACTACTATTTGGAGCAGCGGCGTAACCGCCTTTGCAGCATCGTCCTCCGGGGAAACCGCTAAGTCCTACTCTGTGGCATTTCCCAGAGATGGAGATGCCAATTTGGACACCAGCGGCACATGGGGGCACGACGAACTCCACTATATGAACGGCTGGACATCCGGTGAAAAGACTTGGATGACGACGCTGCACACCATCGGGGACTTTAACGGCCCGGCCTGTTACTGCATCGAACCGGGGGGACCCCGTCTGCTGGAAAGAACCTACGCTCACTACGGCGAAGATTACTGGAAGGACTATCCCTCCGAGTGCAACAGCACCATCGACGCTGACACCATCAAGACTCTGCTTGGGCGGATCATGCAGTACGGCTATCAGGGGAATCTATCCCTTGGCTGGCGTTCTCAGAATGATGCGGATGCCGACAAGCTGGCCCACATGATGGCAACGCAGGTGCTGGTATGGGAAACGGTCGTCGGGGAACGGGACGCCAATTTTAATCATATTGACCCCGGCAGTGCTGATGCCGTGAAATCCGTCTATCGGACAAGCCACCCGCTGTACAGCCGCTTCTCTGCTTATTATGACAGCATGGAAGCCAGCGTGAAGAAGCACACCATCGTCCCAAGCTTCATGGCCCGAAGCACCGGCAAGGCACAAACGGTCGAACTGAACTGGGATGGAAGCCGTTATGCGGCTACGCTGACCGATACCAACGGTGTGCTGAGTGATTACACCTTTTCCTCCGAGCAGGCAGGGATCACCTTTGCAACCAGCGGCAATACGCTGACCATCACTGCCGAAGCAGCCCAGGCGGAAACGGTGACGATCTCCGCCACCAAAAACAATACCCGTAAGGGTGTCGTGGTATGGAGCGATGGGCATTACGGCCCTGACGGCACAATGCAGGATGTGGTCACTTACAGTGCCACGATCAGCGATCCCGTCAAAGCCTATCTTAACCTGAAAGTGTCCTACGGCGGCGCCAAGATCATCAAGACAAGTGAGGACGGCAAGGTCGAGGGCATTTCTTTTACGATCACCGGCAACGGCGTGAACAAGACCGTTACGACAGGTGCGGGCGGTGTCATTCAGATCGACAACCTTGCTCCCGGCGTTTACACCATCATCGAGCAGAGCTATGACAAATACGAGCCGCAGGAGGTGCGCCGTGTCACCGTCGTCAGCGGTCAGGTGGCAACGGTCAATTTCAATAACACCTTGAAGCGCGGAACTCTCATCGTGACCAAGACCTCCGAGGACGGCTTGAACGAGGGCGTGAAATTCCACCTCTACGGCACTTCGCTTTCGGGACTTGCGGTGGACGAATACGCCGTGACCGACAGCACGGGCAAAGCCGTATTTTCCGATGTGCTGATCGGCACGGGCTACACGCTGGAGGAAGTCGATACGGCGATCCGCTATGTCGTCCCCGAAAAGCAGACGGCGGCGGTGGAATGGAACACCGTCACAAACAAGAGCTTTACGAACATCCTGAAAAAGTGGAATGTCACTGTCACCAAGAGCGACGCCGAAACGGGTATGCCGCAGGGCGATGCCACTCTTGCCGGTGCCGTCTACGGCATCTATAAGGGCGACCAGCTTGTGGACACCTACACCACCGATGCCAACGGACAATTCATCACGAAATATTATGTCTGCGGGGATGACTGGACCATCCGTGAGATCACGCCCTCCGAGGGCTACCTGCTGGACAGCACCGTTTATCCCATCGGCGCAGAGGCAAAAAACTACACCGTGGAATACAACACCACGGCAAACGATGTGACCGAACAGATCATCAAGGGTAGAATCGCCATCATCAAGCACACCAACAACGGCGATACCCAGCTTGAAACGCCGGAGACCGGAGCGGAATTTGCGGTATTTTTGAAAGCCGCAGGCTCTTATGACAGCGCCAAGACATCCGAGCGTGATTATCTGACCTGCGACGAAAACGGCTTTGCCGAAACAAAAGCGTTACCCTATGGCATCTACACGGTGCATCAGACCAAGGGCTGGGACGGCCGTGAGCTGCTTGCCGATTTCGATGTGTATATCGCCAAGGACGGGCAGACCTATCGCTACCTTGCCAACAACCGCAATTTTGAGAGTTATATCAAGATCGTCAAGGTGGATGCCGAAACGGGCAAGGTCATTCCGCTGGCGGGTGCAGGCTTCCGGATCTACCGCCCGGACGGGTCGCTAATCACGCAGACTTTCACCTATCCCACAGTTACCACCATCGACACCTTTTATACCAACAGCGACGGCTATCTTATCACGCCCGAAAAGCTGGAATACGGCACGGGCTATTCGTTGGTGGAGGTTTCCGCTCCCTACGGCTACACGCTGAACAGTGAGCCGGTCTATTTTGATGTGACCGCCGACAACGCCACGGAGGAAAACGCCGTTACGGTGGTCGAGGTCACAAAGCCGAACACGGCGCAGAAGGGCGTGATCCGGATCAGCAAGAGCGGCGAGGTCTTTTCGTCTGTTACCGAGGCGGACGGCATCTATCAGCCGGTGTTTACGGTCAAGGGACTTGCAGGTGCGATCTATGAAATCACTGCCGCCGAGGACATTATCACGCCGGACGGCACGCTCCGTTATACGGCCGGGGAGGTCGTCGATACTGTGACCACCGATGAAACGGGGCTTGCTGAAAGCAAGGCACTGTATCTCGGCAAATACAAGGTCAGGGAGATCACAGCCCCCACCGGCTATGTGCTGAACACCGAAGTCCACACGGCAGAGCTTGTCTATGCTGGGCAGGAGGTCGAGATCACCGAAACTGCCGCCGACTTCTGCAACGAGCGGCAGAAAGCCGCCGTTTCTCTGGATAAGGTCTTGGAGCAGGATGAGCGTTTCGGCATCGGCACGAGCGGTGAGCTTTCCGTTGTGACCTTTGGACTGTTCGCAGCCGAGGAGCTGACCGCCGCTGACGGCAGCATCATTCCCGCCGACGGTCTGCTGGAGATCGTGTCGGTGGACGAAAACGGTCACGCTGTCTGCAAAACTGACCTGCCGTTTGGCAGCTATTATCTCAAAGAGCTGTCCACGGACGGACACTATATCCTCTCCGATGAAAAGTACCCCATCGTATTTGAATATACCGGGCAGGACACGGCGCTGGTGGACATCAAGGCCAATGGCGGCGCACCCATCGAAAACAAGCTGCTCTACGGCGAAATTCACGGACTGAAAAAGGACGAGGACGGCAGCGGTCTTGCCGGTGCGCTAATCGGACTGTTCCGTGCGGACTGCACCGAATTTACGAGCGAAACCGCCATCCTGACTGCCACCTCTGCCGAGGACGGCAGCTTTTCTTTTGTCCGTGTGCCTTTTGGCCACTGGATCGTGCGGGAGATCGAAGCCCCCATCGGCTTTGTGCTGTCGGAAGAAACCTATCCCGTGACCGTCGATGCAGACGGTGCAGTGATCGAGGTAGAGATTGAAAATACCCGCATCCGTGGCGCAGTGCAGCTCACCAAGACCGACCGGGACTATCCCGACAACAAGCTGACGGGTGCGGAGTTCACCGTTTACCGTGACAGCAACGGCAACAAGGAGCTGGATGCCGACGATGCACTGCTCGGCACACTGACCGAAACCGGCATCGGCGTTTATGAAATGTCCGACCTGCTCTACGGCGGCTATTTTGTCAATGAAACGAAAGCGCCGGAGGGCTTCTATCTGGATGAAAACGCCTATTATTTCGAAATCACCGAGGACGGCACGACCGTGACCGTGGAAAACGAGGCCGGAAAGGGCTTTATCAATGCGCCGCAGATCGGCTCTCTGAAAATCATCAAGACTTCCTCGGATGGCAAGGTCGAGGGCTTCTCGTTCCGTGTCACCGGTCCGAACAGCTATGTCGGCGTATTTACCACCGACAAAAACGGCGAGATCGTCATTGAAAACCTCCGCATCGGGGAGTATGTGGTGTCCGAGGTGTCGGACGGTGCATCTTCCGCCTATGTGCTGCCCGCCGACAAGACGGCATCCGTATTTGAAGGTGCGGTGACAAAGGTGGAGATGCACAACGAGCTCCGTGACACGCCGAAAACCGGGGATGACAGCAACCCCGCCCTGTGGCTTGCCCTGCTCGGCATTTCCGCTGCGGGCGCTGCTGCGCTGGGCGTGGTCGGATTCAGAAAACGCAGAAAGGAGGACGCGGAGTAATGGAGTTGAAAACCATTCTTGCAATCGGACTGGTCGTATTTATCGTCGGCGCTTTGATCTTCCTGAAGATCAGAGCCAAGAAGAAGTAAGCCTTGGGGCAGCGAAAACCGCTGCCCCTTTTACATATCCCGAAAACAGAAAAGGAGGCAAAAATTATGGTTCATTTCTTTGATGCGGACATAGCGAAAAAATACGGAGTCAATGCGGCGGTGCTGGCCTGCTTCCTTTGGGATTGTATCGAGCAGAAAAGCACCGAATCGCCGCAGCTCCATGAGGGCAAGGTTTGGGTACGCTGTTCGGTGCAGATGATGACCGGCTTTTTCCTGTTTCTGTCCTACGATGAGATCCGCTATGCCCTGAAACGGCTGGTCAAGGGGCGGGTGCTCACCAAGGGACGGTTTAACGAGAGCCGCTTTGACCGCACGAATTGGTACGCCTTTACCGAGTTCGGACAATTCCTGATGGCAGAAAGCGAGGGACGGACGCAATGAAGGACGGCAGACACATCATTTGGAGCAATGACATTGACTACGATGACTGGCGGGAGGACTTGGAGGAGCAGTACCCCGACCTCACCGAAGCCGAGCGTATGGAGCTAATGTATGAGCTGAACGGCGATTATCTGGACGACGAGCGATCCAATCTGGACATTCAGCTCTCCCGTCCAATTCTCGTTGTCGGTGATCTGGGGCTTTGGCACGGCCGCCGCATGGGATATAAAGAGATTCCGAGCGGCAATATCCGGGACTGCCTTTACAGCGAACGGGACATGGATTACAGCACTTGGTATGTGGATAAAAACGGTGACTTCCGCTGCGACGCTATCCACCACGACGGCACGAACCATTATCTTTACCGTGCCTACAAGGACGGCGTGAGCGACACGCAGATCGAGAATCTGAAAGAAAAACTCTACCGGGGCATTGCCACCCGTGCGGACATTACAAGAGTGACCCGCAGGCTGGGCGACGAGATCGCCCATGTTTACGGCTTTCCCATTCCCCGCAGGCAGACCCCGGTGCAGGAGCGATAACGGAGGCGGCTATGATGAATGTATCAGATACAAGGGACTGCGCCTTTGAAGCCTTTATTACCAACCTCGGCAAATACAACGAGGGCTTTTTGGTGGGCGAATGGGTGAAGTTTCCCGTGACCAATGAAGAAATGCAGGCGGTTTTCCGGCGCATCGGCATCGGGCGGCGCTACGAGGAATGGTTCATCACCGACTATGACTGCCCGGACGAGGTTATCGGCAAGGTGCTCGGAGAATACGAGAGCCTGAGCGAGCTGAACTACCTCGCCGGGCAGATCATGGAGCTGCGGGAGAGCGACGATTTCTGGCAGGCGGTTTTGGACTTGGGCGAGAACACCGGCAGTGTGCAGGAGCTGATCAACCTGACCGAGAATTTGGACTGCTTTGATTACCTGCCCGGCGTGCGGAATGACTACGACCTCGGCTATTACTGGATCGAGGAAAGCGGATGCTACGACACAAGCAATCTCGGCACGCTGGCAAACTATATCGACTATGAAAGTTTTGGGCGCGATATTCGGTATGAAGAAGGCGGCGTGTTCGGGGATAACGGCTATGTGCGGTCAAACGGTGGGCACTTTGTGGAAATTTACGACGGCGACATTGAGAATATTCCCGAAGAATATAGAATCAGTTCTCCCACCGTTCCCGTCCGCTCCGCAGCCCCACGGCAGACGGAACAGCCCGAACGATAAAATTTGCACCTTTGATATTGCCTTGCGGTTTGGGTATAGTATAATAAAAACGATAAGGAAGTGAGCACCGTGAGCGACAACTATTTTGACCTGCCATCCCGCATCGAGGACGCCTTTGCGGAGATCGACAGTGATATTGTGATGGATCTGCTGAATACCGACGAGGACTACGCCGCGCTTTCCGACCGTATGGACAAGCTGAAAACGCAGTACCCCGTCATCGACAAAATGAACGAGGGCAGCGGCGAGATCCGCATGACCGCAGAGGAACATCGGGCGTATGTGGACTATCTGAACCTTGCCCGGCAAATGGAGGACATGGAGCGACAGCACATCTACTTCTGCGGACATACCGACGCCGTGGCCTACCTCAAGAAAATCAAAGCAATATAAGTACGACGAAAGCGGTGCAGAGAGATCTGCGCCGCTTTTTTGTTGGCAGAAATGCAAAGCGAGTCGAAAAAGATGCTCTGTATAAAAAGTTTTTCTGAATTTTAAGTAAAAACTATTGACCAAAACGGCGTTTTTGGCTATACTAATAGCAAGGAGGCGATACCATGATCGTTAGACCCTACTATTTGGATATATTGAAAACCTATCGGGATGTTCCGCTGGTGAAGATCCTTGCCGGGATTCGCCGCTGCGGGAAATCGACCATTTTGGATATGCTGAAAGACGACCTGCTCGGCAGCGGCATTGCGGCAAACCATGTGATTCATCTGCGTTATACCTCGGAAGAGCTGGACGATGGCATGACCGCCAAGCAGATGTACCGTGACATCAAAGAGAAAATGACCGACGGCGAACGCTACTATCTTCTGCTGGACGAGGTGCAGGAGGTGGACGGCTGGGAAAAGGCTGTCAACAGCCTGCTGGAGGATTCCAATACCGACATCTATGTGACCGGCTCCAACTCCAAACTGATGTCCAGCGAGATCTCCACCTATCTGACAGGGCGGTATATCTCCATTCCCGTTTTTACGCTGTCCTTTGCTGAATATTTGGAGTTTAAGAAGGACAGCGGCCGCACGCCGAAAGAGCTTTTGAACGAATATATCCGCATGGGCGGCTTTCCCATCGTTGCGCTCGGAAACTTTGACGAGCGTTCGTCCTATCAGATCGTCGAGGGTATCTACAATTCCGTTATCACCAGTGACATCACCAAGCGGCATAATATCACGAACTTTGACCTGTTCAACCGTGTGGTGAAGTATGTCGTAGAGAATGTCGGCAAGACTTTTTCCGCCAATGCTATCGTGAAATTCATGAAAGGCGAAGGACGCTCCCTCTCGGTGGAAGCAGTCTATAATCTGTCTCTTATACACATCTCCGAGC
>ERZ1026916.1585-NODE-1585-length-10710-cov-5.186954_pt1 | contig 10710 bp, 8 predicted proteins | sample MGYA00519465_ERZ1026916 | MGnify/ENA primary metagenome ERZ1026916 (study PRJEB26926, sample SAMN06164880) | human gut metagenome | biome: ENVO:00009003; feature: ENVO:2100002; material: ENVO:00002003 | host: Homo sapiens | place: USA | collected 2012 ... | reverse complement strand
GCCGCGATCTTGCGGGGGTTCTTCACCACCACCTCGTAGGCTTTTTCCTCGCCTAAATAGGAGAATTCCCGCAGCATATCATCCGTTGTCCGGAAGTACAGGGGCATATCCTTGTCCGCGTCGTCGAAGCCCTTGGTCGCCAGCAGAATGTGACGGAAAATCTCGTCCTCTGGGTTCAGGAAGTGAACGTCTCCGGTGGCGACCACCGGCTTGCCCAGTTCCTCGCCCAGCCGGACGATCTTCCGGTTGTACTCCCGGAGGTCTTCATCGGTTTTGGCTTCGTATTTTTCGTTTGCCAGCATGAAGCGGTTGTTCGCCAGAGGCTGGATCTCCAGAAAGTCGTAAAAGGACGCAATGCGTTTCAGCTCGTCGTCGCTTTTCCGGTCGAGAATGGCCTGAAACAGTTCGCCCGCTTCGCAGGCAGAACCGATGATCAGCCCCTCCCGCAGATTAAGAATGTCGGACTTGGGCATCCGGGGCACCCGGCGGAAGTATTGCAGATTGGAATCGGAAATCAGGTGGTACAGGTTGCGCAGACCGATCTGGTTCTTGGCAAAAATAATGATGTGCCTTGCCTGCCGATCAGTGATGCGGCCGCCGGAGCGCAGATGGGTCATGGCGGGATTGATGGCCTGCAAGTTGTGGATGTCATGCTCCTCTTCCAGCTTGACCATGAGCTTCGCCATGATGAGGCCGCAGGTCATGGCGTCGTCCGCCGCCCGGTGATGGTTGAAGTCGGGCAAGCTCAGGGCATTGGAGACGATGTTCAGCTTGAATTTGTTCAGCTGGGGCAGAAGATTCTGAGACAGAATCAGGGTATCCGCCGCGGTGTAATGATAATCGTAGCCAAGGCGCTGGCACTCGGCGCGGATAAAGCCGGTGTCGAAGTCGGAATTGTGAGCGACCAGAACCCGGTCGCCGATGAAGTCCAGAAATTTGGGCAGCACCTCTTCGATTTTCGGTGCGCCGACAAGCATTTCGTCGGTGATGCCGGTCAGCTCCACGATTTTCCGTTCCAGCGGACGCTCCGGGTCAACGAAGGTCTGGAAACGATCCACTTCCTGGCCGTTTTTCAGCACGACGGCGCCGATTTCAATGATGCGGTCACTGCGGGAGGACAGGCCGGTGGTTTCCAGATCGAAGGCGACAAATTCCTGATCAAAGGAGATATCCTGCTCGCCGTGGACTACAATGCGGTCGTCTACGTCGTTTACATAATACCCCTCACAGCCGTAGAGAATCTTGATATTCTGGTCGGTTCCGGCCACCTTGGCCTTGGAGGCGGCCTTCATGGCGTCGGGGAAGGACTGGGCGACGCCGTGGTCGGTGATGGCGATGGCCTTGTGACCCCATGCGGCCGCCTGCTTCACGGCGGCGGCGGTATCCGTCAGAGCGTCCATGTTGGACATGGTGGTGTGCAGATGCAGCTCCACCCGCTTTTCCCCTGGGGCAGTGTCCTGCCGCTTGGGCATGGAGCCGGGCTGCATGGCGTAGGGCTTGAGAACCATTTCGCCCTCGTATCGATCTTCACCCAGCTTGCCCTGCACCCGCAGGACGGAGCCGACCTGAACGTTTTCCAGAATGGGTTTGGCCTCTCCGGCCTCCATAAAGCGGCTGACACGGACGGAGTTGGTGTTGTCCGTCATGTCGAATTTCACAACATAGGCGTTGCGCTTTTTCAGCTCCTTGTGGTCCACAGCGAAGACTTTGCCCTCCACGATGACGGTTCCCATGTCCAGACTCAGCTCCTTCATGGGAACGGGCATGCCCTTGAAGGGCTTGCCGTAGAAGGTTTCGCTGGGGGCGGCGGACTTGTCCTCCTTCTTCGGCTGAGCGGCGGAGACGGCGGGAAGCTTTTGAATCTCCGATTCCCGCATGGACTCTGTGGCGGCAAACAGCGCTTTTCCCTCCAGCGCGTTGCCAGCCTCCACGGTGATATGCACCGGGGCGGCGAACCGCTCCCGCAGTACCTTTTCCACAGACGGGATGTGCTCCAGAAGGGTTTCTTTCCCGTTGGCGGCGAGCTTTACCGTGAGATTCTGTTCGTTCCATTCCCACTTTGCCCCGGCGAGGGAACCCCGCGCCATGGAGTTGCGGCTGACAAACAGCCACATCAGTTCTTCCGGTTCGATTTTTTGCAGCTCCGATTCCGGGTGGGTCGCGGTCAGCTCCAGCTTTTGCAGGCCGTACAGGCCACAAATGTCCTTGCGAACCTGTTCCAGCAGCCGTTGGGGGATGTAGCGCTCGGAATGCAGCGCCACGTGAACGCTTCGGGTCTCGGGGTCGATATCCGCAGCGGCGATAGCCGCCTGAGAAAGGGCTGCATACAGCTCCTCAGGCGGCTCATAGTCCGGAAACATATTCAGAAAGAAAATTTGTTCTTCCATATCGTGTCTCTACAGTGCTTCAATTCGTTTCAGCAGGGCAGGGAGCAGCTCGTCATAGGGGAGCTTTTCCACCTGCACGCCCTTTTCAAAAATCAAGCCCCAGCCGTCGCCGCCGGCAATGCCAATGTCCGCTTCGCGGGCTTCGCCGGGGCCGTTGACCACGCAGCCCATGACCGCCACGGTGATGGGCTTTTCACAGTTTTTCAGTGCTTCGTCCACCCGGTTCACCAGACCGATCAGGTCGATGCGGGTCCGTCCGCAGGTGGGACAGGAGACGATGTTCACGCCGTCCTTCCGAAGCCCCGCGGCCTTGAGGATGTCCCGGGCGGCGTAAACCTCCTGCACCGGGTCGTCGGTCAGGCTGACCCGGATGGTGTCGCCGATGCCGTCCAGAAGCAGCGCGCCGATGCCCATGGCGGATTTGATGAGACCCTGCCGGACGGGGCCGGTTTCGGTCACGCCGATGTGGAGGGGATAGTCACATTTGGCGCGGAACAGCCGCGCGGCGGCAACCATGGTGGGGACGGTGGAGGACTTCATGGAGACGCAGGTGTCGTAAAAGCCCTGTTTTTCCAGCAGCTCCAGATGTTCAAAGGCGCTTTCCACCAGCGCTTCGGCGGTGGGGTGGCCGTATTTTTCCAGAAGACGCTTGTCAAGACTGCCGCCGTTGACGCCGATGCGGATGGGGATGTGCTTGTCCTTGCACACCTCCACCACGGCCTTGACCCGATCTTCGCCGCCGATGTTGCCAGGGTTGATGCGGATTTTGGACGCGCCGCCCTCTGCCGCGGCGATGGCAAGTCTGTAATCAAAATGGATATCCGCTACGAGGGGCAGGGGAGAGTCCTTGCAGATGTCCGCAAAGCTCCGGGCGGCTTCCATGTTGGGAACTGCCAGCCGGGCGATCTGGCACCCGGCGGAGGCAAGCTGACGGATCTGCTTCAGGCTGCCCTCCACATCCGTGGTTTTGGTATTGAGCATGGACTGGATGACCACCGGGGCGCCGCCGCCGATGGGAACGCCGCCCACCAGAATCTGTTTTGTCATCGTCTTCACCTCTTGAACAGGAAAATGACGTCCTTGAACATAATAATCGCCATCAGGGCAAGCAACAGGATCATGCCCGCGCCGTGGAGATAGCCTTCGTACTTGGAATTGATCTTCTTTTTCGTGATGGCCTCCACCACAACCGTGATCAGCAGACACACAATACGCCCGCCGTCCAGCGCAGGGATGGGCAGCAGATTCATCACCGCCAGATTGATGGCGATGAAGCCGCCGAAATACAGCATATTCAGCAGCGCGGTGACCTTGCTGTCGGAGGCTGCCGCCACCTTGGACATTTCACTGACAATGCCCACGGGGCCGGACATATCCTTAATGCCCACCTTGCCGCCAAGCAGCATTTGCAGGCTCAGGCGAACCATGCGCACCGTATCCAGCGACTGGTTCCATGCCATTCCCAGCTTCTCCCAGAAGTTCGGGGTGCTGAGGGTGAAATTCATGCCGTAGCGCAGGCCGGTCGAGCCGTTTTCCAGAGTCACTTCGTGCTTTTCCAGCAGAAAATCTTTCAGAACGACCTTTTCGCCGTTCCGGCGCACCGTGATGTCGTGAACGTCGCCGGGGTTCAGTGACAGGATCATGGAAAAATCGGAATAGGAGTAGAGCTTTTCGCCGTCCACCTCCACGATGCAGTCACCGGCTTGCAGGCCGTTTTCGCCGTTCACCGTGGCGTAGTCTTCAAAGCCGGCGATCACGGGAACGGCGGTCTGCTTTACGGGGAGGCAGACAATGACCATCAGTACCACGCCGATGAGAAAGTTCATCGCCGCACCGGCGGCCAGAATAATCAGCCGCTTCCACCATGCCGCCTTGTCGAAGAAACGGGGATTGTCGCTTCCGCCGTCCTCGCCCTCCATGGCGCAGTAGCCGCCGATGGGGATGCAGCGGATGGCGTACAGAGTCTCGCCCACCTGTTTTTTCCAGATGGCGGGCCCCATAAACATGGAAAATTCGTTGACCTGAACGCCGGAGAGCTTGGCGGCGGTAAAATGCCCCAGCTCATGGACGAAAATCAGGACGCTGAACAGGAAAATCGCAAAAATAACGCTCATAGAAAAAATGCCTCGCAATTATCAAGAGTTCGCCCGAACCGCCTCACGAGCCAGACGGTCGGCTTCCAGAATCTGCTCCAAAGTGGGGTCGGCGATGAACGGCACCTGCGGCACGGCGGCATTTACCAGCCGGTAGATGTCGTAAAAGCCGATTTTGTCATTCAGGAACATGGCGACCGCTTCCTCATTTGCGCCGTTCATGGCAGGGCAGGCCGTGCCGCCCGCCTTCGCGCAGTCCCGCGCCAGCGCCAGACAGGGGAAATTCTCCGTATCCGGCGGGGAAAACGTCAGCGGGCCGCAGGACAGTAAGTCCAGCCGCTCCACCGGGGAGGGGATACGCTCCGGGTAGGTCAGTGCCAGCTGAATGGGCAGACGCATATCCGGTGTGCCCATCTGCGCCATCACCGCGCCGTCGGTGAATTCCACCATGCTGTGGACGATGCTCTGCCGGTGGATAACCACATCTACCTGTTCCAGGGGCAGACGGTACAGCCGCATGGCTTCGATGACTTCCAGCCCCTTGTTCATCAGGGTGGCGCAGTCAACGGTGATCTTCGCGCCCATTTTCCAGTTGGGGTGCTTCAGGGCGTCGGCTCTGGTCACCGTTTCCAGCTGAGGGCGGGTCATGCCGAAAAATGGGCCGCCGGAGCAGGTGAGGATCAGCCGCCGGATCTCTTTTCTGCTGCCACAGCCCATAAGGCATTGAAAGATTGCGGAATGCTCGGAATCCACGGGGACGATCTCCGCACCGTACTTCTCCGCTTCGGCCATCACCAGTTCCCCGGCGCAGACAAGAGTTTCCTTGTTGGCAAGGCCGATGCGCTTTTTCGCCCGGATGGCGGCGAGGGTGGGCTTCAAACCGACCATGCCAACCACGGCGGTGATAACGCAGTCGGCATCCGCCATGGATGCCGCTTCCATCAGACCCGCCTCACCGAAGTTTACCCGGATAGACAGACCTTTTATTCGTTCCGCCAGTGCCTGAGCGGCTTCCTGAGTTGCCATAACGGCGAGCTTCGGGGAAAACTCCCGGCACTGCTGCGCCATCCGATCCACGTTGGTTCCGGCGGTGAGCGCCGCTACCTGGATGCCGGGCAGACGGCGGATAATGTCCAGGCTCTGCCGGCCGATGGAGCCGGTGGAGCCGAGAATACTGACACACTGCACCATAGGCCGCTCCTTACACCGCCATGGGAAGCAGCACCAACAATACTTCCATAGCCGGGGCGACCAGAGTCAGAGAATCAAACCGATCCAGTACGCCGCCGTGGCCGGGAATCAGATTGCCGTAATCCTTGATGCCGGTCTGCCGCTTGATGATGGAGAAGCACAGGTCGCCGAAAATGCCCAGCAGGGAACCGGCGAAGCCGTACAGCAGCGCAAGACCGTAGTTGACCCGGAGATTGCCGGGCAGCAGGTCGATGATCAGGGCGTAAACAAGCATACTGACCACGGCGAAGGCAATGCCGCCCAGCGCGCCCTCGATGGTTTTGTTGGGGCTGACCACAGGCGCCAGCTTGTGCCGCCCGAATTTCAGGCCGATAAAGTAAGCGCCTGCGTCGGACATGAACGCCACCACGAAGGGAATCAGGATGACATACCGTCCGAGATCCATATTCAGAATGCGGATGAGGGAGCTGAGCATGTAGGGGATGAGAAGACCCGCCACAAAGCACATGGACAGATCCTCAAAGTGAACCTTTATGTGGTCAAGCATCATCTCCGAGAACATCAGGATAAAGAACACAATCATGAGGATGACAAAGTAGGAATGAATCGCGCCGAAATAGCTCCACATGCACACGGCGGCCGCCATGATGCAGGAGTAGATCACCAGCCGCGGCCGCTTTACAAGCCCTGTGCGGTACAGAAGCTCGTAGGCCGCGATGGCCATGAGCGCACTCATGACCAGTGACGCGGCAATCACCGGTGCGGCCAGTGTCAGAAGAAAGAGGATCGGCACCAGAATCGCTGCGGAAATAATGCGTTTTTTCATTTCTCTATGTCCCTCCGAACCGGCGGCTGCGCCGGTGAAATTCTTCAATGGCGCTGTCCAGATGTTCCGGTGTGAAATCAGGCCAAAGTACGTTCATAATTACATATTCCGAGTACGCGGACTGCCACAGCAGGAAGTTGCTGACCCGCATCTCTCCGGATGGCCGGATGATCAGCTCCGGGTCGGGTACGCCCGCCGAATACAGGTACCGGGAGAAAACGTCCTCGGTCAATTTTTCCGGGTCGGCCTTTCCGGCGGCGACATCCGCCGTGTAAGCCTTCACCGCGTGGATGATCTCATCCCGCCCGCCGTAGTTCAGGCAGAAATTCACCTGCACGTCGTAGTCCTCCGAGCGGCTTTCCGCGTCGTGGCAGAGCGTTTGCAGCTCCGGGCTGAGACGGGTCAGGTCGCCGAAGAAGCGGAATTTTACCCGGTTTTTTTTCATATCCCGCAGCGCCTCTTCCAGATACCGGCGCAGCAGCTTCATGATTCCCGCCACTTCTTCCGCCGAGCGCTTCCAGTTCTCCGTGGAGAAGGCGTACACCGTCAGGTATTCCACACCCAGGGTGCGGCAGTAGTTGGCGATCCGCCGGAAGGCTTCCGCCCCTGCGGCGTGACCGGCGGTGCGGGGCAGACCCCGCTGCTTTGCCCAGCGGCCGTTGCCGTCCATAATGATGGCAATGTGCCGGGGCGGGGGAGAGTTTTGCGAAAGTGCCATAAAGCACCTCTTTCTAAATGGTTAGTGAACAGATCTGCGAAGATAAAAAAGTAATTTCTGCTGGCGGCTGCTTCCAGCCGCCAGCAGGGGTGCTTTGTTCTGGCTGACGGCGTTAAATCGCCATCAGTTCCTTTTCCTTGGCGGCAAGAGCGGCGTCGGCGCGCTTGATGTTCTTGTCCAGCAGATCCTGCAAATCCTTCTCGGCCTTCTTCTGGTCGTCCTCGGTGATCTCGCTGTTCTTTTTCAGCTTCTTGACATAGTCCATGCCGTCCCGGCGGATGTTGCGCATGGCGACCTTGGCTTCCTCGGAATACTTCTTGACCTGCTTGGCCAGATCCTTACGGCGCTCCTCGGTGAGCTGGGGGAACACCAGACGGATGACGCGGCCATCGTTCTGGGGGTTGATGCCCAGATCGGAGGTCTGGATGGCCTTCTGAATGTCCTTGAGCAGCTTGGTGTCCCAGGGCTGAATGATCAGGGTACGGGCGTCGGGGGCGGAAATGGTGGCGACGCCGTTCAGGGGCGTTTCACTGCCATAGTATTCCACGGTGATCCGATCGAGAACCTTTGCGTTGGCGCGGCCGGCGCGGACGGAGGCGAATTCCTCGTCCAGATGCTCGAGAGCCTTGTCCATTCTCCGGGAATATTCTTTGAAATCGACGGTCATTTTGTGTTCCTCCTTAGAAATGATTTTTTACGGTAGTACCGATCTCTTCGCCGCGAACCACGCGGACGATGCTGTTTTCTTCATTCAGGCCAAAGCAGACCATGGTCATGTCGTTGTCCATAGCCAGCGCCATAGCGGTGATGTCTGTGGCCTTCAGATTCTTCGCCAGCACCTCGCCATAGGTCAGGCGGGAGTAGCGGACGGCTGTGGGGTCTTTGGCGGGGTCGGCGGAATAAATGGCGTCCACGTTCTTCGCCATCAGCACGGCGTCGGCCTCAATCTCCACGCCCCGGAGCACCGCGCCGGTGTCGGTGGAGAAGTAGGGATTGCCGGTACCGGCGGCAAAGAGGACGACTTTCCCCTCATTTAAGTACCGCTCGGCAAGGTCGCGGGTAAAATACTCGGCAAACTTGTTCATCTCCACGGCGCTGAGAACCCGGGCATCCATGCCGTGGCGGTTCAGGGCATCGGCCACGGCGATGGCGTTCATCACCGTACCAAGCATTCCCATGGAGTCGGCGTGGGAACGCTGCATCTTATCCGCGCCGTCCTTGACGCCGCGCCAGAAGTTTCCTGCGCCGATGACCAGACCGATCTGGACACCCATGTCCACGCAGGTTTTGATGGATTTGCAAAGCTCGTTCACAATGGTAAAATCAAGCCCCCGATGTGCGTCCCCGGCGAGAGCCTCGCCGCTGACTTTCAGCAGGATGCGCTTATATTTAAGCTCAGGCAAAATGAAATCACTCCTTATCTTCATATCCTTTCCTATTCTAGCGTATCCAGCCCGAATTGACAACTACTAATTTAAGATTTCTTAAAATGTTTTCCGATTTTTCACAATGCGGGGCCTTCTGTGTAATTTCCACACAGCGCGCCCCTTGGAAAAGATGGATTCTGGCGGGATTTTTGGTTGCAAAACTGGAAACAGTAGGGTATAATGTCTTGTAATTGGAAAAACCCAAGGAAATGAGAGGGATTATCATGGCTGAAATGACTGAAAGCAAAAACTTTATCCACGCATTCATCGACGAGGACATCGCCCCCGGCGGGCAGTTTGCGGGTCAGACCGTCCATACCCGGTTTCCGCCGGAACCCAACGGCTATCTGCACATCGGCCACTGCAAGGCGCTGATCATCGACTTCGGCACCGCCGAGAAGTACAATGGCCTGTGCAACCTCCGCATGGACGACACCAACCCCACCAAAGAGGACGTGGAGTTTGTGGAGGCCATCAAGGAGGATATCCACTGGCTGGGCTTCGACTGGGGCGACCGCTTCTACTACGGTTCCGACTATTTTGAGAAGGACTACGAATACGCGGTAGAACTCATCAAAAAGGGACTGGCCTACGTCTGCGAGCTGACGCCGGAGCAGTTCAAGGAGTACCGGGGCGACCTGAATACCCCTGCCGTTTCCCCTTACCGCGACCGCCCCATTGAGGAAAGTCTGGACCTGTTCGCCAGAATGCGCGCCGGAGAATTTGAGGACAACCGTTATACCCTCCGCGCCAAGATCGATCTGGCTTCCGGCAACTTCAATATGCGCGACCCGGTCATCTATCGCATCCGTCATATGCACCACCACCGTCAGGGAGACAAGTGGTGCATCTATCCCATGTACGACTTTGCACACCCCATTCAGGACGCGCTGGAGGGCATTACCCATTCTCTGTGCTCTCTGGAATTTGAGAACCACCGTCCTCTTTATAACTGGGTGGTGGAGCATGTCTCCGTACCTCATCATCCCCGGCAGATCGAGTTCGCGAGACTGGGCATCGACCACACCGTGCTCAGCAAGCGGAAGCTGAGAGCGCTGGTGGAGAACGGCTATGTTTCCGGCTGGGATGACCCCCGGATGCCCACCCTCTGCGGCCTGCGCCGCCGGGGCTATACCCCCAAGTCCATCCGCAACTTCTGCGAGCGGGTGGGCGTGGCCAAGTCTCCCAACACCATTCCCTACGCATTTCTGGAATTCTGCCTGCGGGAAGACCTGAACGAGACTGCCCAGCGGGTCATGGCGGTGCTGAAGCCTGTGAAGCTCACCATTACCAACTATCCCGAGGGCAAATCCGAGATGGTCACCGTGGAAAATAACCCCAACCGTCCCGAGGACGGCACACGGGAGGTCAGCTTCTCCCGGCACCTGTGGATCGAGCAGGACGATTTCCTGGCCGAGCCGATCCCCAGGTACAAGCGCCTGTACCCCAACGGGCCGGAGTGCCGCCTGAAGGGCGCGTACCTCATCACCTGCACCGGCTGCGTCAAGGATGAAAACGGCAACGTGGTGGAGATTCTGGCAACCTACGACCCCGAGAGCCGGGGTGGCGACCCCGCCGACGGCCGGAAGGTCAAGGGCGCGACCATTCACTGGGTGGATGCGGAGAACTGCTGCGACGCGGAGGTCAGACAGTACGACAATCTGTTCAATGACCCCGATCCCGACGCGGCGGGCAAGGATTTTCTGGCCTGCCTGAACGAGAAGTCTCTGGAAGTCCTCACCGGCTGCAAGGTGGAGGCCAGCCTCCGGGACGCCAAGGCTCCCGCTTCCTACCAGTTCATGCGTCTGGGCTACTTCTGCCCGGACAGCAAGGACTGCGCCCCCGGCCATCTGGTGTTCAACCGCTCCGTGAGCCTGAAGGATTCCTTCAAGCCCGGAAAGTAATTCCCTATATATCGAAGATCCCGCTGCAACAGGCGGGGCGTATCAGACAGTTAACAGGCACAGTAGGTTAATCTACTGTGCCTGTTCCTGTATAATTTAATGTAATGTAAGCACCCCTTGCCTCTCCCTTTGGGAGAGGTGGCCGAGCGAAGCGAGGACGGAGA
>ERZ1026916.1584-NODE-1584-length-10720-cov-8.436943_pt1 | contig 10720 bp, 16 predicted proteins | sample MGYA00519465_ERZ1026916 | MGnify/ENA primary metagenome ERZ1026916 (study PRJEB26926, sample SAMN06164880) | human gut metagenome | biome: ENVO:00009003; feature: ENVO:2100002; material: ENVO:00002003 | host: Homo sapiens | place: USA | collected 2012 ... | reverse complement strand
GTATAAGAGACAGGTTTTATATAAATGATTGAGTGATAATTGAGTTTTATTTTATAAAAAACTCAATTGCCACTCAATTGAAATGAAATGTTATGTAGGATGACATGGCAGTTGAGAACATATTACTATTTTTAGAGGAGTGGCGGATGATAATGAAAAAATCAGAAAAATGGAAAACAATTTTTAAAAGTAAAAGCCTAGTATACATTGTAATTGCATTTGCAGTTGCTCCAGTGGCGATTAATCTTGGACTAGTGTTTACAGATATCATATATGAGAAGACGGGAAATACATTAACTGCAAAGGGATTAAATAATGCAGAATGGTTAGGCTTTTGGAAACAGTATTTGGCTATTGCAATTTCTTTTGTTGGATTATGCGTGGCATATGTTTCTTCCAACACGGACAGAAAGCATAAACTGCAGGAAGAGCAAGCACAACAATATTTGGAGGGAGTAAGGCAGGAAGAAAATGTTTTGGTTGATGTAACACAAGGTTTTAATACCAGTATAGTTTATAAAGCACTATTACAACAGTCAAAGTCCGCTAATATCTATGATGGAAGAATGGTGTTGACAAATGCTAGAGCTAATATGGATCAAATGCATATAAAATTTGAAATATTAACAGAATTGTGTGATGATTTTAAAAAATGCGAGAACTGTAGGTATTTACCTTGCATAGATAGAAAAGTTATGATTGAATTAAGAGACTTATTTTATGATATAGAAAAACATTATTTTAATATGCTTGATATAGGTGAGAGTTTTCTTGAATGCTTAGATAAAGAGCAAGAACGGATAAAATTGTTGGAAACAGAAACAAAAATACAAAATAATACAGAAGAACTTATAGAATTATATAAAAATCAGGGATTAACTGACAATGTGTATTTATCACAACAAGATTTGCAGAGTATTAAGAAACAGATAAAAAATCTCGAAAAATCAAAATTGAGATTAGAGGAAATGAATAAAGCTATATCAGAGATACAAAAAGAGATAGATTACATAAATAAGGATGCACGTCCGAAATTTATCAGATATTGCAAAATATATATTGACATGAAAAAGGAACATGCCAGAGAGTTAAGAAAAACAGGGAATATTCAGCACAATAAGATGAATGAAAAAATGTAAGATAAACAGGAGGTTCAAAATGTTATTTTTATGTTATCCCAAATGTTCAACATGTCAGAAAGCGAGGAAATGGCTTGATGAACATGGTATAAAGTATACAGAACGTCACATTGCGGAGAAAAATCCAACATATGATGAATTAAAGGCGTGGTATCAGCAGAGCGGTCTGCCAATAAAGAAGTTTTTTAATACAAGTGGTTTGGTCTATAAAGAAATGCAATTAAAGGATAAGCTAACATCAATGAGTGAAGAGGAACAGTTAATGTTGCTTGCTACGCATGGAATGTTGGTAAAGCGTCCAATGGTGATAACTCATGATATTGTGTTAGTTAGATTTAAGGAAGCTGATTGGGAAGGAGATCTTTTATGAGCAAAGAATTACAGATAAGAAATAGCACTGTGGATTTTCTAGTTTTCACACGAGATGCAGGAGAAGACGGAATAGAGGTCAGGGTTCAGAATGGCGATGTATGGCTTACGCAGAAGGCAATTTCACAGCTTTTTGATGTAGATAGAAGTGTGGTTACAAAACATTTGAGTAACATTTTTAAAGAGGGCGAATTAGATGAAAATTCAGTTTGTGCAAAATTTGCACAAACTGCGGATGATGGAAAAACATACAATTATAAGTTCTATTCATTAGCGACTATTATTGCTGTGGGATATCGCATTAATTCAGAACGGGCAACACAGTTCAGGACATGGGCAACCAAAGTGTTGGATACATTTACAAAGCAGGGTTATGTTCTTGATAAAAGCAGATTGATTAATGGACAGATTTTCGACGAAGATTATTTTGAGCATCTTATTGCTGAGATTCAGGAAATCAGAGCAAGTGAGAGAAGATTTTACCAGAAAATTACAGACATATATGCAACAGCAGTTGATTATGATAAGAATTCACTGGTGACAAGAGAGTTTTATGCAACAGTTCAGAATAAGATGCATTATGCAGTTCATGGTAATACAGCGGCAGAAGTGATAGTGGCAAGAGCTGATCATAATAAGGAACATATGGGACTTAAATCATGGAAAAATGCGCCTGATGGTAAAATAGTAAAAACAGATGTGTCAATTGCAAAAAACTACTTAGAAAAAGAAGAACTTGCAGAATTAAATGAGATTGTGACAATGTATCTTGATTATGCAACAAGACAGGCGCGAAGACATATTCCTATGACTATGGAAGATTGGAAAACAAAGCTTGATGCATTTCTTAGATTTAATGATGCAGAAGTACTTCAGGATAAAGGGAAAGTAACAGCAGCTATTGCAAAGGAATTTGCAGAAAGCGAATTTGAGAAATACAGAGTTATACAGGATTCACTATATGAAAGTGACTTTGATAAATTGATGAATGATATGGAAAAGGATGGTACTACCTATTAGTACCACAAACTTAATAATTATGTATATACCAAGGAATAAACTTATAGCAGAGACACTGCAAAATTTGAAATATGTTCAGAGAACAGGTCAGGGAGTAGATATAATCTTTAAGGACATGGTTTCAATGGGTAAGCCTTATCCAAGATACAGATCGTTTAATGATGCAGTTTCTTTGACAATATTCAGTGCAATAGATAACACAGAATTTGTTAAGTTTATTACCGAAGTACAGGATAAAAATAGTAAAATTATGCCTTTGGTTGAAATGACGATATTAAGAGACCTAATGGACAACAGGAAAGAGCAGATGTCAGAACTATCAAGAAAAGTCCAAAAATCGTTGGATGAAACAAAAAAGTCATGCAATGAGCTGGTTAACAGTGGGGCGATAGAGATTGTTGGCAATGAATATATGCTCACAGCTGAGGTTTATGAGGCATTAAAATCAGACGTGGAATACACAAGAGATAAAACAGTCCAGTATATCAAGGCTAAAAATATGATTTTAGAATATTTACAGATAAATGATCAGATAACATCTGCTAAGAATCAGGAGATGTGTGGATTTACTAAGCAGCAGGCGAGAAGTGCCATTGATAAAATTAGGAGTGAAGATCTGATAGATTTAATGGAAAAAGGACCAGCAGCCAGATATGTTTTATATAAAGGATTGAGTGATAATTGAGTTTTATTTTATAAAAAACTCAATTGCCGCTCAATTGAAATGCAATATTATGCAGGGTTACAGAGTGGTTGGGGATATGATTGAGTTGAGTTTTATGATAAGGCTCGATTACAAGCCGGATAGATTTAAATATATTGTAAAAGATAATATTTTATCAGACGAAAGCAAAGAGATTTACAAGGGAAAGTATGAGCAGGTGATGGCTGTATTTTGGCGATTGAAACTATTATGAGAAGTATTATAGTAGTTGGGAGAAAACATGGATATTTCAATAAAGTGTGATAGCTTAAAGGCTATATATAGTGTAAAAAATGGCATGTTAAGATGTGTAACACCATTTGAATTTACAATATCTCAAATGCCAATGATAAAGGTTTGCATAGAAGAAGCGGGAAATAGGATTATAACTTATACTTGTGAAGAAGGAATTGAAGCTAAAAAGTTATATTCATCACTGCTAGAATTAGAAAGATTATTGCAGATATTTGATGGAGTTTTTCTTGATTTGGAAACTATAGAAATATACGGAAAAGAAAGTACTAATTCATATAATGCCTTAGTAGAACACTTTAAAATACAAAGACTACATTATTTTTCGTCTGCAAACTTTATTTCAATATTTAGCGATAGAATATTAAAATATGAAGATATTTTGTCATCTGAATTATTTGAGAAATGGAGAATTTTATTGGATGAATTAGGAGTCGTTAATCAGATGTATTTATATGCGACAAGTTCTGCTGGATTCACGAATGATGTGAAGTGTGCGTTTCTTGTAGAGCTTTCTGAGTCGTTAATGGAAATAATTCAAAGTGAAGATATAAAATTGCAAAGATATCCTAATGAAAAAGGAAAATTAAAACCATGTCTCAGGACAATTATCAATTATTATGGAAAAATTCTTTTTAGAAATGAAATAGAGTTTGATTTGGAAAAAATTCTTTCTTGTCTGGTAAATACTCGTGTCAATATTATGCATATAAAAATTAATCAAAGAAAGCCTACATTGGATGGTAGAGAATCAGTTTTATATGCTATTAAAATGAGTTATTTGTATCGGCTTGTGATTTTAGAAAAGTTGAAAATAAATGCTTTTTTATATGAGGACAATTTAATAAAAAGAGTAGGTTATATCGATGGTTGGAATGGAATTCAAGAACAATTATTTAATAGATTAAAACAATTGGAATAAAATTTCGTATATTACCAGACTATGAAATAATAGTATTGTTTCGAGTTTCTTTCGAGTTATTTCTAGAAAAAACTCGAAAGAAAACTCGAAGCACAATTTAAGCCACAGAGAGTCTATGCAGGATTAATTAAATTCAATCATAGCATCTACATATCCTTGCAAGCCATCTGCTTTGAGAGCAAGTTCTGCATACAGCAGAGGAGCATCTTGAGCAAGCCTGTAAAGATATACAATATCATCAGGATTATCAAGAATAACATATGAATTGCACTTCTGGCAATTGATTATGAATGGTTTACCATCATTTGCATATATAGTAATGGAATCTGAGTCAGGTTCATACATACCAAACAGGTAAATAAGATTATTGTTCATTGTGGGTGTCTCCTTCCCAGAGATACTTAGCACCATCAAGCAGAGCAATGATTGCAGAAAGCATATTATTATAGCTGGTCTGCAGCTCTGTGATTTCATTGCTGGTAGGTAGATTATCGGGATTCTGATCCTGACAATATCCAACAAATGCTTTCTGCATGTCAAGCAGTTGCAGATACAGAGCATTAACAGTCTGCACAAGAGGATAGATAGTTTCTTTCTTGCCAACGACGCAGATGCGGTTATAGATGCAGGAACGGACAAAGTAATCTTTCTTCATCATGCCGCTGGCAAGGATACGGGCTTCGATTTGCTTGCGTTCAGCATCGCTGATTCTAAAACTTATAGTTGGGTGTTTGTGTTGATTGCTCATAGAAAAGCTCCTTTCATAGTTGGCGTGGCAGCAGGCACAGTTAAGCACCCACAAGCCAAATTTGATTATTCGTTTTTAGTAGTAAAAGTAGATTATATCTGCCATGAATTTCGTAGATGCATGATTGAATAATTGCAACTAATTTGATACTAAAGTTTTTGAAAACGATATGAAAAGAGTAACATTAGATGAAACAGATGCGGTGAAATGCCGCATAAAACCAGCATTTTTGATTTGATGATACTTCCTTTGGGAAGAGTTTGAATAGCGGAAATTTCAAAGAAATGCCCATTTTACGGGCTTTTCAGGGGGGTGTGAATTAAAAATGGGGATTAAATGGGGATAAAAAAGTGAGTAGACCGTATCACTTTAATATCTGGCGATTCTCACAAAGCCCTAAAACTGGGGATTTTAGTCCGAAAACCAATGGGGATTAAGCCTTTTCCAGCTTCCTTAAGTAGTGGTTCGGTCTTAATAATCCTGTTATTAATAGCTATTTTTTATAAACATATTTTCAAAGAGTCTGGTTAAACGAATCAGGCTCTTTTTTTATCATAGTATAGGTATTAAATTTGTGATAGAATATGGTTATTAATTTTGGAATTCGGAAGGAGAAGGATAATGGTTACATTAGAAGAAGCAAAAGTTACATTGGAAGAGGTTTTACCAAGTAGTTTATGTAGGGCAAAAAAAGTGAGAGATAATACAGCTCTATCAAAGAGTGAAATTAATAAGTTATATCAAATTGTACTTGATTATGAGAATAGTACAAATTCTTATTGTCTGGTGCAATCCTTATAATGAGAAATCTGCTTAGCTCTTTTGATGAGTTTGCAGGAAAAGAGATTCTTTCAGACCGTGATATGCAGGATTACCTTGGAAAGTACCAGGATCTTCGTGATGAGTGGAAGCGTAAGAGAGAAGAATATACAGCAGTAAATATTGATGATGATATTGTGTTTGAAATCGAGCTTATCAAGCAGATTGAAATTAATATTGATTACATTCTCATACTGGTAAAGAAGTATCATGATAGCCACTGCGAGGATAAAGAGATTCTTGTTACCATCAAGAAATCAATTGCAGCAAGTCCTGAACTTAGAAGCAAGAAAGCTCTTATCGAAAACTTCATTGCCGGAATCAATGATGTAGATGACATTATGACTGAATGGAACAACTATGTTGCAGCTCAGCGTGATCAGCAGCTTATTATTATCATTGATGAGGAAGAGTTACAGGAAGAAGCGACAAGAAGGTTCATAGAATATGCTTTCCGTATCGGAGAAATCAAGACCATTGGTACAGACATTGATAAGATTCTTCCTCCAGTATCACGAGTTGGCGGCAGTAACAGATCAGAGAAGAAGGAGCGAGTTATCGAAAGACTGAAGGCATATTTTGAGAAGTTTCATAATATTGGGGAATCATTTAAGGCTGATAATAGTTTGAATTATGAAACAGATATCGATATAGGAGGCATAGATGCAGATGAAGAATAGGATAAAACACCCTAAGGTTTTCATTTCTTATTCATGGGGATCACAAGAACATGATGAGAAGGTTATTGCTTTAGCTACAAATCTTAAGGGAGATGGAGTGGATGTTGTTTTTGATAAATGGCAGTTAAAAGAGGGTAATGATACCTTTAAATTTATGGAAAAAAGTGTTTTAGATGAGAGCATTACTAATGTACTGATTCTGATAGATCCTATTTATGCAAAGAAGGCAAATGAAAGGGCTGGTGGCGTAGGTACAGAAACACAGATTATTTCAACAGAGGTTTATAATAAGGTTGAACAGAGAAAGTTTATACCGGTTGTATTTGAAAGAGATGCCGAAGGAAATGTATGTAAACCGCAGTATTTAAAGGGACTTTTGCACTTCGATTTATCAATGCCTGACACATATGATACTGAGTATCAGAGAATGGTACGTACATTATATGGGATAGATACATATAAGGAGCCAGAACTGGGAAAACCTCCAGTGTGGCTGGAGGAGATTCCAAAGGTGTTATATAAGTCGAGGGTGACGAGCGATTTTTTTCGAGGAACGGCAGGTGATGCCGTAAAAAAGAGTAAGTTTGCTGAAAATCTTGAGGAATTAAAAAAACAGATTTTGGGATATGAGTACGCCGAAAAAGAAGTTATTCCGTGCTACCTTGAATTAATGCCTTTTAGAGATGAATTCCTTCTGCTTGTTAAAAGTACTGAGTACGTTCAGGAAGGGTATAAGCAGATAGCTAAATTCTTAGAAGAACTAATGTATGAAATACGCAGACAACAGACAAATTATGCTAATTTAAAGGTGACTTTTGTGCACGAGTGTTTTATATATGTGGTAGCGTATTATCTAAAAAAGTGTGCAAATGAAGCTTTGAGATATGTTTTAAATAAGACATATTTTGCTGGTACTTCACATTTTAATCAGGACGCTGATAGTTATAACTGTTTTTACTGCTTTAACGATGTCTTGGATAGCGCTATTTGTAAAAGAGATGGTAAGAATTATTATTGCGGAACCGCAGCACTTTGGATTGAGAACCTCAATGTAGAAGTATGTAATAAAGATGAGTTTGTTTCAGGAGATTTATTTTGCCATAGCGCGTCGCTTTTGATTTCCAACTACGAGAAAGATTGGGCATGGTTCCCTTTGACTTATGTTTATAATAGCGATGAGTATAGAGGTTTATTTGCAACGTATTCAAAAAGATTGATATCAAAGGAACATTTGGAAAACATGATGTATGTTCTTAATTTTGAATCAGTTGATGAGTTTAAACAACAATACAAAAATGTCGAAGAAAAGTTTCATAAAGGAGATTTAAAAGAGTATCGTTATAGTAGTTGTTTTGAAACAGCCAAGAATTTCTGGAATTATATAAAGACTGAAGAATTAGGAACAAGAAATTAGCGTTAAGTGAGAGGGTGGTGTTCTGAATGTATGGAAAAGCTATTGAACTCTTTCTTGTAAATGGATCCGCAGATAGTTTGACTACAGCGGAATTATCGAATAGGAATGGAAAAGCCATAAAGATTCCAAGAACAGAGATTGCAGGATGTGATCGGGACGATATAAAAGGTGTCGGTGTGTACTTTTTAATGTGTCAGGAGGATGACGGAATGGATTCTGTGTATATTGGCGAAGCAGAAAACGTGTTGGATAGGCTTTTTCAACATCTTAGGGATTATCAGTCCGGCAAGGAGAAATATTACTGGAATACTGCGGTAATTTTTGTAGGTGAGACTTGAATAAAGCCTTAATTAGATATTTAGAGAATCGCTTTGTTGAGATTGCTAAGAAATGTGGCAGATATTCTATCCTGACGAAGAACATGTATAAGAACACTGTACTGAAAGAAGCACAGATTGCTACTATGGAAGAGTTTATAGATAACGTGAAGATCCTTATCAATACTCTTGGATATAAGGTTCTTGTGCCGGTTCCGAAGGCTGCAGATGATACAGTTTATCTGTATTGCAAGGGAACAGAAGCAAGTGCAAAAGGATTATGAGTTTAGTACACCGTCCGTTGCGTCAGCTGTAATACTTGGCTCATGGCACATATATGGACATATCCATGGCAGGAAGGATGATGTCTATGAGTTTATGAAGACGAGACCGACAGCGTTGAATGCAGGAGCGTGTATCAATAATTACACTCCGGCATCACTGAATGAGCTTATCAGAAACAATGCGGCTTTTCAGGCGCAGTAAGTATATTATGGAATTGTTAAGAGGAGGAGTTATTATGAGTGAATTATGGATTCCGGCAGTTGAGGTTGAAAGTGCACTTGCCGATGCGTTTTTGCCGCAGATGCTTTATGTGGAGCAGACAGAATCAGAGCCGGTGACGGTTTATATAAACAGTCCGGGCGGAGAGGTAAATTCAGGGCTTATGATTTACGATGCAATTGCTGACAGCAGTCTTACTGTAAACACAGTCTGCACAGGTCTGGCGGCGAGCATGGCAGCCATTATTCTTGCAGGAGGAAAGCGTGGGCATCGTTACATACTTAAGCACAGTAGTAGAATATTCATCTGTTTCAGTCAAGGATGCTTCGCATCGCCATTGGCGACAAGTTCCTGACAGAACCATCTGAATATTCTTAATGGTAATTTAATGAAAGGAAAAGTTTGTGGTGATTTTTGTGAATTTACTCTTGACAAAGGTCACTTCATAACAGGTGGTGTATGTGCAATAGAGAGGACAGCTGAGAGGCTGTCTTTTTGCTGCTTTGAATTTAATTAGTTTGTAAATGATATTTAGTTACCGCATATATTCCAAGGTATTACATTTTTCAATATATTGCTACAAGCGATGAAAAATATTTAGATGCCCATTTAGCAAAACAACTTATTGAAACAGGTGTATTAAGACATGATGGAAAACAGTTTAAAATCTGGTGCGACTATCATTATAGTGTGTGCCGTGAACAATCAGTTCTGGGAGCGAGTAACCACGTTGTTATAATTGGGGAGAAATAAGATTTTAATAACACATAAAATAGATGGAGTATGCCGAGAGGCGTGCTCCTAAGTATGTAGAATTATAGGATATGATATGTGTTAGGTACCATGTTGACTGGTGAAGTATCAAATGTAAAATAATTTACGACAAAAAGATATGTATTATATTTTCGTGTATTATATTTTAAAGTTCCTTGATTGATATTAATATCGATATTTGATAGAATTTACAATAATGTTATATATAAACAATAAATGAAAGTTGGGATAGAATGTGTATATTGCGATTTGTGATGATGATTCAAAAATAACAAGCAGATTAGAGAGTGGTATTAGGGAGATTTTTAAGAATTTAAAAGATGATGTTGATGTTTCGGTTTTTTTTAATGGAACAGATCTAATTGATACAATTAAAAAAGAAAAAATACATTATGATATCCTTCTGTTAGATGTAGATATGCCAAATATTTCAGGGTTGGAAGTCGCAAAAATATTAAGAGAAACTAATGAAGATATAATAATAATATTCATATCTTCGTATGAGAAGTATGTTTTTGATTCATTCGAGTACAATCCGTTTAGATACATCCGAAAAAGCAGAATAAAAGAAGAACTAAGTATTGCATTAAAATCTGCCTATGCGTTGTACAAAAAAAGCGAAAGAAGATACGTTGTTATTAAAAGTGATGACGGAGATTATAGGGTAGAGCAATCGGAGATATGTTATTTTGAAATTGTAAAAAGAAAGTTATTTATTCATTTGGCTAACAATAAGGTTTTAAGTATGTGGAAACCAATTAAAGATTTCATTAACGAGATTAATGATAACAATTTTGTAAAAATACATAGTGGTTGTGCAGTAAATATGAAATACATAAAAGAGTATACTAACTATGACATTACATTGGATAATGGTGAGAAATTGATTACAAGCAGGTCTGGAATAAAAATATTAAAAGATGAATTAACTCGATATTGGGGAGAAAATGTATGAAAGAATTTTTTTGGTGCATTGAGTATGTTGCGACATTTATAGAAATATTTATGTGCCTGTCTCTTATACACATCTGACGCTGCCGACGAACTCTAGGGTGTAGA
>ERZ1026916.1583-NODE-1583-length-10737-cov-6.377457_pt1 | contig 10737 bp, 6 predicted proteins | sample MGYA00519465_ERZ1026916 | MGnify/ENA primary metagenome ERZ1026916 (study PRJEB26926, sample SAMN06164880) | human gut metagenome | biome: ENVO:00009003; feature: ENVO:2100002; material: ENVO:00002003 | host: Homo sapiens | place: USA | collected 2012 ... | reverse complement strand
CCCCTAGAGTTCGTCGGCAGCGTCAGATGTGTATAAGAGACAGATCTATGAGAATCTTACACAGAAAAATGTGCTTATTAATGCTTCTATTATTAATAAGCTGTCCTCTAAGCATTTTTGCCCAGAACAAGACGCTTACCGGTACGGTTCGCGATGCGATTGACGTGGTGATCGGTGCTTCTGTTACGGTGAAAGGTGACAAATCTATTGGTACTATTACCGATATGGATGGTAATTTCAAACTCTCTGTACCTGTTTCGGCTAAGGAATTGGTGGTTTCGTTTATTGGTTATGAAGACCAAACTGTTCTTATTGGTAACAAAACCCATTTTGCAGTTACGCTTAAAGAATCTTCAGTAATGTTGGAAGAGGTCGTTGCTATTGGGTATGCGAAGGTGAAACGTAAAGAATTGACTGGTTCTTCTGTTTCAGTTGGTAGCAAGGATTTAGCCATGGCCCCTGTGACTACTGCCGCACAAGCATTAGCGGGTAAGGCAGCTGGTGTGAATATTGTACAGCAAAGTGGAGCTCCAGGTGCTGATATCAATATTACGGTACGTGGTGGTACATCTATTACGCAAGGCACTGAACCGCTTTATATCGTCGATGGTTTTCAGATGGAGAATGGTTTGCAGAATGTGGATATTAATGATATCGAAACTATTGATGTCATGAAGGATGCTTCAGCAACGGCTATCTATGGTGCTCGTGGTTCGAATGGTGTTATATTGATTACGACAAAATCCGGTAAGGCAGGTAAGACGGAAGTATCTTATAATGGTTTTGTTAGTTTTGACCGTTTAGGAAAGAAGTTGGATTTAATGGGAGTTGAAGATTACGTAAAGTATCAATATGAATTCCAATTGCTTCGTGGCAATGAAGATAACTTCTCGAATATTTTTGGTGGAGATATTAATTCTGGTGATTTTTATACTGGTGCCTATAGTCGTATTGCTAATGAATACGGTAATCGTGCTGGCATTGATTGGCAGGATGAGGTGTTTGGTAATACAGGTATCACTCAGAATCACAATGTGAATATCAGTGGTGGTAGTGAAAAAACTAAATACATGCTGAGCTACAACTATACGGGTGAAGATGGTATAATGGACAAACATGGTTATCAAAAGAATAGTATTCGTGCCAAAATTAATCATGAATTATGGAAAGGTGTACGTTTTGACTTTTCTTCCAGTTTACAAATGACTAAAGTTGATGGAGGTGGTTCATTGGGAGGAACCTTGAAGCAGACTATTTTACAGCCGGTAACTGGTGGTGTAAAATGGACCAATGAACAACTGTTAGGCTCTGATTTAGCGGATCTTTTCTCTGAAATGTATGGCGGGGACAATTATGATGCAAATAATCCGATTATTAATAATCAATCTATTACTAACGAGAAATATACCCGTATGGCTACGGTGAATGCCGGGCTGGAAATAGATATATTGAAGGATTTAACTTTCCGTACTTCTGGAAGTTATATGTGGCAGCAAGTTCGTCATGATTATTGGGATAATGGTAATACTAAGACAGCTTCTTCCAATCAAAGTCCTTATGGTTATGGTTATCGTAACAATAGTGAAAAGTTCTCATGGCAGATTACAAATACATTAAATTATGCATTTAATGTGAAAGAAGCTCATCGTTTTAATGTCTTGCTTGGTCAAGAAACTTGGTATCAAGAGTCTATGAATTTGGATAACGAATATCGCAAATTCTCAGATGGTAACTTTGGATTGAATGATGTCAGTATGGGTACTCCGCAAACGTGGAAGTCGGGAAAAAGTCGGATAGGTCTTGTTTCTCTTTTTGGTCGTCTTTCTTACAATTATAGTGACCGTTATTTATTTACGGGAACATTACGTGCCGATGGTTCTTCTAAGTTTGCCCGTGGTCAACAGTGGGGTTATTTCCCTTCAGCGTCTGCGGCGTGGCGTATCTCTGAAGAAGGCTTCATGAAGGATTTTGATTTCTTTCAGAATTTGAAACTGCGTGTAGGTTATGGAACTTCGGGTAATAATAATGTTGATAACAATATGTATGCTACAGATTATGGATCGGGGCATTATGGCTATAATGGTAGCGATTACATTACACTTGTACCCGGTACAACACTTGGAAACAAAAAATTGAAGTGGGAAAAAACCACCACCACCAATATAGGTTTGGATGTATCAATATTTAATAGCCGTGTCAATCTGTCTGTAGATTGGTATAATAATGAGTCTTCCAATCTGTTGATTAAGAATAAGATACCAACTTCTACCGGTTATACTCATCAATTTCAGAATATTGGTTCCATTCGTAATCGCGGTGTGGAATTAGTTTTGAATACAACTAATATCCGTACGAAGGATTTCAGTTGGACAATGGATTTCAATATAGCTTTTAACCGTTCAAAGGTATTGGATATTTATGGAGATGGTGAAACTGATAACTTCATAGCAGAATATGAATCTCGTATGGGTTTCAAGATTGAAGAGGGAAAACCATTAGGACAATTTTTTGGTTTGATTTATGATGGTATCTATACGACAGATGATTTTGTTCAGAATGCTGACGGTGGCTATACTTTGAAGGATGGTATTCCTTATTTGAAAGGTTCTAATCGTGAAAATGTAAAACCAGGTGATGCTAAATATAGGCCGACGGCTGGTGAAGTAGATGCAGATGGAAATCCGGTATGGGGAACTAATGACCGTACTGTAATAGGAAATGCAGCCCCTGATTTTATCGGAGGTTGGAACAATACCTTTACTTACAAAGGATTTGATTTGACTATTTTCATGAACTTTGTTGTAGGTAATGATGTGTTCAGCATGAGTACGCAACGTTTTATCGGTCCGTATTTAGCTAACCAAAATACGCTTGAAAAAATGAAGAACCGTTTCACATTGATTGATCCTTCAACCGGTAAGGAAAGTACTGATTTAGCACGTTTGGCTGCTCTAAATCCACATCAATATAGTGGTGATGCTTTATGGAATATTTCAGGTAATAACAAAACTGCTATTAGTGAACGTAGTAGTTACTATTTGGAAGATGGTTCTTACTTGCGCTTGAATACTATTACTTTAGGTTACACTTTACCGAAGAAATTAGTACAACGTGCCAAAATCAGTAATGCCCGCGTATATTGTACTCTAAATAACATTCATACTTTTACTGGCTATACGGGGTATGATCCTGAAGTATCTGCATCAAGCAGTGCCTTGACACCAGGTATAGATAACTCATCTTATCCACGTTCTAAGAGTTGGGTAGTAGGCGTAAATTTAACATTCTAAATTAGACAATTAATATGAAAAAGATAATGAATATTTTAGGTATATCTGCTGCCATGTTGTTGGTTTTCACTTCCTGTGAAGATTGGCTTGATATGCCTTCCGAATCAAAAGCGGATAGTTCTACTGTTTTTGAAACAGTAGGAAGAGCGGAGATGACCGTGATGGGTGGTTATTCATGGTTGCACACACAAGAACTGGGCTATCAATTATTGATGGGTACGGATGAATCCGCCTCTACGGAGTCCAATTCTAAATATAATGTGGCCAACTATGATTATACTAATACTTCCAGTATGTTGAGTTCTACTTATACAAATATGTATAAGGCCATCGAATATGCTAATGTTTGTATTAAGAATCTTCCGGAAATGAATGTTAGTGATGGTGAGAAGAAGAAAGTGGATGCACTACTGGGAGAAGCTTTGGCGATAAGGGCCTATGCATATTGGAACATAGTTCGTTTTTATGGTGATGTACCTTATACTAATATACCTACAGTAGATTTGACTACATTCTCTTCTTCGCGTGTCAGTCGTGATACTATTTATGATCATTGTATTGGAGATTTGAAACGTGCAATTGAATTGCTCCCTTGGAAAAGTGAAGGCATGGTTGCTACCCCCGAGCGTTTCACGAAAAATTCAGCTTATGGAATTTTGGCTCGTGTAGCTCTTTACGCTGCCGGTTACTCCTTACGTTGGGATTTGAATACAGTACCCTATAATCAGAGTAGTTTGAAAATTGCACAACGTAGTGATGCGGCTCGTATAAAAGAACTCTATCAAATAGCTGCGGATGCTTGTAAAGCTGTGATAACTAAAGGAGAAAATCGACTCTTGGATGATTATGATCAAATTTTCAGAGATTTGGGAAATCAGCAGTATAATGATGAAACTATGTTTGAGTACGGTTGGTACAGTACTAATGGTCAGGATGTTCGTACTGGTTATACAAATGGTATTCCTACAAGTGGTACGGATAATGAAGGTTTAGGAAAAGGCGGTAGCCAGATGATAGCTATGCCGACCTTCTATTTTGAATTTGAAGAAGACGACCAGCGGCGTGATGTTTCTGTTTGTAATTATGGTCTTAAGTTATCTACTGGCAACAATGCTTATCAAATGAATACTTTTGCCGGTATGGGTGTGGGGAAATATCGTATTAACTGGAAAAAGGTCAGAGGTTCTTCTGATAGTAAACGTGATTTCAATTGGCCGATATTGCGCTACTCTGATGTCTTGCTGATGTATGCTGAGGCTTTGAATGAGTTGAATAATGGTGCTACTCCTGAAGCTGAAAAAGCAGTGGAAGATGTTCGCCTGCGTGCATTCAATAATGATGCCTCCAAAGTTGGTACAATTCCTTCCGGTTATGAAGAATTCAAAAACTTTATTATACAGGAACGCAAACTGGAATTGTCTAATGAGGGACTGCGCAAGAGCGATTTAGCTCGTTGGGGGATATTGGTTGATTATCTGACAACAGAAAAAGAAAAGTTGGTTCAATTGGCCAAGCGTGAAGGAAGATATGCAAATGTTGATGTATATCGTGCTTATAAGTTGGCTTCAACCCCATCTTTTGCAGATCCGACAATAGCTTTACCTTATATCTCAATAACTGAACAGGATTTGGTGGATATGGGACTCTCTGAGACTGAACTAACAACAATGCATACGTTGAATTCCGGTTCCAAAGGTGCAATAAAAAGAAAGTTCTTTGAGGCTGATGGGAAAGTTTATTTTAAGAGCGAAGATGTGCCGGCTGACGCAAAGAAAGTAGAAGAAGTGGAATATACAATTCTGAATATGTTCAGCATTAATTCCATAAAACAAAAAGGAAATCTTTGTGTGGAAGATGTTGAAGGTCTTTCTTCTAATAATGCATGGATTACAGGTAAGACTGGTGTATTCTATGGTATGAAGAAGAATATGGTAGAAATATTACCGTTTAATACTACGAACATAATCGATGTGAATCCGGGGCTTGCCGGTCAGCAGCATCCGTCTTATTGATAGGTAAGTTTTTCTTGATGGTAAAAGGGGAAGGCGGGCGCATAATTAGGATGCACCGCCTTTTTCTTATCATTTTGAGAGGAAAAATATTCTATTTGTTCATTAGAGGAAACAATAACCTGATTAAAATACATTGATCATGAAAAAGATTATTCTTGTAGCCTGTTTGTTAGGGGCGGTTTCTTGCATACAAGCGCAACAAATCGCTTTTCCGGGTGCCGAAGGATATGGGAAATGGACTACCGGCGGACGTGGTGGGCGTGTGTTGACTGTGACAAATCTGAATGATAGTGGTGAAGGTAGTTTTCGCGATGCGGTGGAGCAAATGGGGCCTCGTATAGTGGTCTTTGCTGTAGATGGTACCATTGAGCTGAAATCTCCACTTCGTGTAAATAATGATAGTATTACTATTGCAGGACAATCTGCTCCGGGAGATGGTATTTGTTTGAAAGATTATCCGTTGGTAGTGAATGCAAGCAATGTTATTATCCGTTATATTCGTGTACGTGTTGGCGACCTGAACAATTTGGATAGTGATGGTTTAGGAGGAGGACGTTATGGACAGAAAAATGTAATTCTTGACCATCTCTCCGTAAGTTGGAGTATTGACGAATGTCTTTCTATTTACAAGACTGAGAATCTCACAGTACAATGGTGCCTGGTTACCCATAGTCTGAACACTTCGGTACATACTAAAGGGAGTCATGGCTTTGGTGGTATTTGGGGAGGGTATAAGGCTACTTTCCATCACAATCTGTTGGCAAATCATGCAAGTCGTAATCCCCGTTTTGCTTCTGTGGATGGTACTAAATGGGTGGATTACCGGAATAACGTGGTGTATAACTGGGGTTTTAAGACAGCTTATGGAGGTGGACATCATGCCGAGATCAATATGGTGAATAACTATTATAAACCAGGGCCTGCTTCACAGCATCATCGTCTGCTTGATGTGGCGGAAGATGGTACCGGGCGCTATTATGTGGCCGGCAACGTGATGGAGGGGGATGATGCTGTGACATGTGATAACCATAGTGCCGTAGCGGATCGTCCTGGAAAATGTTATGTACCCGGCAATAAGAGTGCCGGGCCGAACTCCGGTATCTCTATCGAAGCTATCCCGGCTCCGGGTGAAGAGTGTGCATCCTGTCTAACCGACTCTCCCTTTCCATGTGAACCTATTCATGAAGATACACCTGTTATAGCATATCAACGGGTTCTGGAGTCTGTGGGTTGCAGCTTTGCTCAAGATACCTATGATCGTGAAGTATTACTTCAGGTAAAGAAAGGGATTGGCACATTCGGCACAAACGGTATTATCGACTCACAGAAGGATGTGGGCGGATGGCCTGTTCTGAAAGTAGGGAAAGCATTGAAGGACAGTGACGGGGATGGTATGCCTGATGTGTGGGAAAGTAAGCATGGATTAAATCCTCACAATGCTTTGGATGCATCTGATTATACGTTAGATGGAAATTATACCAATGTTGAGGTTTATCTAAATGGTTTAGTTCAGTAAGTTGAGAACTGCTGATGAAGGTTAGTGGATGAAGAGGTGGATGCTCATTATGAGTATGCCGCCTCTTTTTTGTAAAGAACTATGCTGAAATCCTTTTGTGTTAATGCAATATACCTATTAATAGCGATTGCGGCGTATACTCCTATCGAATATTCCTGTAAGATATTTACCTGCATATAGCGATTGTTTTGCCTCCCTTTTATAAAGACCTTTGCAGCGATTTATTAATCGTATAAAACTCTTTGTAAATTGAAAGCAAATATAATAAAACTCTCCGTTCTCGTTGTCTTGTTAATTTCTTCATTATCTGTCTTTTCACAAGACAAAGCAATGATCTCCGGTAAGATACTGTCTACTGAGAAGGAAATCGTTGATTTTGCGACTGTCTACCTGAAGGGTACCAGTTATGGTGGAACTACCAATCAGGAAGGTATTTACCATATAAAAGCACCCGCTGGTAACTATACATTGATCGTGTCTGCCATCGGCTATAAAACAGTGGAGAAACAAGTGAAGCTGATTGCAGGGGAGCGTGTGAAACAGAACCTCACGATTACTCCCGAGACACAGCAGTTGGACGAAGTGACCATTGTTTCTACAGGGGTGACCCGTTTGAAGAGATCAGCCTTTAATGCAGTGGCTGTCGATACGAAAGAGTTACAGAATACTACTAAGAATCTGAGTGACGCCTTAACCAAGGCACCGGGTATGAAACTTCGTGAATCGGGTGGTGTGGGTTCGGATATGCAACTCATGCTGGATGGATTCAGTGGAAAGCACGTCAAAGTATTCATTGACGGTGTACCGCAGGAAGGCGTAGGAAATTCTTTCGGACTGAACAATATTCCTGTGAACTTTGCCGATCGGATTGAGGTCTATAAAGGAGTGGTACCTGTGGGATTCGGTACCGATGCTATCGGTGGGGTCATCAATATTGTAACTAACAAGAAACGTCGCCGCTGGTTTCTGGATGCCTCCTATTCTTATGGCTCATTTAATACACATAAATCATACGTCAACTTCGGACAAACCTTCAAGAATGGTTTTACTTATGAAATCAATGCTTTCCAGAATTATTCGGATAACGACTATCATGTAGAGGCACCGGTAGAAGATTTCGAAACCGGCAGAATTGACAGGGATAAGAAGGTGCGCGTAAAGCGCTTCAACGATACGTACCATAACGAGGCCATTATCGGAAAGATTGGTTTTGTAGATAAGGAATGGGCGGATCGTCTGTTGCTGGGTTTCACCTATTCGCACATGTATAAGGATATACAGACCGGTGTCCGTCAGGAAATCGTATACGGTCAGAAGCATCGTAAAGGTCATTCACTGATGCCTTCATTGGAATATAGCAAGCGTGACCTGCTCACCAAAGGTCTGGATGTGGCACTGACCGTCAATTACAATAAGAATGAAACCACTAATGTGGATACTGCCTCATACAAGTACAATTGGTATGGGCAGAAGGCGCTGATGAACTCTCCCGGTGAACAGTCTTATCAATATTCACGGGCGGACAATAACAATTGGAATGGTACGCTGACTGTGAACTATCGCATCAATAGGGTACAGATGCTGACTTTCAATCATGTATTGAATGCTTTCCACCGTTCTAACACCTCGCTGCTTGCCAAGGAAGAGCAAAAAGAGGCTATCGCCAAGGAAACACGCAAGAATATTTCCGGCCTGTCCTATCGCCTGATGCCGTCTGAAAACTGGAACTTCTCCGTATTCGGCAAATATTACCACCAGTTTGTAGGAGGGCCGATGGCTACATCCAGTAATCAGAGTGAGTATGTGCGCACTACTCGCGATGTGAGTTCCATGGGTTATGGTGCAGCCGGAACCTATTTCATATTGCCCGGCCTTCAGGCCAAATTGTCCTATGAGAAAGCCTATCGACTGCCTACTATTGAAGAAATGTTCGGTGATGAAGACCTGGAAATGGGAGATATCGGCATCAAGCCTGAGAATAGCGACAACCTGAACCTTAACCTCAGCTATACCCGGACATTCGGGAAACACTCCGTATATGTGGAAGGAGGCTTGATATACCGTAATACAAAAGACTATATTCAGCGTAACATTGCCGACCTGAGTGGAGGTAAATCAGCTGCTACCTATATAAATTATGGTAAGGTGTTGACGAAAGGCTTTAATGTTTCCGCCCGATATGGTTTCGGAAGATGGCTGAGTGTTGGAGGAAACTTTACGCAGATGAACGTGCGTGACAACATGAAGACCTCGATCTCCAGCAGTGCGGCCAATCTTGCCTATAAAGAGCGTATGCCCAATCTGCCGTATATGTTTGCCGATTCGGATGTGACGTTCTATTGGCGCAACCTTTGGAAGAAAGGTAATACGCTGACGGTTTCCTATGACAACCAGTATCTGCATAGTTTTACTTATTATTCATCTAATATCGGATCGAATAAGAACGATTATGTGGTGCCTAATCAGTTCTCGCACAATCTGGCGCTTTCTTATAGTCTGCGCAACGGACGGTATAATTTGTCGTTTGAGTGCCGCAATTTTACGAACGAGAAACTGTATGACAATTTCAGTCTTCAGAAGCCCGGGCGGGCATTCTACGGGAAAGTGCGTGTGTATTTTGGTAATTAAAGATTCATAGATTATATAGTTTAGATTAAAATTAAAGGTAAAAGTAAGATGAAGAAGAATAACTTTTTGACTGGATTTTTTGCAACAGCAATAACCGGACTGGTGCTGACAGCATGTACTGACAATGAGCCGAGCCTTGGTGGTGGCACCGAAGGTAGAGGTGAGTATGTGATAGCATCCTCAGTGACAGCTTCGGGAAATACTACGAACGTTCTGCTGACTTCCGAAACATTGGATAAAGGAACGGTTTCCGCCATAAACAATGGCCTTGTGAATGACGGTGCGTCACAGTGGATATTTTATAAAAATCAATATCTGTATGGTTTGACCTACAATCAAGGTAATGCCGGTACTACCCGTTCATTCGTCATGAACTCAAATTATGAAATGGTGGCACGGTCGGGCGAGTATGCAGTGAAGCGGTTCACCAGCTATGGTATTTACGGGGGATATATCATCACTTCTTCTACAGGTGACGGATATACGGGGTATGCCGATGATAACGGTTACTTACCTAAAACATTCCTGCTTTCTTATCTGGATGTAGATACCGAAACTTATAAGACCAATGACACTCAAAATAAGGCCTATCTCTCAGAGAATTTCCTGGGAAATGGTGAGTTTGTGACGCTGGCTGGTATTTTGCAACACGGCAACAAGATTTATAGCGCAGCTGTTCCGATGGGGCTGAGCCAGTATGGCGCAGCGTATAATAATGGCGAATGGGTGTTACCGGGTAATCAAGACCTGATAAAAAAGGAAGACGGTGGCTCAAACAGCAGCAGCTATAAAAAAGGAGAGTTGCAATGGACGCAATATCCGAATGAATGTTGGGTAGCTATCTTCGATGATGAGACTCTTACCAGCAAGAAACTGATCAGTACAGATAAAATCAGCTATGCTTGCGGACGCAATAAATCTCAGTATTACCAGACAATCTGGGAAGCAGACAACGGTGATATCTACGTTTTCTCTCCCAGTTTTGCAAAGACGATGGATGATGTGCGCCAACAGACCACTTTGCCTGCCGGTGTAGTACGTATTCCTAACGGCACGGAAGACTTTGATGATTACTATTGTGATCTGGAAGCTCAAAGTGGCGGAAAATCTTTCCTCCGTTGCTGGCACATTACGGGTGACTACTTCCTGATGTTGATGTATGACCGTCCTTTGACTGAAGAAGATTTTACTGCGAATCAACTGGCCATCTTCAAGGCAGGCGACAAGAAGCTGACTTATGTAACCGGCTTGCCTGAGACTCTGTCTCTTATACCCATCTGACGCTGCCGAC
>ERZ1026916.1573-NODE-1573-length-10791-cov-8.606278_pt1 | contig 10791 bp, 11 predicted proteins | sample MGYA00519465_ERZ1026916 | MGnify/ENA primary metagenome ERZ1026916 (study PRJEB26926, sample SAMN06164880) | human gut metagenome | biome: ENVO:00009003; feature: ENVO:2100002; material: ENVO:00002003 | host: Homo sapiens | place: USA | collected 2012 ... | reverse complement strand
GTGGTATAATACAACTAAAGAAAGCGCTGTCTGGCAAACGGTCAGCACCTTTCCAGCAGATCAATCACAAAGAATGACCGCACGAGTTTGGTAGGCACGGCGGTCATTTTTTGTTATGAAAGATCTTATACGCTATGTCGAATGTGCCAAAGCCCACCGTTGCAAGCAACGTAAGCAAAGCTAAAGTTTCCAATAGCGTCATAGAACATCCCCCCTTTCGCTGTGGAGCGTCGGGGGCATAACAAAAATGCTCGCCTTCCCGACGTAAGGCCGGAAAGGTTTAGACCGCCTGCCGTTATGTAGACAGCACTCTCAAACACTAGTATAACAGATGTTTCCCGATTTTTCAACCGGAAGAAACGTCTGTTTTGTTTTTCGCCAGTGGACAATTCCGGCCGGAGCGGTTATACTGTTAATCAGAAAATGCACCGCCGTGTTCTGCACGGCAGAAAGGAATCTTTGTGGAAAACTTTGACATTCTCCTGAAAAAATATGCCGATTTCATCGTCCGGGTGGGCGTGAACCCTCAGCCGGGCCAGACTCTCATCATCAACTGCTGCCTCGAGGCCGCCCCGCTGGCCCGTCTGTGCGTGCGCAGTGCCTACGAGGCCGGCGCCCGTGACGTGCTGGTAAACTGGAGCGACAACGACATTTCCCGCAGCCGGATGGAGCTGGGCAGCGAGGAAGCCCTGACCGACAGCAAGCCCTACCAGCTGCGCCGCTACCTCGACTACGCAGAGAGCGAGGGCAGTGTCTGCGTGCTGCACCTCATTGCGGATGACCCCGAAGTCTACGCCGGTCTGGATGGTGCCAAGATCAGCCGTGTGAACGCCGCCAACCGGAAATTTATGGCTCCTTGGCGGGAGTACACCATGAACGACAGGGTGCAGTGGTCCATCGCCGCCCTGCCCGCAGAGCCGTGGGCAAAGAAGATGTTCCCGGAGCTGGACACTGCCGCCGCCATTGAGGCACAGTGGAAGCTGATCTTTGATACCTGCCGCGTGACCGGCGGCGACCCGGTAGGGGAGTGGCAGAAGCATCTGGACCGCCTGAACGAGCTGGGCGCAAAGATGAACGCCCTGGATCTGGAAAGCGTGCATTTTGAAAGCGCCAACGGCACCGACCTGACCGTGGGTCTGGCGGAACAGGCGGTGTGGGAGAGCGCCGGCAGCAAAAACGAGAAGGGCGTGCCCTTCCTGCCCAACATCCCCACCGAGGAGGTGTTCACCGCGCCCCATAAGGATAAGGTGGACGGCATCGTTTACGGCACAAAGCCCTACGTCTTTAACGGTCAGCTCATCAAGAATTTCCATGTCACCTTCAAGGATGGCAAGGTGGTGGAGCACGGCGCCGACGAGGGCGCAGACCTGCTGGGCCAGCTGCTGGACACCGACGAGGGCGCACGCCACATCGGTGAGGTGGCACTGGTGCCCGCCTCTAGCCCCATCAACCGCAGCGGCAAGCTGTTCTACAACACCCTGTTTGACGAGAACGCTGCCTGCCACATCGCCTTTGGCGACAGCTACCCCGGCACCACCGTGGGCGGCACCGGCCTTTCCAAGGAGGAGCTGGCAGCCCGCGGCATGAACCACTCCTCCCTGCACGAGGACGTGATGATCGGTGCAGAGGACAGCCGCATCACCGGCAAATGCCGCGATGGCCGCACCGTGCCGCTGTTTGAAAACGGCGTCTGGGTGCTGTAAAAAGCCCCAAAGGGTGCGCAACGGCAAAAAAATTGCGAAAATGCTTGCATAAATCGCAAGAGTATGCTATATTCTAGTAGTACGATATAGTTTAACCTGAAACGTGGGCCGCAAGGTCCGCGTTTCTTGTTTGTTTGGAGGTTTTTTATGGCGAAGCAGTCTGGCGGCAACACCGCGCAGAGAGTGGAAGCGCTTGTCCGTCCCACGGTGGAAGGCATGGGTCTGCGCCTGTGGGATGTGGTTTTTGAGAAGGAAGGGCCGGACTGGTATCTTCGCATCCTCATCGACCGGGACGGCACCATGGATACCGACACCTGTGCAGAGGTGTCCCACGCACTGGATCCCATTCTGGATGAGGCAGACCCCATCGACCAGAGCTATTATCTGGAAGTGGGCAGCCCCGGCCTTGGCCGCAAGCTGACCCGCCCGGAGCACTACGAGGCGCTCAAGGGCCAGAAAGTGCGGGCAAAGCTCATCCGCCCCAACGCTGACGGCGTGCGGGAGCTGTCCGGCATCCTGACCGGCCGCGAGGGCAGCACCGTGACGCTGGAAACCGAGAACGGCCCCGTGACCTTTGAGGTGAATGCAGCCTCCGGCGTGCAGCTGTGCGACGACGAGGATCTGTTCAACTGAGAAGAACCGTCTCTGATGGAGAAAAGAGAACAAAATATATAGGAGGAACCCGAAAAATGACAGCAGCGAATAAGGACTTTTTTGAAGCGCTCTCCATGCTGGAGCATGAGCGCGGCATCACCGCAGAATACCTGATCGAAAAGATCAAGGCGGCTATCATCATTGCCGTCAAGAAGAACTATGAGGTCGAGGAGGATCACATCCGGGTGGATATCGACCCCGACACCGGCCGCTTTGACGTGGCACTGATCCAGGATATCGTGGCAGACGAGGACTGGTACGACGAGCACGCCGAGATCGGTGTGACCGAGGCACGCAAGATCCGCAGCAGCTACGAGGTGGGCGACCGCATCATCACCCCGCTCAAGACCCGCGATTTTGGCCGTATTGCCGCCCAGACCGCAAAACACGTCATCCGTCAGGGCATCCGCGAGGCTGAGCGCAACCAGCAGCTCAGCGAGATCCAGTCCCGCGCACATGACATCGTGCAGGCCACCGTTACCCGCGTGGATACCGAGAAGGGCATCGTAGCGCTGGATCTGGGCAAGGGCGGCGAGGCTGTTCTGCCCCGCAACGAGCAGGTGCCCGGCGAGGTGTACACCGAGGGTGAGACCCTGCAGGTCTACATCGTGGACGTGGTCAGCACCGAGCGCGGCCCCCGCGTGATGATCAGCCGCACCCATCCCGGCCTTGTCAAGCGCCTGTTTGAGCTGGAAGTGCCCGAGATCTTTGACGGCACTGTGGAGGTAAAGGCCATCAGCCGCGAGGCCGGTGCCCGCACCAAGATGGCTGTCTGGTCCAAGGACCCCAACGTGAACCCTGTTTCCGCCTGCATTGGTGAGCACGGCGCCCGCGTGGCCGCTGTTGTGGAAAAGCTGGGCGGCGAGAAGATCGATATCGTCAAGTGGAGCGAGGATATCTCGGAGTTCATCTCCGCAGCCCTGAGCCCCGCCAAGGTGGTCAAGGTGGAGCTGCTGCCCGGCGAGACCCGCTCCTGCCGCGTCACCGTGCCCGACCAGCAGCTGAGCCTTGCCATCGGCAACAAGGGCCAGAACGCCCGCCTGTGCGCCCGCCTGACCGGCTACAACATTGATATCCGTCCCGAGAGCGGCTACTACGGCGAGGACGAGGAGCCCAAGAAGGACGCAGCAGACGCTGAATAAGCCCGGCACCATCTGCCGAAGGAGGGAAACCGGATGGCACAAAAAAAGATCCCTGCCCGCCAGTGCATCGGCTGCATGACCAGCCGCCCCAAAAAGGAGCTGGTGCGCGTGGTGCGCGCACCCAGCGGGGAGATCAGCATTGATCTGGTAGGCAAAAAGCCGGGACGCGGCGCATATCTCTGCCCGGACCCGGACTGCCTGACCAAGGCAAAAAAGAAAAAGGCGCTGGAACGCTGCTTTGAGCAGCCGGTTCCCGCCGAGGTATACGACGCGCTGGCTGTACAGCTGGCCGCAGCCGCAAAGGAGGCAGCAGCCGATGGCAAAAAAGAATAACGCCCCCGCAAAACCCAAGCTGCCCCCGGAGGAGGCGCTGTATCAGGCCGTGAGCCTGTGCCGCAAGGCCGGTGCGCTGACCATGGGCTTTGATGCCGTGGAGGAAGCCTGCGTCAAAAGCAAGGCATGGCTGGTGATGACCGCATCGGACATCAGCCCCAAGACCTTGCAGCGTTTGAACTACGCTGTGGGGGACTTGGTGGACGTGTTCACCATGCCGCTGACACAGGATAAGCTGGCCGATATCAGCCACAAGCCCGTGGCTGTTTACGCGGTGACCGACCGCAACCTCGCAAAGCTCTGCTTCGACCGCCTGTCGGACTGCGGAGCAATCAAAAATGAGGAGGATATGAGCGAATGATCGTAAAATATAAAGTGAGTGACTTTGCAAAGGATCTGAACCTTTCTGCAAAGAAGGTACTGGACGAACTGGCCGCTATGGGCAGCACCGGCAAGAAGAACAGCTCCAATCTGGAGGAGAACGAGCTGAACTACCTGCTGGAAAAGTTCAGCAAGGATAACAGCGTGGCAAATCTGGACGAGTTTTTGAACAGCGCCAAGGCTCCCAAGGAGGAGCCCAAGGCTGAGAAGAAGGCTGACCAGAAGGCCGAAAAGAAGGCTGAAAAGAAGCCTGAGGCTCCCAAGGTTGACAAAAAGCCCCAGCAGCCTGCCGCAAAGGCCGAGCAGCCCAAGGCAAACAATAATAACAATAACGGCAAGCACGGCGACAAGAAGCCCGAGCAGCATAAGAAGCGCGAGGAAAAGACCGTTTCCTTCAGCGAACTGGCACGTGAGACCGGCGCAAAGGCTACCGCAGCCCCCGCACAGGCAGTTTCTGTCCGCCGCGAGGACAATCAGGTCACCGTGGATACCCGCACTGTGGATATGAACGTGGACCGCTTCGACGTCCGCTACGATGATCTGGCCTCTACCAAGAACACCGAGAACCGCCGCAAGCCCACTCCGCAGGGCAACAAGCAGAAGTTCACCCAGCGCGGCCAGCGCCAGCGCCAGCAGTTCCAGAAGGGCAAGCGCGAGACTGAGTTCGAGCGCCTGCAGCGCATCCAGCTGGAGAAGGCACGCAACGCCCAGCTGAAGGTGCTGATCCCTGACGAGATCACCGTGGGCGAGCTGGCAGCCCGTCTGAAGCAGCAGGCCGGTAAGGTCATTGCCAAGTTCATGCAGATGGGCGAGATGCACGCCATCAACGACGTGATCGATTTCGACACCGCAGCTCTGCTGGCAGAGGAGTTCCACGCAAAGGTCGAGCACGAGGTGCACGTCACCATCGAGGAGCGCCTGTTCACGCAGGAAGAGGATGCACAGGAGGATCTGGTGGAGCGTCCCCCGGTTGTTTGTGTCATGGGTCACGTTGACCACGGCAAGACCAGTATTCTGGATGCCATCCGCAAGACCAACGTTACCGCAGGCGAGGCCGGCGGCATCACGCAGGCCATCGGTGCATATCAGGTCAAGGTCAACGACAGCCTCATCACCTTCCTGGATACCCCGGGCCACGAGGCGTTCACCTCCATGCGTGCCCGCGGCGCCAACATGACCGATATTGCAGTTCTGGTGGTTGCTGCCGACGACGGCATCATGCCCCAGACCATCGAGTCCATCAACCACGCCAAGGCTGCAAATGTCAAGCTCATCGTGGCAATGAACAAGATGGATAAGCCCACCGCAAACCCTGAGCGCGTGATGGAAGGCCTGACCAAGTACGGCATCATCACCGAGGACTGGGGCGGCGATGTGGCCTGCATCCCGGTGTCTGCCCTGACCGGCATGGGCATCAACGACCTGCTGGAGCGCATTGCTCTGGAAGCTGAGGTCATGGAGCTGAAGGCAAACCCCAACCGCCGCGCCAAGGGTGCGGTCGTCGAGGCCCGTCTGGACAAGGGCCAGGGCCCCATTGCCACCATTCTGGTGCAGAACGGCACCCTGCACTCCGGCGACGTCATCATTGCCGGTACCGCTGTGGGCCGCGTGCGTACCATGCGCAGCGACAAGGGTCAGCTGCTGACCGATGCCGGCCCCTCCACCCCTGTGGAGATCACCGGCCTGACCGCAGTGCCGGAAGCAGGCGACCTGTTCGAGGCTGTTGAGGACGAGCGTCTGGCCCGCGAACTGGCCGAGCAGCGCATCGCTGCCGCCAAGGAGAAGCAGTTCTCCTCCTTCCAGAAGGTCACGCTGGATAACCTGTTCAGCCAGATGGCACAGAACGACATGAAGGAACTGGCCATCGTGGTCAAGGCCGACGTGCAGGGCTCTGCCGAGGCTGTGAAGCAGAGTCTGGAGAAAATCTCCAACGATGAGGTGCGCGTGCGCGTCATCCACGCCGGTGTCGGCGCCATCAGCAAGTCCGACGTGGATCTGGCCGATGCCTCCAACGCCATCATCATCGGCTTCAACGTCCGCCCGGACAACGTGGCCAAGGAAGAAGCCGCTGCCACCAAGGTGGAAATGCGTATGTACCGCGTCATTTACGACGCCATCAACGATGTCACCGACGCTATGAAGGGTATGCTGGCACCCAAGTTCCGCGAGGTCTCTCTGGGCGAACTGCAGGTACGTCAGGTGTACAAGATCTCCAACGTGGGCACCGTTGCAGGCTGCCGCGTGACCAGCGGCAAGATCACCCGCGACAGCAAGGTGCGCGTGGTGCGTGACGGCATCGTCATCGCCGAGGACGAGATCGCATCCCTGAAGCGCTTCAAGGACGACGCTAAGGAAGTGGCCGAGGGCTACGAGTGCGGCGTGACGCTGGAGAAGTTTGCGGACGTCAAGGAAGGCGACGTGTACGAGGCCTTCAAGATGGAAGAGTACCGCGACTAAGCAAAAACCGAATATATAACAGCTTCCCGGCAGAAAAGGCTTCCCCCGGACGGGGGAAGCTGTCGAACGAAGTGAGACTGATGAGGGCGTATCTTTCGCAGGTGTGGAGCGTGCGCCCTCATCCGTCGTTTTGGCAGACAAATGCCGCCTTGCCCCGGCCGGGGCAAGGCTTTGGGAGGCTGCCGGACAGAATTTGGAGAAAACTATGTCTCAGAAAAATATGGGCCGTCTTGCGCAGGATATGAAGCGCGAGGTCATTGCCATCATCGGCCGGCTGAAGGACCCGCGGCTGGAGGGCGGTCTGCTGACCGTCACCCGTCTGGACGTGACGCCGGATCTGGATGTGGCAAAAGTGTATGTAAGCGTGATGGGCCGCGCAGACGGCCCCAAGCCCGCAATTGAAGCGCTGAACCGCGCCGCAGGCCATGTGCGCACCGAGGTCAGCAAAAAAATGCACATCCGCAAGGCACCCCGCTTCATCTTTGTGGAGGATGACGGTGCCGCCTACGCCGCCCACATCAACGAGCTGCTGCGCAGCCTGAACGTGAACGGCGAGGAAGAAGCACAGCCTGCCGATACCGAACAGACCGAGGACTGACTGCCTTTGCGGAAAGGATGGATCATTGGATGACAGAACAACTGGATGTGCAGCAGATGGCGCAGCGCCTGCTGGCTGCGGACAACATTTTGATTCTGTGCCACAAAAACCCGGACGGTGACACCATCGGCTGCGGCAGCGCCCTGTACTATGCGCTCAAAGCGCTGGAAAAAACAACGGCGGTGCTCTGCTCCGATGACATTCCGTCCCGCTACGCCTTTACGAACCCACGGCTGTTCAAGGGCGAGTTCGAGCCCCGCACCGTGATCGCGGTGGACGTGGCCGGTTTGCAGCTGTTTGGCGAAAATAACGGTGTTCCGCAGTTTGTACGCCATGTGGACCTGTGCATCGACCACCACGCGGGCAACAACGGCTATGCCGATTTTACCCTTCTGGATGCCAGTGCCGCTGCGGCAGCAGAGCTGCTGTATCAGGTCATCGTGGAGATGGGGGTGACTATCACCCCCCACATTGCAGACTGCCTGTACACCGGCGTTGCCACCGACACCGGCTGCTTCAAGTTCTCCTCCACCACCGCCAACACCCACAAGGTGGCTGCAAAGCTTATTGAAGCTGGCTGTCATGTGGAGGAACTGAACACCCTGCTTTTCGACACCAAGCCCCGTGCCCGCATGGAGGCCGAGCGCATCGCCCGCAACCATCTGGAGTACTATCTGGACGGCCGCTGCGCCCTGATCTACCTGACGAGGGACGAGATCCGGCAGAGCGGGGTAGACCCCGCAGATCTGGAGGAACTGACCAGTCTGCCCATCAGCATCGAGGGAGTCAAGGTGGGTCTGACCCTGCGCCAGCAGCCCGGCGGCAGCTACCGCATCAGCGTGCGCACCGCAAAGGGCGTGGACGCCTGTGCCATCGCACGGCGGCTGGGCGGCGGCGGCCACACCCGCGCAGCGGGCTGTGAGCTGCTGGGCGACCTTGAAAACGCCAAAAACGCGATCCTTGCAGAGGTGGAAGCCGAGCTGGACGCACCGCAGGAGGAAGCATGATGCAGGGCATCCTGATCGTAGACAAGCCCATGGACTGGACTAGCTTTGACGTGGTTGCAAAGCTGCGCGGCGTGCTGGGCACCCGCAAGCTGGGGCACAGCGGTACGCTGGACCCCATGGCCACCGGTGTGCTGCCGGTGTTCTGCGGCGGTGCCAGCAAGGCGGTGGATCTGCAGCTGAACCACGACAAGACCTACCGCGCTACCCTGCGCTTGGGCGCACGCACCGATACCGGCGATAGCACCGGCACGGTGCTGGAGACTGCCCCTGTCACCGCCGGAGAAAAGGAGCTGCTGGCTGTACTGCCGCAGTTTGTCGGCCCGCAGATGCAGGTGCCGCCCATGTACTCGGCGGTCAAGATCAACGGCCAGCCGCTGTATAAGCTGGCGCGTGAGGGCGTGACCGTGGAGCGCAAGGCGCGCCCCATTGAAATCTACGGCATCGAGTACGGCGGCAGCCCGGCAGAAAACGAGTATGTACTGACGGTGCGCTGCTCCAAGGGCACCTACATCCGCACCCTGCTGGAGGAGATCGCCGCCGCCATGGGGCAGAAGGGCACCATGAGCGCGCTGCGCCGCACTTCTGCCGGTCTGTACACCGAAGCAGATGCCCACACGCTGGAAGAGATCCTTGCAGCAAAGGAGCAGGGAACTGCCGCGCTGGAAGCACTGATGCTGCCGGTGGAAAGCGTGTTCACCCCGCTGCCGCTGCTGGTGGTGGAGCCATGGGTGGAGCAGCATCTGTACAACGGCTGTCCCACCAGCCGCTACCCCGCAGCAGACGGACGCTACCGGGTGCGCAATGCCGCCGGGCAGTTCCTTGGCCTTGCTAACATCAACGGCGGGGTGCTCCGGGTGGAAAAACTGTTCGTGGAACGTAATTGAGCAATAAAGGAAACAAGACCCATGCAGATCATTTCTCAGTTTGCCCCGCTGCCGCTGGCACAGCCCGCAAAGGGTACCGCCGTGGCCATGGGCTACTTTGACGGCATCCATATCGGCCACCGGGCGGTGATCGAAGGGGCGGTACAATGGGCAAAGACCCATGATGCAGCCCCGGCGGTGTTCACCTTCCGCCTGCCGGTGGAAAATAAAATGAAGGGCAAGCGCCTGCTCTCCACCGAGGACAAGCACGCTCTGATCCACAGCCTTGGGGTGGAGTATTACCTCACCCCTGATTTTGAGGCGATCAAGGCACTGAGCCCGGAGGAGTTTGTGCGCGGCATCGTGGAAAACTGCCACGCCCGGGCGCTGTTCTGTGGCGAGAACTTCACCTTTGGTGCAAAGGCTGCCGGTACGCCGGAGCTGCTGCGCACCCTCTGTGCCCCTCTTGGGGTAGAGGTAGTGGTGGTGCCCATGGCTCAGTTTGAGGAAAAGCCGGTGTCCTCCACCCGCATCCGCACTGCGCTGGAGGGCGGGGACATCCCGGCCGCCAACGCTATGCTGGGCATGCCCTACGCCATCCGCTTTGCGGTGCAGCACGGGGCAGGACTGGGGCACACCCTCGGGGTGCCCACCATCAACCAGCTGTACCCGCAGGGCTTCCAGATGCCCCGCAGCGGCATTTATATCACCCGCACCTGCATCAACGGGGTGTGGTATCCCTCGGCCACCGGTCTGGGCAGCCGCCCTACCGTGAACGATGACGCCACCAAGGTGACCTGTGAGACTTTTATCCCGGGCTTTTCCGGTGACCTGTACGGCACCGACCCGGTGGTGGAGTTCCACGCCTACCTGAGCCCCAGCAAAAAGTTTGATACGCTGGACCAGCTGCGGGACTGCATCAACAATGCCGCCCGCCGCGCACAGGAATATTTTGCATAACGCATAAGCAGACAGGCCGTTGCACAGTATTTTGTGCGGCGGCCTTGTTTGATGCGGGACGATTTGAAATGCCCTCCGCTTGCCGGGTTACGGCTCCCAGCATCCGCATCGTGCCTTGAGCGGCACGCGCGTCTTGCTGGCCGCTGCCCCAACAACTCCTCCCTGTTTCCGCCACTGGCGGCGGTCGTCGTCGTTGCACTCTGGGCATAATTCAAGGAATTTTATTTTTTTATTTGAGCTTCCGAAAAGTCTGCGGACTTTTCGGAAGCTTTTTTCACAGAAGAGAACGGAACGGAAAACGGCATTTCCGGCGTCTGCGGACAGAAAAAACCGCACTTCGGGCAAAATAGACACATTTCCGTGCAACAACGGTAAATGTTTGTTAAACAATTATCTATCTCTTATCCTTGCAATACACACAGTTTTTGTTTATAATAGTAACTGTACGGGGCAACGCCCCGATTGTGAGCGAGACTCTGGTTCAGAATTATAACTTGAGAGGAGTTTTTACCATGGGTTTAGGTAAGAAGACGATCGACGATCAGAACTACTGCGGCAAGAAGGTGCTTGTCCGCTGCGATTTCAACGTCCCGATGAAGGACGGTGTCATCACCAACGAGAACCGCATCAACGCAGCACTGCCCACCATCCAGAAGCTGGTCAACGATGGCGCTAAGGTCATCCTGTGCAGCC
>ERZ1026916.1572-NODE-1572-length-10792-cov-3.841576_pt1 | contig 10792 bp, 10 predicted proteins | sample MGYA00519465_ERZ1026916 | MGnify/ENA primary metagenome ERZ1026916 (study PRJEB26926, sample SAMN06164880) | human gut metagenome | biome: ENVO:00009003; feature: ENVO:2100002; material: ENVO:00002003 | host: Homo sapiens | place: USA | collected 2012 ... | reverse complement strand
ATTTCACTTTTTTCCAAAAAATATTGTGAAAACCTTTTTTCCACTCCCCCTTTTTGCTCTTTCCTCCGCTACCTTTCAGTCCTTTGATTGGACGTCTGCGGCGTTATCGCGGCTTTGAGCTTCGCCGTTCTCCGAAAGCCCGAATACGGGCACAGGCTCCCTGTCCTTGACGAAGCCTTTGAGCAACCGTGAAACCTCTTCGGGCTTTCGCACATTGTAAAGAGCAAGCATCTGCTTGTCCGAAAATTTCAAGATGATTTTGGCGGGATAATACTGCCCGGGATAACGGATTAAAAGAAACAAACAGACGAGAAAAAAACCGAAAATTAATATCCAAGGCAACAACCAATAGTTTTTATCTTCATAACCTACATCGCTTTTAAAACGCTGAGCTTTGCAGTAAAACACGCTGTCCACATCGCTTTTGCGAAAATACAGATACTTGTCGTCTGCGGCGGCGGGCTTTGCCGACAAGGTAAATTTAGACTTTTTGTTTACCGCGAGCATAAATTCGTCGCAAAGAAGAATTTTAACAGGTCTGCCGAGCAACCTTGCAAGCATCACAATTGTCAAAACGCCGCCCGAAACGACAAACAAAGCGCCGACAATTTTTTTTGCCAAGTCGCTCATCGTGCCAAGCCCCGTAGCAAGCGTCACCGCGCCGAACACAGCCGACAAAACTCCGAAAACCAACCACACAATCGCTCCGCCTATACGCCTTTTTGCGATTACCTGCATAAAAAATCCTCCTTGGCTTCATTTTATCACACATTTTCCTGCAAGGCAATTATTATGTCGTATTTTGTCGTTTTTCGTGCAGTGCGGTGCAGTCGGCAGGCGGGGTTTGCTTGAAGGAATTTTTTTATTTCTCCCGCAACGATTGAACTTTTATTCTGTTTTTGCTATAATTTCAATAGACTATATGCGGAGGTTTCTTCACAGATGGAAAAACTCAAAGGCTCGTTGCTTTTCGGTCAGTCCGGCGGCCCCACTTCGGTAATAAACGCCAGCGCCTACGGCGTTTTCAGCGAAGCGTTCAATCACGATTGCATTACGCGCGTACTCGGCGCGCACTACGGCATAAAGGGCATACTCGACGACGACCTGTTCGACATAAACTCCGAGAGCCGCGAGGAGCTTGAACTGCTCAAAACAATGCCCTCTTCCGCCTTGGGCTCGGTACGCTACAAGTTAAAGCCTTTTGAAGAGGACGAAACGGATTATAAACGGGTGTTGGAAATTTTCCGCAAGTACAACGTGAGATATTTTCTCTACAACGGCGGAAACGACTCCATGGACACGGTGTGCAAAATCGGCGCGTACCTCAAAGCCCACGGCTACAAATGCAACGTAGTCGGCGTGCCCAAAACCATTGACAACGACCTTGCCCTCACCGACCACTGTCCCGGCTTCGGCTCAGCGGCAAAATATATCGCCGCAAGCTGCATGGAGCTTTCCTTGGATTCGAGCGTATATTTCAACGGCGCAATCACCGTTGTGGAAATCATGGGACGCAACGCGGGTTGGCTGACTGCGGCAAGCGCAATCGCCGCTTTCAACGGTCACGGTCCCGATTTGATTTACGTGCCGGAAATCCCCTTTGACATCTCCGCGTTTATGGACGACGTGAGCGCGGTCTACAACCGCAAGGGCGATTGCTTTGTCGCCGTTTCGGAAGGCATAAAGGACAAGGACGGCAAATATATAAGCGAATACGCGAGCGGGCTTGCGACGGAGCAGGACAGCTTCAACCACAAACAGTTGGGCGGCGTGGGCGCATTTTTGGCTTCCTACGTAAAGGTGCACACCAAAGCCAAGGTAAGAGCCATAGAATTCAGTCTCTTGCAGCGCTGCGCAAGCCACATAGCCAGCAAAACCGACGTGGAGGAAGCCTGTCTTGCAGGCACGGAAGCGGTGCGGGCGGCAGTTGACGGAGAGTCGGAGGTCATGATATGTTTTAAGCGTGCGGCGGACAAAAACGGAAATTATTTGTGCGAAACGTCCCGCGTTCCGCTTTGCGAGGTGGCAAACGAGGAAAAGACTCTGCCCATGGAGTTTATTTCCCCGACAAACAACTTTATATCCGAAAAATATCTCGGCTATGTGCTGCCGCTTATTCAGGGAGAATCCGCGCCGCCCTTTGAAAACGGGACGCCGCGTTACGCAAAGCTGAAACGAATCAAGCCGGAGCCTAAGCTGTGCAAATAAAAAAGCGTCCCGAAAGGGACGCTTTTGATTTAAATATTCAAAGCAGCAGACTGACCAGAGCGAACAGTCCGTTTGCCAACAGCCCCGCGACCAAGCCGCCGACGGTGTGCAGCATGATTGACCAACCGGTAAGGCTTCTGAAATTGAGCGCGTCCATCATGGACACGTGGGTTGACAGGTAACCGCTCCAAAACATACACATAGCCGTCAGCACGGCGACATTGCTTGCGGTAATAATCCCTCTCGACATCATTTCGGGGACAAGACCTATTGCCGCGCCCGCGCTGCCGAGAGCAGTCAAGGGGACGGCAATTATTTCCGGAGAACCGAACCCGAACAGCGGCTTTAAGACGGGGCTTAAAAAGCTGCCTATCATGGGAATAAGCCCCACTCCCTCGCCGACGCCGCCCGTATAGCCGCCTTCGGGCTTGCCGTTGGTGAGCATGAGCACCAGCGTAGCGATAATAAGCACTCCCGGAATAATGGAAACTCCCACCTTGACTCCGCCAGCGCCGCCGTCCAGCAGGCTTGAAATCAGCCGCTGAAAAACGCCGCCTTCGCGCACCTCGCGCATTTTCAGCACATCGTACTCCGCGCTTCCCGCATCCTTCAAAGCAGGCTCGTCCTTGCCGAACACTTTTTTGGTTTTCAAAAGCATAAGTCTTGTCACAAGTATGCTCGTCAAAAACACGGACAACAGTCCCACAACAACGGCAATCCCGAAATGCTCGCCGTTTAAGCTGAGCATTGAAACGACGACTATCAGTCCCATTCCGAATGCAGTGCCGATGTTGGTGAGCGCGCCAAGCTGATATTTTTTGAAATATCTGATGTAATTTCTGTCGTTTGCGAGAGTGAGCACGGCGGGATTGTCGGACAGAAAGGACGTAAACAGTGAAATCGAGGTTGCGCCCGGCATACCGTACAACGGTCCCATGAGGGGCGCAAACGCTTTGTTGAGCAAAGACACCACTCCGAACTCGCTGAGCACGGCGGATATGGCGCCCATAAGCACTGCCAGAGCCAAAAGATAAAACACCGTGTCCTTCAAAAGCATGAACGCCGTGTTGAACATGGTGTTGATTGCGTTGGAAAAGCCCATAACGCAGCCGAAAGCGACAAAAAAGCCCGCCACAAGGACAAGGCAGACAAAGCCTTCCGCGCCGACGGCCTTTTTCAGTTTTTTTCCGCCGCAAGCGTCTTTTACGCCGCGCGGCGGCTCGTTTTCAAAGACTTGCGCCACGGCGCCTGCTGCGACAGCCGCATCCGCGGCGGCTACGTCGTAAGAATCGTTCTTTTTTCCCGTTTCGGGAGGAATATCTTCCGCCCTCTCGGGCGGTGCCGGCGTTGCGCCGTCGTTTTGCTGCATTTCTCTTTTCTCCAAGTTTTTAAACCACAAAAAGAATAACAGTTAAGCCATTGTATGTCAACGGTTTAATACAAATTTCCGTCAACATGAATATAGTTCATAAAACGCAACGACGCCTATATTTTCACTAGCACGGCGCGCACGGGCGACGCTTCCGCGCCCTCCGCTTTGAGAGGCAGGGCGCAAAGAAAATATTTACCCTCGTCGACATTTTTAAGCACGAGGTTTTCCAGCAGATACACCCCCGCCCGCGCAAAAATTCCGTGAACCGCAAGAGTATCCTTTCCGTCAAAGGACTGCTGCTGCGTGCCTGCAAGCTTTATACCCATATCCGCAAGTTTTTGCGCCAGCGCGACGTCGGGCGGCGCGCCCTTGAACAGCATACGACGGCAAAAATTTTTCTCGGCGTTTTCGGCGGTACACACGACGCACTCTCCCAAAAAAACCGAAAGCTCGGCGGCGCAAACGTCCTTTCCGCCCGAAAACGTGTGCGAGGGCGCGTCAACGTGGGTGCCGTTGTGCAAACACACAGTCAAATCGCTGACCGCAAAGCCGTCCCTTTCCACTGTTTTAATCGCCGTCAATCGGGGCGCCGTGTCCCCCTCGAACACGCTCCCGCTCAAAAGCTCCTGAGAAATATCGATAATTTCCATAAAATCTCCTCAAAAACAAAAGCAAGTCGTCTGCGACCTGCTTTCCTGCTTTAATCCGCAAAACGGACGGATTTTATTTTCTGTTCCTTTTTCGGACGGTCGTTTGCGTCCGTAGGCACGGCGGCAATCCTGTCCACGACATCAAGCCCGCTTTCCGCAATGCCGAAGGCGGCGTATTGCCCGTCAAGAAAGGTCGCGTCCTTGTGGCAGATGAAAAATTGACTTGACGCCGAATCGAAATCGTTTGCGCGCGCCATGGAGATGACTCCGCGTCTGTGCGAGAGATTGTTTTTTACGCCGTTGGCGTAAAACTCTCCCTTTATATTTTTTTCGGAGCCGCCGCAGCCTGTTCCCGTGGGGTCTCCCCCCTGAATCATAAAGCCGTCTATTACGCGGTGAAAAATCAAGCCGTCGTAAAACCTTCTCTCCACCAGCGCTCTGAAATTCTCCACCGAAAGGGGCGCGTTTTTTTCGTCGAGAACGACGACTATCTCTCCGCCGTCCTCCATGGTGATTTTAACCTTGTTTTTGTCCATATCTCTCCTCAGTCGTTTTTAAGCTCCGCTTTGATTCTTCTCACGCCGCTGCTGCTGGACTGCTCCTTTGTAATCGTGAAGCGTCCCAGTTCTCCCGTGTTGGAGGCATGAGGACCTCCGCAGATTTCCATGGAAAAATCGCCCATGGAGTAAACCTTGACAACCTCTCCGTATCTGTCGCCGAAAAGCCCGATTGCGCCCTTCTGCCGCGCCGCTTCGACGCTCATTTCCTCACACGTCACGGGAAGTTTTCTGTTTATCGCCTCGTTTACAAGCTCTTCCGTCCTTTTAATTTCTTCGGGAGTCATAGGTCTGCCGAAGGAAAAATCGAACCGCAGCCTTTCGGGCGTTATGTTGCTGCCCTTTTGCGCCACCTCGTCTCCAAGCACCTGCCTCAACGCCGCCTGCAAAAGATGTGTCGCCGTGTGCAGCCGCGTGGTGGCTTCTCCGCTGTCCGCAAGCCCGCCCTTGAATCTTTGACCGCTTGCGTCGTGCGACTTCTGCTGATGCTCGGCGAACTTCGCTTTAAAGCCCTCCGTGTCCACCTTAAGCCCGCGTTCCGCAGCCAGCTCTTCGGTTATTTCGATAGGAAAGCCGTAAGTATCGTAAAGCCTGAACGCGGACGCGCCGTCTATGACATCTCCCGACAGCTTTTCGACAAGACGGTTGAACTCCCTCTCTCCTCCAATCAGCGTTTTGAGAAACTTTTCCTCCTCCTTGGCAAGCTCCTCCGTTATTTTTGAGGAGTTGCGCTTTATTTCCGGATATACGTCGCCGTACAACCCGACGTAAACCTCCGCTATCCTGATTATGTCTCCCTTTTGCATACCGAGAGCGTTGGCGAATCTTACCGCCCGCCGGATAAGTCTGCGCAGCACGTAGCCTTGGTCCACGTTGCTCGGCACGACGCCTATTTCGTCGCCCAAAAGAAACACCGCAGTCCGCACATGGTCGGCAATTATTCTCACCGCACGCAAGACGTCGGGGCTGCCGTCGCTTTCTTTGCCCGAAAGACGTCTGATTTCTGCGATTGCGGGCGCGAAGACATCCGTTTCATACACGCTGTCAAAGCCGTTAAGGACGCAAACCGTGCGTTCGAGTCCCATGCCCGTATCGACGTTTTTTCTGCCCAGCGGTTCGTATACGCCGTCCGCCCTCTTGTTGTACTGCATGAAAACATTGTTCCATATTTCAAGATATTTTCCGCAGTCGCAGGCGGGAGAACAGTCGGCGCAGCATTTTTCCTTGCCCGTATCCCAGAAAATTTCAGTATCGGGGCCGCAAGGTCCCGTAGTACCCGCAATCCACCAATTGTTTTTCTTCGGCAGGAAAAAAATCTGCCCGTCCTTCAAACCGCATTCGCGCCATATCTTTGCCGACTCCTCGTCGCGCGGCGCGTCGGCGTCTCCCTCGAAAACGGAAACTGCAAGCCTGTTTGCGTCAAGCCCGAGATACTCGTCCGACGTTAAAAACTCAAAGCTCCACTTGATTGACTGCTCCTTGAAATAGTCTCCGAGAGACCAGTTTCCCAGCATCTCGAAAAAAGTGCAGTGCGAAGCGTCTCCCACCTCGTCTATGTCGCCCGTCCTTACGCACTTCTGAACGTCGGCAAGCCGCGTACCCGAAGGATGGCTCTGCCCCAAAAGATAAGGAATGAGCGGGTGCATACCGGCCGTGGTAAAAAGCACCGAAGGGTCGTTCTCCGGAATCAGGCTTGCGCTTTTTATAACGGCGTGTCCTCTGTTTTCAAAAAATTCAAGAAATTTTTTTCTTAAAAAGCGGGATGTAATTTTTTCCATACGAACCTCTTTGAAGCGTTTAAAATCAAAATCAAAGACCGAAAAATTCGGTCTTTGAATGCTTTTTCCTTTATGTTTTTTCAGATTCTTACTGCCTTTTTCTGCGGGCGCCGAAGCTGAACAAATAAATCAAAAAGAAGAATGCGGGAGCAAACCAGAGCGTCCAGCCGCCGTCGAAATCGCTGTTTTCGCCGAACAGGCCTTTTTCAACCGTGTTGAAAAGTCCCATGTCGATTTTGCCGATTAACGCAATCAGCCCCACGACGACAACGCCCAGCACGAAAACGAAAAGACACCATTTGCTCGCTTTTTTGGAGCCTTTGCCCGTGCAGAGTTTGATTAGACCGAACAAAAACATTGCAACGCCCGAAATCGCAAACAGCGCCGCAAGTATGCCGAGCGTCCACTCTCCGACGGAAAAGCTTTTGAGAGAATTGAAATTGTCCGCAAAGCTCCACAACAGCTGTCCCGCCGTACTGAAATTTCCTCCTTCCACGGAATAATATCCGAGCATTTCGCCGCCAAGCAGATTTTGGGGCATGATTGCGGGATACCCGACGAAAGCGTACAGAAATGCGAGCGACAAAATCATGATGATTGCACCCCAAGTCCTCACTCTTGCTTCGGACTTCTTTTCCGAGCCGACTGTCGAGGCTGCCGCCGCGGGCAGATATACCGTCTGCTGCGGCTGTGCGTAAACGGGCTGAGCGGGAGGAGCGTAATAGGTCTGCTGCTGCGCCGCCTGCTGTTTTCTCAGTTCTTTTTTGTTGGGCTTGCGGTTTTCGGCGGAACCGCCCGCGTTTTGCGGAAGCTGCGGTATGTTCTGCACCACGGGACGCATGGCTACAAACTCGAAACCGCACCTTTCGCAGATGTAAGCGTCGCCGTTTACCGTGTGATTGCACCTTGGGCAAATTTTGACGGTGGAGCCGCGAAACAGCTTGTTGCCGCAATGCTTGCAGTACCTTGCAGAGCCGCTGTTGACCGTGTTGCAGTTGTTGCAGACAATGGGGTCCTCGGGCGTTTTCAGGTGCGCGCCGCACTGATAACAGTATTTTGCTATAAGCGGGTTGGCGGTGCCGCACTTTTCGCATACGTTGAAATTGTTGGAATTGTTCATATTAAATCCTCACATCGCCGTCAGTCGGCTTAGGTCTGCCGCAGCCGGTACAGAATTTGTCGTCTCTTTCGTTGAACTCTCCGCACTCGCATTTCCACCCCTTTGCCACCTCGTCGTGATTTTTGTTGCCCAAAGGATAACGGCAGGAGGTGCAGAACGCGGCGTCGGCGAGGTTTTCCGCGCCGCACACGAAGCAATAAACCTTGGGAGTTTCCGTCACCAGCCTGAGTCCGCAGGAAAAGCAAAATTTCGAGTCGAAATTGTTTAGCGCGCCGCAGTTGGGACAAATTTTGAGCTTTTCGGTAGTGGGCGCTTGGAGCACCGCCTGCTTTATTTTGGGATTTTTATCCTGAGCGTCGGCATAGTCCAACTGAAATTCGACCGTTTCGCCGTCTCTCAGGTCGAAAAAGCAATACTTGCAGAATTTGTCCTCCGGCTTGTTGGGCTTGCCGCAAAAACGGCATATTTTGCGCCTGACAACCCTGTGTCTGTTCATTGCGGTCACGTCGTGTCCGCAGCCCGCGCAAAAAACCGTATGAAGCGAAATTTCCGCGCCGCAATAGGGGCAAACCGCCGTTTCGTCGGGATTTTCGGAATCCCGCGAAACAGTTCCGCCACTCTGAATGGAAGCGACGCCGCTCACGTTTGCGTCTCCCAAAGCCGCGCCGCAGTTCACGCAATGGGTAAACTGCGGTTCGCAGACGCTGCCGCATTCGGGACAAATTTTCTGTTTTACGTCGCTGACCTCGAAGCTCTCGCTGCCGCAGTTGATACAAAACCTGCTTTCCGACGCATTCGGCTCTCCGCAAACCTTACATATCTTCATTTTTCTTTCCAAAAGACAAACCGACTTTGAAATATGATACCATACGCGCCCTGTCTTGTCAAGATTTGGCGTTAAAACTGTCTTTCAAGCCCACTATCTCGTTGAATACCGCCGTTTCACCCTCTTTTCCGTCCGCGGCAAAGTAGCCTATGCGCATAAACTGAAACCTGTCGGGACGTTTCGCGTCCTTCAAAAGACTCTCGCCGAAGCCGTTTATTTCCGTTCTGCTGTCGCGGTTGAGGCGCTCGGTAAAATCCGTTTCTCCGTTTTCGGGAGGGTTGAGCAGCGATTTGAACCGATAAGCCTTGACAGGCACGCAGTCTGCGGCGTTTACCCACTGTATAACGCCCTTGACCTTCATACCGCTTTCGTCGCTTCCGCTTTTGCTGTTGTCTACGACGGAGGCGAACACGGTTTTTACCGTGCCGTCGCTATTGTATTCCACTCTGTCGCAATGTATGATATACGCGCCTTTGAGTCTTACGTACCCGTCGGGTTTCAGCCTGTGATACTTGGGAGGAGGATTGCTTTCAAAGTCGCTGCCGTCTATGTACAGCTCGTTTGAAAAGCTTACCTTGCGCGTAGTTATCGCTTCCGCGTTGGGATTGTTTTCGACCTCGGCAAATTCCGTCCTTTTGCCGAAATTGGTGAGCACGACCTTGACGGGGTTGAAAACCGCCATTACCCTGTCGGCGTTTTTGTTGAGAAAATCCCTCACGCAAGCGTCGAGATACCCGCTTTCCACCTCGCTGTTGGACTTAGCCACGCCAATCCGCTCGCAAAAGTCCCTGATTGCCTCGGGCGGATAACCGCGTCTGCGCATACCGCAAAGCGTAGGCATACGCGGGTCGTCCCATCCGTCCACTATTTTCTCGTCCACAAGTCGTTTGAGAAAGCGCTTGGACATAATGGTGTTTGTTATATTCAGCCGCGCGAACTCTATCTGTCTCGGCCTTTTTTCAAAGCCGCAGTTTTCCACCACCCAGTCGTAAAGCGGTCTGTGGTCCTCGAATTCAAGCGTGCAGACGGAGTGGGTTATTCCCTCCAAAGCGTCCTCGATGGGATGCGCAAAGTCGTACATCGGATAAACGCACCACTTGTCGCCCGTGTTGTGATGTCTTGCGTGCACGACGCGGTATATGACGGGGTCGCGCATATTGAGATTGCTTGACGCCATGTCGATTTTTGCGCGGAGCACCTTTTCGCCGTCGGCAAATTCACCCGCCTTCATTCTCATGAACAAATCGAGGTTTTCTTCGACCGACCTGTTTCTGAAAGGACTGTTCCGCCCGGGCGACGTAAGAGTGCCTCTTGTTTCTCTGATTTGTTCGGCTGAAAGGTCGCATACGTAAGCCAAACCTTTCTTGATTAGCCCGACGGCGCACTCGAACATCCTGTCGAAATAATCGCTTGCAAACAGCTTTTCGTCCCACTCGAAGCCCAGCCACCTTATGTCCTCTTCAATCGCGTTGACGTACTCCTCGTCCTCCTTGACGGGATTGGTGTCGTCGTAACGCAGATTGCAGGTGCCGCCGTATTTTTGTTTAAGCCCGAAATTGACGCACAGGGCTTTGGCGTGTCCTATGTGCAGATAACCGTTGGGCTCGGGCGGAAACCGTGTTTTGACGCAGCTTATTTTTCCGCTTTCGAGGTCTTTGTTGATAATCTCTTCGATAAAATTTTTTGCTTCCATTTCCTTCCCCGCGACTAATCGTTAAAATCCGTTTCGCTCAAACCGTCGGCTTCCTCCGGCGGCGCGTCGTCGAAGTCGGGCAGCGGCGCGTCCGCGGCAAGACGCTCCAAATCGCGTTGCTCCCGCCTCGCGTTTTCCTCCGACGTCTCCCGACCGTCCTCCGTTCTCACAAACGTGTCGGGGTCGGTGAATCTGACGTACTCGCCTATCCAATTGAGAGTCAGCTTGCCCGTCTCGCCGTTTCTGTGCTTTGCGATAATCAGCTCCACGGGCTGCACGGCTTCCCCCTCGGCTTCCTTGTTTTTGTTGATGAACAGCACCATATCCGCGTCCTGCTCGATAGCGCCCGATTCACGAAGGTCGGAGAGCATGGGGCGCTTATCCTCGCGCTTTTCGTTCGCACGCGAGAGCTGGGAAAGACACAGCACGGGAACCTGAAGCTCCTTTGCCATGATCTTGAGCATACGGGAAATATCGCTGACCACCTGCTGGCGGCTCTCGCCGCTGTAGCCCTTCGTGCCGGAGGACGCCATCAATTGCAAGTAGTCGATGACTACCAAACCTAAATCTGTCTCTTATACACATCTG
>ERZ1026916.1570-NODE-1570-length-10794-cov-8.501630_pt1 | contig 10794 bp, 8 predicted proteins | sample MGYA00519465_ERZ1026916 | MGnify/ENA primary metagenome ERZ1026916 (study PRJEB26926, sample SAMN06164880) | human gut metagenome | biome: ENVO:00009003; feature: ENVO:2100002; material: ENVO:00002003 | host: Homo sapiens | place: USA | collected 2012 ... | reverse complement strand
ATAGAACATCATCATCAGCCATCTTCTTCTTTCTTAATTAGGGCATTTCTAAATATCTATTTTAAAGTTTCCCGATAAGGAGGTCCCTCTGGGGGTAGTTATCAATAAACTATAATTCCCTGCTGCATACCGGCTTACATCGAAGATTTCAGTCTGGAAATCATTAAATGATACCGTGCGTGTTTCTACTGTACCTGAGTTTCCCACAATAGAGACAGTTACATCTTCTATTGCATCAAAAAAGGTAAGGGTAAGTTTCTTTCTTATCTTCATTTACTGTCCCCCATGCGGGAATAGTAATAAATGCAAGGAGCAAAAAAAGTACGTGTTTCATAGTCTGAAATTTTAAATGATGGCAAACATAAGCCTATTTTAATTCAGATCCAAATGAAACTTGGGGAAATAATGAGATATCATTATCTTGCTGACTATTAACATATTACTATATTTTATACCGCATTTAATTGCCGAAAATGAGATATTATGACGAAAGGCAAATGTTAAAAAAGTACATAAATCACGCTTCCAACTCTTTTATAGAATTGATAAATTCTACAAAAATATGTTTTCCTCCCTTGGGAAGCCCTACTTTTTTACAAATATCACTGGTATATCGTTCGACAGTCCGCTCCCCGATACCCAGTAATGTGGCAATGTCTTCTATGCTAAGGTTTAGTGCAGTTAAACAACATACGTCCATAAGCTGATTTGATTTGGATAATACTGGGTAATGCTTTATCAGCTTATCGGTAAAATTTTGATTCGTCAAGTTAAGCCATTGACGCAGGTTGTCTCTCTCCCGCTCTTTGTCATACGTTTTGTCCTTCGTGATGGACAAATAGGTTTTGAAGATTGAACTATAATCATCCTCTTTGTCCTCCTTGCTCTCCTTTGTTTTGTTTATGAAATACTTCAGCCTTCTTTTTTCATTTTTTAAATCGTTTATTTGACTTTCCAACTCGCTTATTTGGATTACATAACGTTCGTTTTCTTGGGAACTACTAGTTAGTACCTTCTTCTTCTCTTCCAATTCTTCTATTTGTTTTTGCAGAGCATTTGCCTTTCTCCATTTTTTTTGCAAGAAAGTAACTGCAATTATACAAATGAGTGAACCAACAACACTAGTTAGTATCCATTTAAAATATAGTTGGTCGTTGGTACGCGCCAGCACTTCATTATCGTATTTCTGCTGTATTTTTCCTACTTCTTCTGCACGGTTTTCCTTGTAAATGGAATCTGTTAGTGCTATATAATGATTTAGATAGGAGTGCTCTTGGGGATGAGAAGCCAAAAAATAGTTTAATAAATCCAGATAGCTATTGGATCGCACTAGCAAGTCCGGGCAAGACAATAAGTGAGTAAAGAGACTGTCTGCTTTCTCTTTCTGTCCAGTATATGCATATAGATTGGCCAGTCCCAGCGACAACTTGTCGGGAAAATGGGGAGAAGATAATCGTATGGCATGAATCAGATATTTTTCTGCTTCTGCATAGTTCTTTTCAAATATCTTTCTGTTTGCTATATTATTGTATATTTTGACCTGAAGGTCAAGGTCATTTAGAGAATCGGCAATATCTATTAAGGTATTGATGCACCTATTAGCGCTGTCCGCTTGATGAAGGGTATAATAAAGAGTTGACAGATTGAGCAAATTACTGGCGTATGCAACCGTGTCCTTTCCATCTATATTTGCTTGCACGGCTTTTTGATAATATTCTTTAGCCGGCTCGAAATGGAAAGATTTTTTATTAACATATCCCAAGCTACTATAAATACGGGCAACATACTGTTTGTCATCCATATCGGGAATACACGTTTCGGCTTCTTTGTAAGCTAGCAGGGCATTGGGAATGTCTTTGGTATATTCTTCCAATATACATCCCTTCACATAAAAGGCTGCCCCTTTTTTATCTGCGTCATTCTTATCTTTATAATATTCTATGGCAAGGTTTATCAATGAATCGGAGGATACAGGGATATAACAGCGATATTGGGCTAGCGAAAGCAGCAAAGCATAGTCTGCCTGCTCTTTTCCGATTAAGTGCCGGGAGGTAGAGATGGATTCCAGTATATGCAGTGCCGAATCGGGAGCGGCCCATATAAGTTCCTCCGCTTGCGACAAGTGCTCTGTGACATGACGAGCGGAACGGTCGCAAGCTGTACATGCCAATAGTAATAGAATGGTCAGGATAAATAGAATGTTTTTCTCCCTTTTCATAGTTAGTTATATATATTATTGCGAAGTAAATAAAAAAGTTTCGCAATATCAAAGTTTTAGAAACTTAACGACTCGTTTTTTACAGATTATCAGAACACAGCCAAATGCTGAAAGCAGATTGGGAAGGGGCTTGGAAGCACGGCTAAAGGGAGGATGAGGGGATGTGCTTGCTAAAAATCAGTATTGAATTGTCGTAATTCCGCCCGCAGCAGATGTGCCCTTCCCTCCGTCATGCTGTCCAGCAGTTCCCAAAAACGAGGACCGTGATTCATTTCTTTTGTATGCGACAGCTCGTGCAACAGCACATAATCCATCAGGTGCGAAGGCAAGAGCATCAAATAGCAGGAAAGGTTTATACTCCCGGCCGCCGAGCAACTGCCCCAACGTCCTTTGCTTCCGGTTATCTTCACTCGTTTGTATGACAAGCCATAGTGTTCTGCCAATGCATCAAGCAAAGGTGGCAAATATTCACCTGCCACTTTCTTCATCGCCCTGATAATGGCATTGCGCACCAACCGCTGCACCTCCTCCTTTGTAAAGTCAACATCACGAGGACAAATGATTTTTATTCCTTCCTCCGTATTCCGCACAGAAAAACAGGTAAAATTGCCTTTTTCCAGCCATAGCCTGAAACAAGGGGCCTGAATACGGAAATCCAAGTCTATAGATTTCTTGCATACCCTCTGCCAGTCCTGCAACAAGCGTTCACGATATTGCTCTACAACTTCCATCACCTTACTGCTCAGGCTGTAAGGCGGTACCGTAACATGCAGTCCATCCGGCTTTACACGCATGGTAATGTTACGTGCCAAACGATGGGTACGCACAATAATACGATTGAAATCTTTGTCAGCTAATACTCTCTTTGTTGCCATATCAGCCACAAAGATATATTATTCATAAGAAAAAAAAGAGGGAATTGCAACTTTACTGTTATCCTCTTCGTCTAATAGATAGAAACCAATAAAAAACACAGAAATATGAAACGTACATACTTTTACTTATTCAGTCTGGTTATGACTCTGACAAGCTGTGTAAACGGCATTGCTCCCAGCAAGAACAAAATAACCAAGAAATACAGTGTGGAAGCATTCGATAATATTGCCAGCCAGGGTACCGTCAATATTGTATTCAAGCAAAGTAATGCCACAACTGTAGAGGCTTATGGCCCCGACAATATCATTTCCAGTCTTATTGTCACTTCGGAAGACAGTACACTGCACATCTCCATGAAGAAAGGTATGAAATTCCGCAGTTTGAAGAACAACAATGTCACAATCACTATTACTGCTCCCAAATTGAGCAGCATCAGCCAACAAGGTACAGGCAATATAACCTTGAAAGATTCCGTCAAGGTAGATGATATAAAAATCACCTCTAACGGAACAGGAAACTTTAAAGCAGATGAATTGACCGCCGATAATATAAGCGTAAGATCCGACGGAATAGGCAATGTCATACTGAAAGGAAAGGCAGAGAAGGCAAGCTATCACATCAAAGGTATTGGAAACCTAAACGCCAAAGATATGATTGTTTCAGATGTTGTCGTTGAACAAAAAGGCATTGGAAATGTTTCTTGTTATGCATCAGGAAAGATAACCGTAAGTACAAACGGAATAGGCAATGTTGATTACTTTGGGAATCCCCCAACTACCGATATAAATAAATCCGGTATCGGTAACGTAAAAAGAAGATAAAGCTCATTTCATAATTCTCTCTTTACATTAGATTATCTACCTAAAAAAGGATTACTGCTCACGCGGTAATCCTTTTTACATTATTTAGTTAGTTAATTTAAAATTTGAGAGAATTGAAACTTCACAGCCTCGAATTAAAAAGTTGTTTTAATAAGCACTAACTATCTATTTATATATAAAAGCAAATGAAAATGTTATCTAATTCTTCACTCCTGCTGCCTCATCTCCGGCTATCTTTGTAACCGTATCTATCGGCAGCACCGGTTCGTATGCCACTTGCGGATCATTTACGGTATCACGGTAATCATCATGCATATACACCATATCGCTACCATCATCCTGCATGGAACGTTGCACCACCGTTCCCATCACAAACAAGACAGCTATCATGGCAGCAGCCTTGAACAACGGCATAAAGCGCGTTCGCAAAGTGAGGCGTTGCGCTTTCACAACCGGTTTTTCCACCCAGGCCAGAACCTTGGCATCAAAGTCACTGCCCAGCCCCCTCTCCTTCTCAATCTCCTGATAAGCAAACATTGCCTTGTAACGGAGTAAATGAGCAGGAATCTCTTTCTGATGAAAGAAAGAACGCAAAATCTGTTCCTCTTCCAAGGAAGTCTCACAGTTCCAGTAGCGTTCCAATAACTGTTCAATGTACTTATAATCCATAATCTTCTATTTCCGTATATCTTTGTTTTATCTTTTGCCGACTGCGAAAGAGATTGATTTTCACCTGCTCTTCCGTTATCTGCAAAATATCTGCAATTTCTTTATAGCTCTTTCCTTCAATATCCCGCAACTGCATAATACTTCGCTGCTTTTCGGGAAGTTCGTTCAGCAGGCGGTGAATCAAACCTAATTGCTCACTCTGTGCCAACTGTTCATAAGGGTTCAATGCATCGGGTAGTTCCTGTGTTTCAGGTGTCAATTCCATGTGCTGTGAATCTATCTTTTCACTCCGGTCTATTGCCAGATTTCTTGCTACCGTCAGACAGTAGGCTTCGATGGATTCAAAATTCGGCCACTCATCACGTTTATTCCATACCCTAATCATCGTATCCTGCACCACATCCTCCGCTTCAGCACTGTTCAGCGTAATACGAAAAGCCAACCTGTAGAGTTTGTCTTTCAGGGGCAAAATGTCGTTTCGGAAACTGATTTCTTGCATTGCTCTGTAATAATGACGGGTGAGTTGTACAAAAGTTACACTCACCCGCCTATTTTTTGAATTATTTTTTGATTATAGTTCCGCCTTCTCCCTTAATGGCTGAAGCCAAGGTAATTACAACCTGACTCACTCCTGCATCAATGGCAGAGAAGGAATTTTCCAGTTTAGGTATCATCCCTCCCTGAATGATACCTCGGGCTACATACTCTTTAAATTCTTCGGGAGTAATAACAGGAATGACGCTATCATCGTCATTTTCGTCGCGTAATACGCCTTTCTTCTCAAAACAATAGACAAGTGTCACATCAAAAAGTGGCGCCAACGCTTTTGCTGTCTCCCCGGCAATGGTATCGGCATTGGTATTCAGCATACTTCCCTGCCCGTCATGAGTCAGAGGAGCCATGACAGGAACAATACCCTGACGAATCAGTGTAGCCAGAAAATCGGCATTCACCTTTTCCACATCACCTACATAGCCATAATCCACCTCTTTCACCGGCCGTTTCACTGAACGAATAACGTTCATATCCGCTCCGGTCAGTCCGATAGCATTCACTCCTCTAGCTTGCAGGCCTGCAACGATATTCTTGTTTACCAGTCCGCCGTAAACCATAGTCACAACCTTCAGCGTCTCGGCATCCGTAATGCGACGGCCATTCACCATTTTACTTTCAATACCCAATCGGGCAGCCAGTTTGGTGGCTGAACGTCCCCCACCGTGCACCAACAATTTATATCCTTCAATAGCGGAAAAGTCGGCCAAAAGCCGACTAAGCGTAGTTTCTTCCTCTACAATCTTTCCGCCTACCTTTATGACAGTCAGTTTTTCTTTCATCCTTTTATTCCAAATAAGTATATCCATAAAGCCCGGAACGGTAGTTGGACAAAAATTCTTTTCCTTCTTCTACCGATATCTTACCTTCTTTTACAGATTTAGTCACCCAGGTTTCCAATGTACGCACCAGTTTCTTCGGATTATACTGAACATAATCCAACACTTCCGCCACGGTTTCGCCATCAATCACCTGATCAATAGAATACCCTTTATCATCTACCGATACATGCACTGCATTCGTATCACCAAACAAATTGTGCATATCTCCTAAAATTTCCTGATAAGCTCCCACTAAAAAGACACCTATGTAATAAGACTCTTTTTGCTTCAATGAATGCACAGGCAGGTCGTGCGATACATAACGGGTAGATATAAAGTTGGCTATCTTTCCGTCAGAGTCACAAGTAATGTCTTGCAAAGTAGCATTCCGGTCGGGTTTCTCGTCCAGTCTTTGGATAGGCATAATGGGGAATATCTGATCTATCGCCCAAGAGTCCGGCAAAGACTGGAAAAGCGAAAAGTTACAGAAATATTTATCAGCCAATAATTTATCCAATTTACGGAATTCATCGGGAGCATGTTTTAACCCGGAAGCAATTTGATTAATTTCACGAGTCACAGACCAATAGAGACGTTCTATCTGCGCACGGGTTCTTAAATCCACAATACCATGACTGAACAAATCCAGTGCCTCTTCACGAATTTGCTGTGCATCATGCCATGCCTCCAACATACGGCTCTGATTCAAATTATCCCATATTTCATATAGTTCATGCACCAGTTCATGGTCTTTTTCACTTACTTCAAAGTCTTCATCCATTTCGGGCAGAGTAGCTGTTTCCAGCACTTCAAAAATCAGCACCGAATGGTGTGCCGTCAGTGAGCGACCACTTTCTGTAATGATATTGGGGTGCGGAATATTATTTTTATCACTAGCATCCACCAACGTAGAGATAGAGTCGTTTACATACTCCTGAATAGAATAGTTCACGCTGCTTTCACTATTGGAAGACCGGGTACCGTCATAGTCAACACCCAAGCCTCCACCGATATCAACAAACTCAACATTGAAGCCCATTGCGTGTAATTGTACATAGAACTGTGAAGCTTCACGTAAAGCTGTTTTAATACGGCGTATCTTGGTTACTTGACTTCCGATATGGAAATGAATCAACTTCAAACAATCTTTCATGTCTTTCTTTTCCAAAAAGTCAAGTGCTTCCAGCAACTCACTGGAAGTCAATCCAAACTTGCTGGCATCTCCACCGCTATCTTCCCATTTTCCACTGCCCGAAGAAGCCAGTTTAATACGAATACCTATATTAGGGCGTACATTGAGCTGTTTCGCCATCTTTGCAATCAAGCGTAACTCATTCATCTTCTCTACTACCAGAAAGATACGTTTCCCCATCTTCTGAGCCAGTAAAGCCAACTCAATATAGCTCTCATCTTTATATCCGTTACAGATAATCAGCGAGTCTGAGTCCGTGTTAATAGCAATCACTGCATGCAATTCGGGTTTGGAACCGGCTTCCAGTCCTAAATTAAACTTCTTGCCATGACTTATGATTTCTTCCACCACCGGACGCATTTGGTTCACTTTAATAGGATAGATGATAAAGTTTTCAGCTTTATAACCATACTCTTCGGATGCTTGCTTGAAACAGTTCGAAATTTTTTCGATACGATTATCAAGAATATCCGGGAAACGAACCAGCATAGGTGCTGCGACATCCCGTAACTGAAGCTCGTCCACCAATTCTTTCAAATCGACTGCGACACCGTTCTTACGGGGAGTTACCACTACATGACCTTTGTCATTGATACTAAAGTACGAAGTTCCCCAACCTGTAATGTTGTAGAGTTCTTCCGAATCTTCAATACGCCATTTTCTCATTTCTTGTTCTGTGCAAATAGTGTGTATACTTTTACTAAATAGATTATAACTTTCAATCTGTTTATTTATCCAACAGCTTTCTCAAGCTATCTACTGATGCCTGTATCTGCGACTTGTCTTCCAACTCGTCGGCCCGAAACAGAAACTTCGCCTGCGAATAAAAAGGATGACGCTTCTGCAACGCTTCACAAATAAAGTTCATCAATTCTTCATCGCTTTTGTTTGCCAATAACGGACGTTGTTGCTTCGCCACTTTTAAACGGTGAAACAACACCTCGGGCTCCACCTGAAGAAACACGGTATCCCCACAAGCATTCATATAGTCCATATTGTCAAAAAAACAAGGAGTGCCCCCACCGGCCGAGATTACAACATCTTCAAACTCAGCCACCTCATGCAACATTTTTTGCTCCAATTCGCGGAAACCCTGTTCACCGCGTTCTGAAAACAACTGCTGAACAGTTTTATGAAAACGCTCCTCAATATACCAATCCAAGTCTATGAAAGTAAGACCCAGTTCGCGGGAAAACGCTTTACCCAAAGTCGTTTTCCCCGCACCCATATATCCTATTAAAAATATACGTGTCATTTCTTTTTCTTAGCTGCCACTCGTTTACGAGTCTCACTTTTTTCTTTCTGCAGTTCTATCACCTTAAAGCAAGTTTCCAGATTTAAATCTTTCGGTTCTACGCTTTCAGGAATCTTATAATTCTTTTTCTGATAAGCAATATAAGGTCCGTAACGACCGTTCAGAATCTGCAAATCAGGCTCTTTATCAAATGTTTTAATAATCTTCTTTTCGGCAGCTTCGCGCTTGGCATTAATCATTTCAATCGCTTTTTCCAAGGTAACCTCCATCGGATCTTCCCCCTTGGGAATAGAGACGAATACATTATTATGACGGACATAAGGTCCAAATCGTCCCACTCCTACCGTCACTGTCTTATCTTCATACTCACCTAACGTTTTCGGGAGCTTGAACGAATCAAGCGCTTCTTCCAACGTAATTGTTTCTATCGAAAGACCTTTCGGCAAGTGCGCAAACTTGGGTTTTTCTTCATCATCGGCTATGCCTATCTGTATCACCGGGCCAAATCGACCAATTTTTACGGATACAGGCTTCCCACTCACCGGATCATTGCCTAGAATTCTTTCACCCACCTTATGCTCGCTCTTCGCATTCATGGTCTTGTCTACCAACGGATGGAAGCCGTCGTAAAAGTTCTTCATTACACTCGTCCACTCTTTCTCGCCTTCCGCCACTTCATCAAATTCTTTTTCAACACTCGCGGTAAAATTATAGTCCATAATTTCGGGGAAGAATGCCATCAAGAAGTCATTAACCACTATACCTACATCAGTAGGCAATAGTTTAGACTTCTCATTTCCGGTTGTTTCCGTCTTGACTGTTTCGGTTATCTTGTTCCCTTTGAGCTTCAATATCTCGTATGGACGTTTTACGCCTTCACTGTTTCCTTTTACCACGTAGCCACGTTGCTGGACCGTCGATATGGTAGGAGCATATGTAGACGGACGCCCGATGCCCAGTTCCTCCAGCTTACGCACCAGACTGGCTTCGGTATAACGCGGAGGACACATACTGAAACGCTGAGTGGCAGAAATTTCCTTACTCTCTAATGACTGTCCTTTACTCAAAGGAGGCAACAAGCGGCTTTCATCCTCTTGTTCGTTATCGTCGTCATAAGACTCTTTATATACACGCAAATAGCCATCGAAAATCACAACTTCACCAATAGCAACAAAAGTTTCTTCACTATTGCTGATAGAGATAGTAGCAGTGGTCTTTTCAAGTTCAGCCTCTGCCATCTGTGATGCAACAGTACGTTTCCAAATCAATTCGTACAATCTCTGCTCCTGTGACGTTCCCGCAATAGTCTCGTTCGACATATCCGTCGGACGAATCGCTTCGTGAGCTTCCTGAGCACCTTTTGTCTTCGTTGCAAACTGACGTGTCTTCACATACCTTTCTCCCATCAGTGAAATGACAGTTGATTTGCAGGCCGCCAATGCCAAGTCCGAAAGATTCACAGAGTCGGTACGCATATAAGTAATCTGCCCGCTTTCATACAACCGTTGCGCCACCATCATAGTCTGCGCAACCGTAAACCCTAACTTCCGAGCAGCTTCCTGCTGCAAAGTGGAAGTGGTAAATGGAGCAGCCGGCGACTTCTTAACCGGACGAGTCGTAATATCTTCAATAGAAAACTCTGCATCCTTACACAATTCAAGGAATGCCTGAGCCTCTTCTTTTGTCTTAAAACGTCTGTCTAACTCAGCTCTCACTTCCGTTTTATTACCATCGGCATCAGGAGCTTCAAATATTGCTGTTACACGATAAGAAGGCTCACTGACAAAAGCGTGCACCTCACGCTCACGTTCCACAATTAACCGAACAGCAACAGACTGCACACGACCGGCAGAAAGAGCAGGTTTTACCTTCTTCCATAAAATAGGAGAAAGCTCAAAACCTACAATCCTGTCCAAGATACGACGCGCTTGCTGAGCATTTACAAGGTTCACATTTATGTCACGCGGGGTTTCAATGGCTTTTAATATCGCAGTTTTGGTTATCTCGTGGAATACAATACGCTTTGTCCTCTTCGGGTCCAGTTCCAACACTTCATATAAATGCCACGAAATGGCTTCTCCCTCACGGTCCTCATCGGATGCGAGCCATACGGTTTCTGCCTCTTTAGCTTCTGTCTTTAGTGTGCTAACCAGCGCCTTTTTGTCTGCCGGGATTTCGTAGCTGGGTTTAAAATCATTATTTACGTCGATACTGAAATCTTTTTTCTTCAGATCGCGTATGTGTCCGTAACTAGAAAGGACTTTGAAATCTTTCCCCAGAAACTTTTCAATCGTTTTTGCTTTTGCCGGAGACTCGACAATGACAAGGTTTTTCTGCATAATTCTTTCTTTTATAATGGCTTGTACCACAATATTCGGGGACAAAAGTAA
>ERZ1026916.1566-NODE-1566-length-10827-cov-5.727534_pt1 | contig 10827 bp, 10 predicted proteins | sample MGYA00519465_ERZ1026916 | MGnify/ENA primary metagenome ERZ1026916 (study PRJEB26926, sample SAMN06164880) | human gut metagenome | biome: ENVO:00009003; feature: ENVO:2100002; material: ENVO:00002003 | host: Homo sapiens | place: USA | collected 2012 ... | reverse complement strand
GTGGTATTGTAGGATTTTTTAACGTCAAAGGAAAAATTATGAATTCACAAGAGATTTTGATGAATATGAATAATAAACTTATGCATAGAGGTTCTGACAAAGATGGGTACTATATTGGTGACAATATTGCTTTAGGTTTTAGAACTATTTTATGTGGCGACAATCAACCCATAAGTTTTAATTTTGAGGGAAATACATATGTTATTGTGTATGATGGAAACATTTATAATTTGAAGGAATTAAAACTTGAACTTGAACAATATGATTTCTGTTTTTCTACAAATTCTGATGCAGAGGTAATTTTAAAAGGTTATATTCATTTTAGAGAAAGTTTTGTTAATAAATTAAATGGTGTTTTTGCTTTTGCTATTTTTGACAAAAATCAAAATTCTCTATTCATTGCTAGAGATCATTTTGGCATCAAGCCTTTTTATTATACAATTATAAATAATACTTTTGTTTTCGCTTCGGAAATTAAAGCATTGTTTCAGTTTCCTAATGTTAATCCCAAAATGGATTCCATGGGAATATGTGAATTAATTGGAATTGGTCCAGCTCACACTCCAGGAGTAACCGTTTTTAAAGATATTTATGAGATAAAACCTGCACACTATGGTATTTATAACGATGGAGGTTTCCATTCTAAAAGTTATTGGAAGTTGATAAGCAAGCCTCATACTGACAGTTTAGGTAAAACATGCGAAACCATAAAGTATTTGTTAGAAGATAGTATAAAAAAACAACTAGTTTCCGATTTACCAGTATGCTCTTTTCTTTCTGGTGGATTAGACTCTAGTATTATTTCCTTATATGCCGCAAATTATTATAAGGTTAATGATTTAAAACCATTAGATACGTATTCTGTAGATTATGTGGATAACGATAAGAACTTTGTTAAAAGCGATTTTCAGCCCAATTCAGATAATTACTATATAGAATTAATGAGTAAAAGGCTATATTCAGAACATCACAACATAGTTTTAGATACTCCTGAATTAGCAGATGCTCTAGAAGCGGCAATGATTGCTCGTGATGTTCCTGGAATGGCCGACATAGATTCTTCATTATTATTATTTTGCAAAAATGTAAAACCAGAAGCATCTATTGCCCTTACTGGCGAATGTGCAGATGAAATCTTTGCTGGTTATCCATGGTTCTTTAGAGAAGATGCTTTAAGTAGTAATACATTCCCTTGGTCTATTGCAATACAAGAACGACAGACTTTGCTTAATAACCAAATTAGTGAAAAAGTAGATTTAAAAGCATATATTGATTATAGATATAATGAAAGCCTTAATGAAGTAAGTTTAATTGGTAGTGACTCTAAAGAAACATTAGAAAAAAAGAAAATCTCTCATTTGACTTTAAATTGGTTTATGCAAACTTTATTGGAACGTGCTGATAGAATGGGTATGTATAATGGATTTGAAATGAGAGTTCCGTTTTGTGATTATAGAATTGTAGAATATGTATGGAACATTCCTTGGGAAATAAAAGCTTTAAATGGTAGAGAAAAGGGATTGTTAAGATATATTATGAAAGATAGTTTACCTTCTGAAATAGTTGATAGAAAGAAAAGTCCTTATCCTAAAACCCATAACCCAACATATTTAAACAAAGTAAAAGAAATGCTTACCAATATAATGAAACAGCCTGATGCTCCTATTAATACTTTATTTAATAAAGAATATGTTTGGGAGATTTTAAATACAGATGGAAAATCATTTTCTAGACCATGGTTTGGACAGTTGATGACAGGACCTCAGCTTATGGCATATTTGTGCCAAGTTAATATGTGGTTAGAAATGTATGAACCTAAAATAGAACTTTAAATGTAAAATAGAGGTTTAGAATCTTCGAAGTGCGGGCGATTAAAATCGCTCCTACATTTTTTATAGATTACTTTAATAATACTAAAAGGACGTAATACTTACGTCCTTTTGGGTTATTTATCTAGGATATTTTATTGCGGCTTGTGCAGCAGCTAATCTTGCGATTGGCACTCTGTATGGTGAACAAGATACATAGTCTAATCCTATTCTTTGGCAGAATTCAACTGATGCGGGGTTTCCTCCATGCTCGCCACATATTCCTAAGTGAATATCTGGTCTTGTTGCTCTTCCCATCTTTGCAGCCATTTCTACTAATTTTCCAACACCTACCTGGTCTAATTTAGCAAATGGATCTGATTCATATATTTTCTTTGCATAGTAATCTCCTAAGAATTTACCTGCATCATCACGGCTAAATCCAAATGTCATTTGTGTTAAGTCATTTGTACCAAATGAGAAGAATTCAGCTTCTTTTGCTATTTCATCAGCTGTTAATGCTGCTCTTGGTATTTCAATCATTGTTCCAACTAAATATTTTAGTTCTACTCCTGCTTCTCTAATTACTTCGTCTGCAACTCTAGTAACTATATCTTTAACATATTTTAACTCTTTAACTTCCCCTACTAATGGAATCATTATTTCTGGAACAACATTCATTCCTTCTTTATTTACATTTATAGCAGCTTCTATAACAGCTCTTGTTTGCATTTCTGCAATTTCAGGATATGTTACAGCAAGACGACATCCTCTATGTCCCATCATTGGGTTAAATTCATGTAATCCTTCTACTATATTTTTTAATTCTTCAAATGTTAATCCCATTTCTTTTGCTAATGCTCTTATATCTTCATCATCATGTGGAACAAACTCATGTAAAGGTGGATCTAAGAATCTTATTGTTACAGGGTAACCTTTCATTTCTTTATATAATCCTTCAAAGTCTCCTCTTTGCATTGGAAGTATTTTCGCCAAAGCTTTTGCTCTTTGTTCTGGAGTTTTAGATACTATCATTTCTCTTATTGCGGCAATTCTATCTGGTGCAAAGAACATATGCTCTGTTCTACATAATCCTATACCTTCAGCTCCAAATTCATATGCTTGTTTAGCATCTCTTGGTGTATCTGCATTTGTTCTAACTTTTAATTGTCTGTATTGATCTGCCCATCCCATTAATTTTGCAAAGTTTCCAGAAACTGATGCAGGAACTGTTTCTATTCTTTCCCCATATACGTTTCCTGTTGATCCATCTAGTGAAATCCATTCTCCTTCTGCAACTTTTCTGCCATCAGGTAATGTGAAATATTTTTCTTCTTCATTTACAATTATTTCTCCACAACCTGCTACACAGCAAGTTCCCATACCACGTGCAACAACTGCAGCATGTGATGTCATACCTCCACGAACTGTAAGAACACCATGACATACATTCATTCCATCAATATCTTCTGGAGATGTTTCTAATCTAACTAATATAAGGTCTTTCTCTCCTGCTTCATACATTTCAACAGCTTTATCTGCTGTAAATACTACTTTTCCTGTTGCAGCACCTGGTGATGCAGCTAAACCTTTAGCAACTACTTTTGCAGCTTTTAATGCAGCTTGATCAAAATTTGGATGTAATAATTGATCTAATTGATTTGGTTCTACTCTTAAAACAGCTTCTTTTTCTGTTATCATTCCTTCATTTACTAAATCAACAGCTATTTGTAATGCAGCATTTGCAGTTCTTTTACCATTTCTTGTTTGTAAGAAGAATAGTTTTCCTCTTTCAATTGTAAATTCCATATCTTGCATATCTTTGTAATGTTTTTCTAATTTTTGAGAATACATAACAAAATCTTCATATGCTTTTGGGTTTGTTTCTTTTAATTGTTCTATAGGTTGTGGTGTTCTTATACCTGCAACAACGTCTTCACCTTGTGCATTCATTAAGTATTCACCAAATAATTTGTTTTCTCCTGTAGCTGGGTTACGTGTAAATGCAACACCTGTTCCACAGTCATCTCCCATATTTCCGAATACCATTTCTTGTACGTTAACAGCTGTTCCCCAGCTTCCTGGTATATCATTTAATCTTCTATATGTTATTGCCCTTGCATTATTCCAACTTCTGAATACAGCTTTTACAGCTTCCATTAATTGAACTCTTGAATCTTGAGGGAAATCTTCACCTTTTTGTTCTTTATATATTGCTTTAAATTGTGCAACTAAGTCTTTTAAATCTTCTGCTGTTAATTCTGTATCTAGTTTAACACCTTTTTCTTCTTTCTTTTTATCTATTATTTTTTCAAAGAATGGTTTTGGTATTTCCATAACAACATCACTAAACATTTGAATAAATCTTCTGTAGCTGTCATATGCAAATCTTTCATTTTTTTCTGCCATTCCCTTTAAAACATTATCATTTAAACCTAAGTTTAATATTGTATCCATCATTCCAGGCATAGATGCTCTAGCTCCTGAACGTACAGATACTAATAAAGGATTTTCTACATCTCCTAATGTTTTTCCCGTAATTTCTTCTAATTTTTTTAGAACTATTTTATCATTTCCATTATGACTTATTGTACATAGTCCTTGAGCAGTTATTCCTAGTTCATCACTTATAGCGATTCCAACTCTGCTATCACCATAATCAATTCCAAGTTTTCGCATATTATTCGCCTAATCCTATATAATTTCTTACCATTTTTTCCAATAGTTCATCTCTTTCTAACTGTCTTATCAAATTTCTAGCATTATTATGGCTTGTTATATATGTAGGATCTCCTGATAATATATATCCCACAATCTGATTTATTGGATTATACCCCTTTTCTTCTAATGCTTGATATACTTTTGTAAGTATTTCTTTTGTTTTAACATTCTTCTCTCTTTCTACTTCAAAACTCATTGTTTCATCCATAGACATATATCAATTACCTCCTATAAAAAATTTATACTATTTTCCTCTTTATCTGCATTGTCTAAATATTCTTCTAATCTTCTCATAACTTCTTCTAAAGCTGTTCCCTTATAGTATGCCGCTACTGCAAAATTTAACTTTGCTCTTGCATATATACCGTAATCTTGATTTTCATTATTTTCTACTGGCGAAATTTTTAGTTCTTCTACAGATTCCTTTATTTCCTTTAAAATTTCCTCTGCTGATTGTGGATCTATTCCTGAAAAAATTATTGCAAATTTTGGTCCCATGTATCTAACAAATATATATTCCGATTGAAGTTTGTCCTTTATTGTTTGCGAAACCTGTGTAATAACATTATTTCCTGTTTCTCTGTTTATATTATTATTAATTTCTTCTATATTAATTATTAAATCGGATTCAAATTAAATCCTTTTTTGTTAGAATACGCTTTAACATGCTTGTTTTTTACAGTTTTTCAACATTTTTAGCTGAAAAGATAGACGATGATACCTGTTATACACACATACACCAATGCATAAGGAATGGCAGCTTTTAATATTTCTCCTTCTTTCCCTTGTTGGTTTCCGGCGGAAGTAGCGATTGCAATGCTCTGAGGCGAAATTATTTTCCCTCCTGTTGCTCCTACGGTATTTGCAGCCGATAACCAATCGGGACTTACCTGAATATGTCCGGCAACACTAGCTTGTAATTTACCGAATAGGATATTGGAAGAGGTATCACTACCTGTAATAAATGTGCCCAAGCAACCGATTATCGGTGCAAAAAAGGGATAAAGATTTCCGGTAATAGTCGCAAGTGCAGTAGCTATTACGGATATCATACCGGAAGTATCCATGACAGTGGACAGGCTTACCAGACAAATCACTGTTATAAATGTCTTTTCCAATTGTTTCACCGTTTTCCAAAGTACAACGAACAGTTCCTTGACAGTTGCTCCCTGGATAAGGCCACCTGCAAATGTACCCACAAAAAGCAAAACGCCTGCATGGGTCAGCCACGAAATCGTATAATTCACTGTCGACATATTTATAGGAAGACTGATGTGTGTTACCCAATTATTCTCCAATGTGTTTCTCAGTCCCGGAAATAATGGGCTTGTCACAATTATCAATAAAAGAATAAAGAGATAGATGCTCCACGCCTTGAATATATCCTTACTTTTTAAAATGTTTCTCTGATTCTTTTCTTCTTTTGTTGCAGTCAGTTTACCATATAAAATAATAACAATAATGGACAATATACTTCCAATGATAGCAGGAGATTCAGCACCCATATAACGTGCTGCTATATATTGACTCCCCAAAGAAACACTGCCTACCAATAGTGTTAATAATACGTTTTTAGGTAGTGATTTTAATTTAGGATTTGTAAGAAAGAGTAATATTAATGGAATTAAAAACATCAAGACTGAAAGTTGGAGGACAACATTTGTGCTTAATGTTTGTACATTCAGGCTTGTTTCTTTGGCAAGTACAAGTACTGGTGTGCCAATAGCGCCGAAAGCTGTGGCTACACTGTTGGCAATCAGACTGACTGTTGCCGAAAAGATTGGTTTAAATCCTAAGCTAATCAGAATGGCAGCAGGAATGGCTACGGCTGTTCCAAATCCGGCCATAGCCTCTAGCAATCCTCCGAATCCCCATGTAAGCAATAACACCTGAATGCTTTTATCAGTTGAGATAGAAGAAAACTGTTGTTTAATAATTTCCATTTTTTCAGTTTTAAGCAAAACGTTGTAACTGAATATAGCCATCAGGATAATAATCAAAATAGGTGAAACTGCTTTCATGGCTCCATAAAGAAAGGAGAATAATAAATCATCCAAAGGGAAATGAAACCCGAAAAAGGCAATTAGCATGGTAACTACTAAAGATATAATGCTGCTTTTATCACCTGACATTTTAAAAAATGCCATTAGTACTATCAGTGATAATACGGGAACTATGGCTATAATCAGATTCATATAGTTAATGGTGGCTTAAAATTACTACAAAATAACAGTTCATATAAAGTTAAAGTTCATGTTAAAGGAAAACAATTAACAACAATTCATAGAAAGACGGTATAACAAAGTGGACGATTTAAGGATGAAGCAAATAATGTTTATAGAGTAAATATATAGCTTACCGGAAATCAGGCTGCGATTGCTTAACCACGGCCGTGGTTAAGCCTACCCACCTGGGTGGTTAGAGTTAGTCACGACTGTGGTTAATGTTAGCCACGACCGTGGTTAATAGAAAGTTTGCTTTCATTAATAAAGAAACGGCAATATTGTACGCTGATGGAGTACTTATACAGTCAATCAGGACTTAAGTGATTATATATGCTATAAATGTAAGCATCCGAGAGTCTGTGCAAAAACTACTTTTGGAAGACCGATGAATATAGCCACGAGGATGTAAATACAAAACCAGAACATAAGCGACTAATAATATGGTAATCAAAATAGTATTAAACAAGGACGATGTTGAATGCTTCAATGTAATTGTTGCAAAATCTGCTCCATGCTCGTTTCGGGTACGGTTGCTCAGTTCATGATCGTAGAACATACTCGAAATAGGTGCTCGCCAATCGTAAATTATGGTTGCTCGGCTTTCAGTGTTGTGAAAGGTATGAATGCTGACCCGACATGGGAACGTATTGGGGCAACCATTCATCTGGTAGACTCACTCACATCCGGTCTGCTGGCAAAGAGTAGGAATATAGACCTGCATATATACCGATACATTGGATATTGCAGTCAGCTTTTCAGTGATGCAGGAACTTGCCGAATGGCTCTCTTTAAAGGAAGTATACTGATAAGAATCTGGTTCAGACAGAAGAAGAGTGCATCGAATGGCACGTCATTTACGAAGATGAGGACAGGAACACGTGGAAGTTCGACATGATTCATAAAAGTAACTGCTGCCATTACGAACTGACTTACTCCTGAAATCAAGAACACTATCCTTCAAATTAAATTCGATGTGCCGGACGGTGTGCAGATTCCCGGCATAGAAATCTATCATGTTGTTTTCGTGGGTGGAGTTTGCAATTACGAAGAACTGAAATAATGGAGAAAAACCAATCTGCTGACAAATAGCTTGGATTGGTTACCGTAACCAATAGAGAATATCACATCCGGAAGAAGTTCACGACCATTTTTCCCGGAGTCCTTTTCCGGATAATATGGAAGTTTGGCTATGACATCATTCAGCCATTCCCTTGGGTTAATTTCCTGTGCTTTACAGGTAGCTAATAGTGAGCATATGATTGCTGTATTTTCAGCAGCCTCGTGGTTACCACAAAAGAGGAAGTTCTTTCTGGACAAAGTAAGTGGTCTAATCGCATTCTCCGCCAGATTATTATCGATTTTCAGATTTCCATCTTTCAGGTAATTCTTCATTCTTGGCCAAAGAGGATAAGTATAGGTAATAGCTTGTCCCATACGACCTCTTGGTGGTGCTTTGCCGTAAGTCTGTTCCATCCATTTTTCAAAGGAGTCAAGTATGGGTGTTGCCAAACGCTGACGGAGCTCACATCGTCCCCGAGCATCGAGTTTCCCGGCATCTGCTATCTGCTCAATATGATATAATTCCTGTATTTGTTTAAGGGCATATTCAGCAAGTGATCTATTTTCATCCAGTGCCAGCTCCATATGTCTTCTGATATGGGCCAGACAGACAATAAGGCACACGTCCTTAGTACCCTCAAACGCATTGTAGGCATTGTATCCGTCACTTTGAAGATATCCTTTGAAGTCCTTTAATAAATTTCTGATTGTCTGTCCGGATCGGGAACTGTCATCATAATGGAAGATGACCGGTTTTTCCATAACTGCCCTGACCATCCATAAATACTCCTTATCGTTTTTTCCCTTTCCTTTGTTGATGACCCGTACTGTGGTTTCGTCGACCTGAACATATCCGCTGCCCGTTACGAGCTTTACTAATTCCGAATAAAGAGGACTTGATAACTCACATACCGGCTTAAACCACCCGCTTAAAGTACTTTCCGTCAGTCGTACACCCAAATGTCTGTATTCCTTTACCTGACGGTAAAAGGGAACATGATATTCATATTTCTGCAGAAGTATTTCGGCTGGCAAGGAAGGTCCTGCCGGACATTTGTATATAGGGAAGGTGGAAGCGGTGCTATTATGACACCGCTTTCACCCTCTTTGGGAAGACTTAAATTATTTTTGAGTCCGTATTTGGGACGTACTGTCTCTTTGACATACAGCTTTCCCGGTTCAAATTCAAGCGTACGTGTGCGCTCTTCACCTATACGACGATATCGATTCAGATCCACATTATCAGGTTCGACAATGACTTCCACAACGGGCAGCCCCTCTAACAGTTCCCGATTACAGCGGGATTCTTTTTTCTTTCCGTCCGGTTTACATGTCCCGGTGCCTACGCCAGTCTCCACAAGATCCGTTTCCTCTTGCCTGGGATTAACCAAGGTATCAAACAAGGCAAGCCGGTTGGGATCCAAGGATGCCGGCTTTTCACTCTTTCTGCCGAAAAGCTGTCTGTTTAACCAGACTACTTGCGACAGGAGTTCCTGTACTTTTTGCTGCAGTTCTCCCGTCTGTTTCATAAGTTTCTGATTTGATTCTACAAGGGTACGATTTGTCTCCGGAAGCCCTTTTATTTGCTCCTGTTGATTCTTGATTATTAGTTCCATCGTATCTGTATGAATCATTCTTTTTAGTATCTTATTATAATGTAAAGATACTGAAAATCGTACAGCTATACAAGTTTAGGAAGCTCTTTTTAATCAATAAAATCCTTCTTTTCGACCGGCTTTAAGACGTTTGAGTCTATCACTCGGATTATCGGTTATGCCTTCCACCATCACTACTAAATCACGCCATTCCATGGGATAGGAACGGCTTTCACTATCATAGGAAGGAAGTCTGAAGGTACCTTCCTCAAGGCGTTTTATGTATAACACCATACCTCCGTCTTCGGCATGCAGAAGTTTCATGGTTGTTCTGCTTCGGTTGACAAAGATAAACACATCGCCAAGTCGAACGTCATATCCCATTTTATCATGAACAAGCCCACAAAGAGAATTTATTCCTTTGCGCATATCTGTCTTCCCGGGGCACAGGAAGTAGCGCATCGTATCATTCAGGCAGAACATGGCTACATAATTTACTGATCAGGCCATAAATAATCTCCGGATTACTTAGGATGTTGAGGTGGGTCTTTATGCCGGATGGAAGTTCTATGGTTACATGCCTGTCACCACATGATGAAGTGGGAATGGCAGGAGTATGATTAATATTAAGAGGGATAAACGAATCACCTGTAGGTTCGGTGTGTTTGGTATATGGGTGACTCAATCCATATTTCTTCTTCCAATAATGAAAACAGGAAGCAGGATACGATTCATTATCACAGAAATCCTTTATGGTTAGTCCGCTGGACTGTTGGCGTTGATATAGCGCTAAAAACTCTTCTTTACTCATTGATCGTTTCATAACTACGTTTTTGATCGCAAAGTAATAGAAGAGTTTTTAGGTCTACAATGTGTACTTTAGCGGATGCTTACGTCAAACTTAACTCTTCTGCAAGTTATAATGTTAGTATCTCTGTTTAATGTTCTATATGCTGGAAGAGTTTTGTATTTAAAACGATTTATTAAATATTCATTAAGTTCTATGCATATGACATTGATGTTTTTATTATCAGATTCATTCAGTTTCATATATTCTATTTTATAGTTTTAATTCTTTTATAGATTGGAATTAGTAAATGTTAATCCTCCAACTTTTTAAACTGAGCTATCATATTTCAATATTTTAGTGTTGAGGTATAAAATCAAAAGAACCCTGACCTAAGCCAGAGTCCTTTTTTTTGATATGATGAGCCGCACGCTTGCGGGAAGTATTTGCAAATATAGGAAAAGATTCTGACTTTTCATAAAATGATCGATTAAATTTTTATTTTACGCTATATTTTTTTAAAACCACACTTCATTTCTTGGTTTTTATGAACATATCCCTCTATATTATCTTTCTTACTTCATTCGAAATAGTTTATTATCTTCATTTATTTGGTATTTTTCGTACAAATA
>ERZ1026916.1555-NODE-1555-length-10888-cov-5.694821_pt1 | contig 10888 bp, 10 predicted proteins | sample MGYA00519465_ERZ1026916 | MGnify/ENA primary metagenome ERZ1026916 (study PRJEB26926, sample SAMN06164880) | human gut metagenome | biome: ENVO:00009003; feature: ENVO:2100002; material: ENVO:00002003 | host: Homo sapiens | place: USA | collected 2012 ... | reverse complement strand
CTCGGAGATGTGTATAAGAGACAGCTATAGATATAGCCGCGAAGGCCGCAAGGGCGCTTATCCACCATTGGCTCATGGCGCGCTTCTGCTCCTCCTCGGCCTTTTTCTCGGCGTCGGTCTTTTCGCCCTCTATCACGGGCTTTTGTATCTCGGTGGCGAAGTCCACGCTCACCGCGTATTCCTCCCCCGCGTCGTCCTTGTAGGATATGGTGTATACGCCTGTGGTCTTGCCGTAGCTTTCGGTGTAGCCCTCCGTCATGGATAGCATACCTACGAATACCTTCATCTCACCGTAGCCCGCCTGCCCGGGCTGTATATCCCCAAGGAACACGCTTGACGTGGGGAAAAGCCCCGCGCCACTTAGGTTTACCGTAACGTTTCTTAGAGGGCTTTTACCTATGTTGAACACGTTGGCGGGCAGGGTGAAGGTCTCGCCCGCGGTGACGCTCTTGGGCAGGGATATGGAGTCGTATGTCATTTCCGCAGGCTGGGTGACGTTCACGAGGAACTGCCGCGTGGCGGTGTAAACGCCGCCGTAAAGATCGACGTAATCCAATGTTATGAAAAACGCCCTGCTCCCCGCTATTACGTCCTTTGTGGTGCGCATTTTAAACGCGGCCTCGGCGCCTTCGCCGGAGGCTATGTTATCGAGCAGTATGGCGTTGTTGGTGTCGTAGGGCAGTATGCCCTCGGCTTCGCTGCCGTATGTAAGCCTGACGCTTCTTGCGCGTATGCTGCCTATGTTGTCTATTTTGACATTAACGGAAAACTCCCCATCCCCGCCGACGGTATCGGGCGTTATCTCGCAGGCGGATATGAAAAGCTCCGGCTTTTCGGCTGCCTCCTTGGCGTCGGGGTCCTTGGGCTTTTTGCCGTCTGAAACCGTCACGAACACGGTAAAGCTCTGCTGCTTCTGCTGACCCAGCACGTCGAGGTAGTCGGCTCTCAGCGTGACGGGGTAGGAGCCGTTTATCCGCCCCTTAACGAGCGGTATTTCAAGCATGAACACATACCGTCCCCAGCCGGCTGCGGTCTGGGAATAGTTGCCGAATACGAAGGGGCTGTCCGCCGTCGCGCCAAGGTCGGCCGTTACAGTCACCTTGCCGTCATAGGTTTCGCCGATAAGCGGGAATATAATGTAGCAGCAGCCGTTCACTATGCGGGGCACATAGCCCTGCTGGTATGTTTTATCCATGCCGTCGTACAGGCTCCAGCTGTCTATTATCAGCTTGTCCGCCACCGGAGTAGGCTCAGGCGTTGGCTCCGGCGTAGTTACAGGCGCTTGGGTCTCTGCGGGCGGGGTTTCGCCCTCAGCAAAAGCGGCGATGGGCAGCGCAAGCAGCAATATTGCCATCAGCGCCGCGAATAGTCGGTTCATATACTTTCCTCCCGTATCATGGTCATAACTCCCGCGTCCATCTCGCACACGGTGTCGCAAAGCTCGTCTATATCCCCCTGATTGTGGCTGGCGAGCAGTATGGTCTTGCCCTGCTCCTTCAGCCCCTTTATAAGCTGCCGCATCTCCCGAACGCCATGCTTGTCAAGGCCGTTGAGCGGCTCGTCTAAAATGAGCAGCGCGGGATCCTCCATTATGGCCTGGGCTATTCCTAACCTCTGCCGCATACCGAGGGAATATTTGCCGACAGGCTTTTTCATAAGCGGGTCGAGCCCCACGCGGCGTATTGCGGCGGCTATCTCCTCAAGCCCTATCTTTTTATTCAGCGAAGCCAATATCTCAAGGTTCTTCACGCCGGTCATGTTGGGTAAAAACCCCGGCGTTTCGATTATCAGGCCGAGGCCGGGCGGGAAGTCCACGTCTTTGCCCACACGCTTGCCGTTGACTATGACTTCGCCCTCGGTGGGGATGAGAAAGCCGCATATACACTTCATAAGCACGGTTTTGCCGCTGCCGTTGTTGCCCACTATGCCGTGGATCCTTCCCCTTTCAAAATCGCGGGTGACGTTATGCAGCACCCGCTCCTGCCCGAAGTCCTTGGATAGGTTTTTGACCGAAATAATGTTCATGCTTCAGTACCGCCAAAGTTAAAGTTGTAGTTCCGCACCGCCCGAAGGGAAAGGAAAAAGCACAGGGCGATGAGCATTGCGAATATAAGATACGTCTGCCATAGCCTTGGCAGCAGGTCGTAGCCGAAGTTGTGCATGTGATACGTTGCCTGATTCAGCGGCGAAAGCCAGCCCACCGCAACGTTAGCCTTGTACATGAGCGCATCCGGCAGTTTGAATATAGCCTTTATGGTCTGCGGATTGAGGAGAAAGCCGAACAGGCTGAAGGCGAACACGGACACAACACCCGCAAGCTGGCCTTTTTTAAGGTTAAACAGCAGCATGACAAATACCATCAGCAGGGTGTAAAGCAGCATCAGCAGGAATATGGTCGCCATGCATTCATACGGTCGGCTCATCTCCAGCGTTTTAACAAGCGCGGGCAGGGCTACCTTTTGCCCCGCGCCGGAGTAGCCGAGGATTGCGGCGGTCTCAGACCACATATCCCCTATGAAGCTCTGCCGCATACAGACCAGGGAGGTGGAGATCAGTATAAACGCAAGGTAGATAAGCGTTGCCAAGGCGATATACGCCGCCTGCCCCATGAGCCAGGTCTTGCGGTCTATGCGCATGAGGTAAAAGGGCGTGGCGCTTGATATGAAAGGCATGTCCGCAAAGAGCAGAAGCAATAGCAGCGAGGAAAGAAGTATTGAATTGCTGTCCCCGAAGGTCCAGACAAACGCTTCCACAAGCTGCATGGTGGTATCGTACTCTTTAGCGAACTTCACGGCCTTGTCGGACAGCAGGAAGCACAGCACTAAGGCGAGGCAGAAGGTGATTACTATTCTTGGGTTTTTGTGCCAGCGGCGGAAGTTATACCGGGTCACGGCGAAAATCTGCTTCGGCTTCATATCCTCTCCAGCCTCCTTTTCGCGGCGTATGCAAAGGCAAGGGCCATGAGCAGGCTGAACTCTATGAGCAGCACAGCCACCCCTATTTTACCGAACACCCACCTTGAGGATGGGTTGAGCCATTCCCGGGGGTACAGCACGAAGAGCTTATCGAAGTACCGCTCATACAGGATTATGAGCAGATAGAACAGCACAAAGGGCGAGGCGTAGGCCATATATTTGCTGTCGGTGAGTACGGCGAAGGTCATGCCCGTCAGCGACCAGAAGGCCCCCGATGCGAAGAACATGAGCGCAGTCTCCATTAGGTTGCCAAAGTAATTCGGCACGGTTTCTCCGGCCTTAGGGTAGGCTTCCATGGGCAGGAACATGAGCGCGGCAAAGCCGTATGCCGCCAATATGCCAAGCGCCAGCGCCAGCCCGCCTGAAACGGCGCAGCCCACGGCCTTTCCCGCGATATACCTCGGCACGGTGGTGCGGGGCAGGTATTCCTTTATGAAGCCGCTCTTAACATCGTCAATGAAGGACGCGGTATACGGCAGCGCGGCGAGTATGGGCAGGGCCAGCGCCATGGCCTCCGATGACAGCGCGCCCATGATAAGGTCGCTGTGGAAGCCGGGGGAAAGCAGCTCCGCCGAGCGGAAGGCGGACAATATGCCCTGAACTGAGGAAAGAAGGAGTATGATGGCGGTTCCAACTGTACTGATGATAAACCCACGGCTGAATATGGCCTGCCGCAGGCCGGCACAAACGGCTCGTTTCATGGGTTCGCTCTCTCCTTTCCGCGATTTTGGGTAATAGGGAAGCAGGCATGGCGGGGATTTGCGCGTCATGCGTTGCTTTTTATGTTAGAAGTTTTGTCAGTAGCCCCTTGCCAAATCGATTATGCTGCCGTCGATGGCGTTTATCATCAATATTGGTTGTTCATATAGCCCGTACTTTATTCCTTGTTCCTCAATCCAGTCCCAACTCCTGTATCCGTAAAATGCCCAAACCGGCACGAGTAGCGTGTTGCTTGCGTCATTTTGCTGCTGAATCAGTACATAATAGAGGCCCGCTTTAGTAATTTCTATATTCAGCGGTTCCTGAGAATTTACGAGTTTTGCCATTGGTTCATACTTAACCAACATCATTTTCGAAAAGATGTCTTGAATATCTTCAAATGCAAGCAGGTGTGAGTTATCTACTTTAATGCCTGCTGTTTTATATGGCGCATCCCATGTAAAGCTCTGAATGCCGGAATCGTTGATCCTTATTTTTATCTTTTCATAATTTATGGGAGTCTGAAAGGCATCCTCGTCTACACTATCAATAGTCGGTGCAAGGCTGATCCCATCATACGATGGAAAATAGAACAGTTCATACGCCCATTGGGAAGCTTCTTTTTTATCTTTGTTGGAGTTGTTTATCAACATCATGCCGCCCAGTTGATATTCATCACAGCCAATGCTATGCAGCAGATCCTCTGCATCATTTTTTGCATCGGCAGGACTTTTTTTGAGCTTGCAGCCTTCGGGGATTACGGAAAAATCGCTGATAACAGCAGCGCCATATAACCCAAAGATGTTATCTGTGCCTTCAGCGAAAAACAACACAGTTGCTATGGGACGATGTAAATACCATGAACCGCCGCCCTCGTCCGGGATGGAGATGTCAGCGGTTAAGGTATCGCTATTGCTAAGATATAGCCGATGCTGGATATCGCTTCCGGCATCCCACACCTCTATGTAATCATATTGTCCGGCAATACGTCCTTTCCCATCGGTTATATCATACGTTTGAAAGGTTCTGTCAAACGGTGTTTTTTCAACTTTATCCGGTGCATCGGGCATAAGCTCGGTATAATATTTAATTGCCGATTCGATAGTATCCTGATCCTCCTCGGAGCTATATTCAGGCAGAGTTTTTCGCTGTTTAAGCTGAATAATAAGCGATTCCAACTCTGCTTTTGTGAGTGCGTTCCTGTTTTGAATAAGTTCTTGTGCATCTATCATTAGCTTATCAACCAGCGTTAATGCCTGTTCAAGTGTGAAGTCCCTTGGTTCTGCTTGAAAAATAGGGACATTCAGCACTTCAGGCAGGTTGAGCTGCACATTAGAGGATATGGAGAAACTATCGCTTGAATAGTTAAATACAAAGTTATCAGGAGCCTGCACTGCATCCTTCAGGGTTTTTTCAGCGGTACTCTCATCAGAAGTCATTGCCTGCTCGATCATAGTTTCATAGTCTTTGCCTATTACTATCGGGCTTTCCGGAGTTTTTTGGCAGGCGGCAGCGCCAATTGCCATAATCGTGATAAGCAATATGGCGATTATCTTTTTCATATCCATAACACCTCGCTTTGTTATCGTTGTCACCATGATACGGTAAGCGCCGATGCAAAGTCATCATCAAGTTGTAATTAAAATGTAATTATTGAAAGCGCACCCGCACGGTCGTGCCCTTCCCAACGCCGCTCTTTACCGTAAGCTCCGCATCATGGGCGTCCGCGATCCTTTTTACCAGCGCAAGGCCAAGGCCGCTGCCGCCGGCCTTTTTGCTGCGGGATTTATCCGCCATGTAAAAGGGCTCGAATATGCGCCCCATCGCTTTCTCGGGTATGCCGCGGCCAAAGTCCCATACCTCTATCGTATCGGCGGAGAAGGTGAGAAAAACCCGCTTGTCCGGCGCGTCCGTGTCATATGCCTTTGCCGCATTGTCCACAAGGTTGATGAGCAGGGACTGGATAAGGTCCGCGTTGCAGTTCAGCGTCCCGCCGCCGGAATGGGTGATGAGAGTCACGCCACGGTCGGCAAGGCTTTTCTGCGTGTTCTGCCGCACAGTGTCAAACAGCGCGTCAACCTCGCAGGGCCTGCGCTCTATCTCGCGCTCCAGCGTGATAAGCTTCAAAAGCGTCTGCACCAGCCGCTCCAGCCATTCGCATTGACTCTCGATATGCTCTAAGGATGCGTCCTTTTCCTCGTCCGTCATGTTTGCCCGCCGCAGCATACGGGAGTGGAGCAGCAGCGCCGTAAGCGGCGTCTTGAATTCATGGGTCACGCCGCCGATGAAAAGCCGCTGCCGCTCGGCGGTTTCCATAAGCTCCGCTATGCGCGCTTCCACAGCCTCCGCCATCAGGTTGAAATCCCCCGCAAGCGCGCCTATCTCGTCTTGCGTATACACATCGGCCCGCATGGAATAATCGCCGCCCGCGATCTGCCGCGCCGTTTTTGCAAGGGAGGTGAGCGGCCTTGTGCTCCTGTGCATGATGAGCGCGATGCAGCCCGCGCCCAAAAGGATGCCCGCGAGGCTTACGGCGGCAAATGTCCACGCTAAGCTTACAATGCTGTTGTAGGTCGTGGAGATGTCCTCCACCACATATACGGCGTAGGGCGTGCTCTTCACCATAACAAGGCTTCCCACAATGAGCACATTGCGCCCCTCTATCTCCCTCTCCGTAAGCCGGGCGCCGTATTCCCCATCGGACAGCGGCATAAGCGCGCGCGGGTCAATCGAAACGCCGGAACAGAGGGTTTCTTCCCCGCGCATCAAAACGGAGGAGGCGTCCGCAAAGCGGGAAAAGCAGTAGTTGACGAGGGAGGTTTCTACCGTCCGCGAATCGTCCTCCGCAATATAATAGCCCGCCATTTCCGAAAAAGAGGAGGCAAGGCTTTTTTGCCTGTCCCTTGCTCGGCTGTACGTAAGCTCCAATATGCTGTTTTTGGAATGGATGAGAAGTACAGAGGAACAGGCCGTGACGATGACGAGCAGCACGGCGATACAGATGAGAGAGATTTTTTGCCACAGCTTCATTTCAGCGTTCCTCCAATCGGTAGCCCAGTTTAGGTATGGCCCGTATCGCATCCCCAAGATTCAGCTTTTTGCGCAGACTGGATATCTTTACATCCACCGCACGGGTCTCGCCCGCATACTCGTAGCCCCAAACCTCGCTAAGGAGCTGCTCCCTTGATACGGTCAGATTTTTGTTTTTTAGTAGCATTAGCAATACGTCAAACTCCAGCGGCTGAAGTTCAACAGTTTTCCCTGCCTTTGTTACCACCCGCGTTTCGCTGTTTAGCTCAATGTCCCGAACTCGGTAGACCGTGTTCAGCCTGCCGGTGCGCTTTAATACCTTTTCAATACGAACCATCAGCGTGAGCATATCAAAGGGCTTTACGATATAGTCCTCCGCGCCGTCCATAAGGCCTTTGATTTCCGATGCGGAGTCCGTCTTTGCGGTCATGTATATCACGGGAATATTATATTTCTCCATATAGGAAAACAGCTCAAAGCCGTCTATGCCCGGCAGCATGATGTCCAAAAGTGCAAGGTCGTATGCGTGATCGCCTACAAGGCTGTCCGCGACTTTTTTTCCATTGTCAAACACGGCGTATTCATAGCCGATAAACTGCATATTGAGCGCTACGGCGTCGGATATGGCGTGGTCGTCTTCAACTATCAATATCCTGTTTTTCATGCTGCCGCCCTCCGTTTATAAAAGCAGTTTACCATATGTCCGCCTTGTATCAAAAGCATATTTCCTGTTTGTCAATATCCCAATCCTCTGTCGATTATGCTGCCGTCGATGGCGTTGATAGTAATAAGGCTCGTTCCGTAGTCGGACCGCGAGATACCGTTGAAATCCGAAATCGTTCCGAAGAAATCCCATGCTGGAACCAGGAGCGCGCTTCCGCTTCGGTTTTGTTCCGCAACGCGTGCATAGCCGAAGCGTATATTTTCAATGGTGATAGTGCTTTGCGTATTTGCATATTTTACGGCGATCATTTTCTCAAAAATCTTCTCCACTTCACTGAAAGGGATAAGAGAGGAATCTTCAGTAACATTTTCGAGGATTGAATAGGGTGCCTCCCACCGCATTCCAACGATGCCGTCATCGTTCACATAGTATGTAAGCGTTTCATATGGCCACGGCTCGTTATAAGTACCCGAATCTGTAATAGCGTCGCCTCTATTCGAGGTATAGGTGATGGGCAGCCCGTTAAAATCGCGGGTATACCGCAGCACATAGCAGCATCTGACCGGATTTGTTCCACCTGCACCGCCGTATTCTTTTGTTGTTGAATAGTGCATCATAAAGGGAATATTCAGCTTTTCGGTCAAGCTGTCGCACAGCTGCTTTGCCTTTTCCTGCGAAATGGTAATTTGCGGAATATCCTCCAGGCTTATTGACTTATCAAGCCGAGTTATGTTTTCCGCTGTGACATAGCTCATTACAAAGCCGTCCGGAGCCGTGTTCTGCGAATATAAAGCGCGGGAATTACCTAAACCCTGTCCGTTATATATCTGTATGCCCTCATAGCCAAACTCTAACGATATACCTTCGCCGTATATCAATGCAAAACCTTCATCATCGACCTCGAACAAACCCGAGATAGGGGCATCCTGCGCATCGTCCGCCGCGTTGTACTCCTGATATAAAGCGGCGATAGATTGTTGCATCCATTCTTCCCATGTCAAGATTTCTCCGTTTTTGCCATAGTGCGACATCCTTAAATCCTCATCAGAGGGGCCGGAAAAAAGCTGCTGTTGCGCTATGAGTATCTGTTTCATAATGCTGCTTTTTGAGGGCGCGGAATATGGGTCGTACAATTTCGAACGGACGAGCTCATGCAGCAGCACATCTGCCTGCTCTTGGGATATGGAGCCTGTGCTTATTCTGATAATTGGTGCCGTGCTGGCTTTCGGCACATCGACTGCGGCATTTGCCGAAACGGCTGTCATTCCGTCAGAACTTACAAAATCCGCTTCATATTGCAGAGGAGCGTTCACTTTTTCAGCTACGCTTTCGTCGCTTAATCCTTCGCCGGCCTTATCAATTAGATCATCGCTGCTTTTCCCAATTATAAGTGGGCTTTCCGGCGTTTTTTGGCACCCGATTGCGGTGATGGCAATTATCATTATCACAGAAAAAACAACGATTGTCTTTTTCATCTCATGTTACTCCTCCGTGTTTTGTATTTTATTATATTAGCCCTTTCCCGGTAAAATCTACCGCAAAAATGTAATCAATTTGTAATTGTGTGTGTTGAGCATCATGGGGTATTTATCGTGGATTAGATATGAGGGAGGCGTATACGCCTCCCTCATCCTTAATCACTCTGAATTTACCAGTTTTGAGCAATGCAATCAAGGGTAAAAACAAGACGAGCGCTTCCCACAGATTTTACGATTTTGAAATAGTAATAATGTGAGGTGTTCAGGTTGTACCAGCTGACACCTTGACTGCTCCATGCGGTAGCTGAGCCCAAAGAATATGATGCGACTTCAACATTGCCGGCTGTGGCATCATAAAGATATATATCTACGGTTACCGAATTGCCTTTAGGGTTAGAGTTGCCAGTGAAGGTTGTGTGAATTTTTCCGAGGCTGCTGGGCTTGAACTTATAGTTAGTATAGACATAGCTATTAATCCCAGTAGAACTGCTTGCTGCGCTATAAGGTAACGTAGTTGTGCTGGTAGGCGGATTATCACCTCTCATGAAAGACTCGTAGAGAATATCAACATTGGTAGCATCTACACTAATTGGCGGTACTTCCTTGCATTCGGGTGTGGGTTCCATGGCAAAGGCAGTTGTTCCCCAAGCAGCAAGCAAAGAAATGCAAAGAACAATTGAAAGCATCTTTTTCATATTTTTTCTCCTTTCAAATACCGTAGTTGTCTTTTCATAGATCATAAGCTACAATTTAGCCATACCCTTGCAAATTGGCATCGCCTTTTCAGCGATGTGAGCCGCCCGCTCACAATATGCAGGGGTATTTTCATATATGGACAATCATAAGCATCCCTCCTTCTCGGATAATACGACCAAATTATTTTATTCTCTACATATAAGACAGTTTGTGGCAACGGATTATGACGATTTTGGCGAAAATAAAAAAATAAAAATTCTTCTTTTTTGCGTCAGATTTTGGAGCGGTTAATTGTCTTATAGGTATAGGGTAAGATAAGACCCAATTATTTCAGAATGAGAAAGGACAAAAACAAATGAAAAAGAAAACTATTATTTCACTCTGCCTTATTGCGGTAGTCTGCTTTGCTTGTTTCGCACCGGCGCTGGCATTACAGGACAACAGAATAACGCCTTGCGCGATAGTCACGTTTTCCAGCGGTATGCCAAAGGTAGCGGGAACCACGAATAAATATAACCCATACGCGATTGCCAGCGTAGGGCTGCCAGAACAGTTGTCCGTTGGTTTCACATTGTACAAGGTCGTTAACGGAAATGAGATTTACATTACCTCAGATTCGGATGGTGGATATGGCAATTATTTTGAAGCTGAAGCGGTCGTTACCCTGTCAAAAGGAACTTATAAATTGTACGCTTATTATAGAGGGGAAACAAAGTCCGACGGAAGCGTAACGACTTATAACAGCGGATAGCTGAGCACTGGACACTCCTGGAATGCCCGCAGGAAGTCAATGACTCCCGACTTGCTGACTTTGAGCGATTCGGCGATCTTTCTGCCGCTCATGCCCAAGGCGTAGTGTTTCGTAATGATGTCTTTGTAATCCAACATACATTACCCTCCTGAAATAGTGTATTTTCGCTGTTGCGGATGCCACTATTATGAGGGCAATTTCAACTACTTTGAACAGGTGGCCGCCGGGCCGCAAACTGGCCGCTCGTCATCGCAAAACCGCCTTAAAAGGCTGACTCAGGCTGGCCGCTGACGCACCGCACTGCGGCCGTTTACCACCGCACCAGTGGCCGTTGGCGACCGCCAATTGCGCCGAAGCCATACATCTTTCCCAAACGTAGCAAAAGCGCAACTCAAATTCCCCGCATCTTGAATTTGCAAAGGATAAATTGCTGCACTTTTACTAGATTGCGACCAAACAGTATTTGTGAATGCAAACCTCAAAGCAGTTTGCTTCATGCACGCTTTCTATCCTACGGCCTGTGTCAGCACACATGCCGTCGTGCTTTGCGACATGAACGGCAGGCAAATGCCGCTCTCACCCGCGCCGACCAGCA
>ERZ1026916.1554-NODE-1554-length-10914-cov-6.801087_pt1 | contig 10914 bp, 8 predicted proteins | sample MGYA00519465_ERZ1026916 | MGnify/ENA primary metagenome ERZ1026916 (study PRJEB26926, sample SAMN06164880) | human gut metagenome | biome: ENVO:00009003; feature: ENVO:2100002; material: ENVO:00002003 | host: Homo sapiens | place: USA | collected 2012 ... | reverse complement strand
AGATTTCTGCCTGTCTCGTGGGCTCGGAGATGTGTATAAGAGACAGGTTTCAGTGAAGTGATGGATCATATTGACCTGAATAAATACCTGACGATTGAGGAGCGCAGGTCAGGCCGTCCGAGATATGATCAGAAAACTTTGCTGAAAATAATACTGTTTGCGTTCATGGAGAACGGATATGCGTCGGTAAGGGAGATCAAAAAATACTGCAAGACTGACATACGATATATGTGGTTGTTACAGGATAATCCGCCGCCAAGCCACATGACGATAGACAATTTCATGAATAAAACTATGCTTGATAATATCGACAGGATATTTGCAGATGTCAACGAATACATATTTCAAAAGGAACAGGTGGATCTGAACCACGTTTACATTGACGGAACAAAAATATCCGCAAATGCCGGCAAATACAGCTGGGTGTGGAAAAAGAGCTGCGAAAAAAATCGCATAAAGCTCTTCGCAAAAATAACTGAGCTGCTTGAAAACATGAACGCCGGCACAGCTTTACTCGGCGTGAAATTCGATATTCGGGAGGAATACGCTATCGAATATCTTGAAGAAATTCTAAAGAAATATATTGAACTTATCGGTTTCGACCATGGAAAAGCCGTCCACGGAAAGGGAAATCACAAAACTTCTGAACAGCGGCTCATTGAAAAGTTTTCCGAGTATATCGAAAGGCTGAAAAAATACGCGGAACGCATTAAAATATGCGGGAATGACCGCAACAGTTACTCCAAAACCGACCATGACGCAACATTCATGAGAATGAAACGCGACCACATGGGAAACGACCAGCTCCTGCCGGGATATAACATTCAGTGCGCGGTTTGCGATGGCTTTATTGCGGCGTTTGACGTGTATCAGTACGCGTCAGATATGGACTGTTTTCAGCCGCTGATGGATAGATTTCAAAGTCTTTATGGTCAATATCCCGAATATCCTGTCGCGGACGCAGGTTACGGCAGCTATAATAATTATCTCTACTGCGAAGAACACGGCATGGAAAAATTCATGAAGTTTACCATGTATGAAAAAGAAAGCAAGAACGAGAAATATCGCAATGATCCATACAGAGCGGTAAATTTCCCTATCAATGAAAGCGGTTTGCCAGTCTGCCCGAACGGAAAGGAATTCCATTTCATTTACAGCCGGCCTGTAAGGGGCAATAAATACGGCAGAACCGAGGAATATTTTCAGTGCGAGGATTGCAGCGGCTGTCCGCACAAGGAAAAATGCTGCAAGTGCAAGGGAAACCGGATCGTCCGTCTGAACGAGGAGCTGACGCAGTTTCACGCAGAGGTTCTGAATAATCTGAACAGCATTCACGGCGCGCTGCTCCGTATGAACAGAAGTATTCAGTCCGAGGGTACTTTTGGCACGATCAAGTGGAACAGGTCGTATATCCGGGCGCGGCGCCGGGGGCTAAAGTCGCTTTTTCTTGAGTTCGGCATGATTTCCTGCGGTTTTAATCTTCATAAGTTCCATCTGAAAAAAGTGGCTCTCAGGTCTGCTGCCTGATTCAATATTTATTACATTCTGTGCATGGCATTTCCCTGCCTGCTTGTTTGTTATACACTTTTTTCGGTTCATGCTTCTTTTTTGCAGCATCAGCAAGCCCGAGCTTCCATAGGATGGTTGCTCGGGCTTGGGTGTTGAGTTATTTTACAGCGCCTCTTTATAATCGACCTGGTTTCTATGCATATTTAGGTAAGGTATACGATTATTATTAAAAGTACAACCACATAATATGTATTGCAGTCAAATATCATAAACAAACCGACACTTAACCGACATTCAAACCGACATTTTTATGTAAGTGAAAAGAAGTCCCCGAAGGAACTTCTTTCGCCACAAATCATATTCTTTTTTATCGAGGGAAGTCCGGTTGATGATCCTACTGTTTTACAAAATAGGAGTACAATGGGGGGTACAAATCCCATCCACATTCCCTAAAAGCCTTGATTTTAAGCCTTTTCAGCCAAAAGTACGGTTTCTGGGCAAATTATAGCATATTGTTGCAAGTCTATTCTTACAATTCCATCAGAAAATGTTCATGCAGCGCACGTTTCACCTGATCGAAATTACCTCGCTCCGGACATTGGATGGAAACAACCAATCCCTTCTCTGGGAGAATCGTTGTAATCTGTCCGAATGCGCCATCAGCACGATAGGATCCTGGATATGGACTGATCCAGAACTGATAGCCATATCCTACATGCCAGAGATCTGCAGATGGCTCGAAGGTAAATTTCGGGGTGGACACCTCCTGCACCCAGTCCCTGCTGACAATCTGCTCGCCCTTCCAGTTACCCTCAGCCAGATAGAGCTGTCCCAGTTTCATCATCTCGGTACAAGTCAGATACATACCTCCGCCGCCATTCGGATGTCCCTGTGGATCATGCTCCCAGAGCGGCCATCCCATATCAAGGGGCTGGAATACCTTCTCATACAGATACTCTCCCATCCGCTTGCCAACGGCCCGTTCTACCATATGAGCAGCCAGAATACTGTCGGCAGAGGAATAGCAGAATGCACTGCCTGGCTCCACAGGAACCGGCTGTGCCATCATATATTTCTCATAATCCGGTGCGCCGACGCCCGGACGTCTGTCCGCATTCATCAGAAGTGCCTTACCAAAGCCACTGGACATGCAGAGCAGATGTTTCAACTGAATCTTCTCCAGATTTGGATCCGGATTTGAAGGAAGTTTATCTTTAAACACTTCCGCCACATGATCTTCCAGGCTTAGTTTTCCCTCTTCCATTGCGAGTCCAACTGCTGTTACCGTAAAACTCTTGGTATGTGAATAAATATTTCTCGGTGCATTTGCTGCGTAGTGCATCTCACAGAGTACCTTGTTCTCATCTCCGACACTGATAGCTTCCAGCGGCAGATTGTGGCTGCTGGCATAACGATGAAATTCCAAAAACTTCTCTTCCAGTAACATAATACCTCTATCCTTTCCGGCAAATCTCTGATGTCAGTCCGATATAACCGATGCGACGTGTCGCAAGGTTAAAACCAATCTATCTGACATCTCCAATCTGGTTCTATTATCTCATACACATCTCTGCATCTGTCGGCAGTGGCATCAGCGGTGCGGACGGCAGGGTCTGATACCAATAAGCAACACTGGTGTAATCATCGTAACGCGGTCCGGTCCAGCCCATGTTGTCGAGTGTCATACGAAACTTATTCTCAAAACGGATCGGGTCTGCAATATGGAAATGATACAGCAGGAATCTCTGCTGTCCGTTATAGAATTCCCGGTTGTCTCCATAGATTGCATACATGCCGGTATATAAGCCGCTGAAGGTCTGATAGCTCTTGATGATGATGTCATTTCCAAATCCATAGGAACCGCCGAAGTAGTCTTCAGTTCCGGTATAGTGGATAGACGGATACGGATCATCGTCCAGATACATGCGGGCTTCGCCTTCTACCCAACAGGTATTGTTGCCATTCATACCAGTTGCCAGAGTCACACCGACAAATTGTCCCCTGCCTTCGATTCCGTCAACGATTGTGTAGGTACGACCCTTCTGAACCGGGTGCTCTTGGCGATAGGTGGCATGGAAATAACCAGCCTCCGCCGGAATCTCCTGATAAGCTCCGGTGATAATATAATAGAGATTTTCATCCTTGTCACCACGGTTTTCCATCGTGATCCGAGCTCTCTTATGGAACGGCATCTCAAAATAGCTGTTATAGCCGCGACCAGGAGCTACCAGCATCATGGCAGAATTCAACACCGGATATTTGCCATCCCGGTCCACGAAATTTTCATCATAGGCACATCCGAAGAATGCAGAGAGCGGAGCTTCCACAGACGGATATTCCTGATCATCCCAATACATACGGATGATAAAATGGTGCCCGACATATCCGGTAAACCACATATGCTGGATCACACCCGGTCCTGCAGCATCTACCAGAGTTACGGTTTCCCCTGCAGGAATCGTCACGGTCGGACGAAGCTTGGTGCAGTCACCGCCCTGGGAACCACCTGCGCGTACACCGGTTGGATTCTCTGCGGAAAATGCAAACGTTTTGGAGTTCTGGATCATACAATAGTTGTTCATATTCTTCTCCTCTCTGATCAAACCTGGATCATCTGAAATTATTGCTTACTACGCTATCGCGTTTCTCTATTCACTATAAATTCACTATAACATTTATCTCCCATGAAGTGACGGAATTACAGAATCATTCCGTCTGCGCCTTCTCATTTTCTTCCCGGATAATCTCCTTTAATTCTTTTCGCATCACATCCAGTGGAGCCTTCTGTCCGGTCCATAATTCGATCTGAGCAGCCCTCTGGAACTGGACATACCAAGACCATTCAGGATTTTGCAGCCCGGATGATGCGTCTGCTCGACAATCTCCAATACAAGGCCGCCATCAATCGGCATATTCATCATGACGCATATAAGGTGCTGGCGGTTCTCATCCCCGATAGCGTTCAGCAGCTTCCAGCATTGTTTAAATTCCGCCTCCAGTTTATGGACCTCTTCGCAAAACAGATTCATGGTATAACCATCTCCTTTATTCAAGCGCTTAAACTGATTATACCATAAATCTATGAACAAAGTTTATCTGTAAAGAAAATTGATACAGAGTTTTTCAAAATCGGTCCATCTGCTCCTGGGTAGCCACCTGCCTACAACTTGTATTGCTATTTCCTATCGTTCCGAACAATGCAACCATTGTCCGGCAGCTGTTTCAGGTACCAACAATTCTGCAGTAGTATACCCAAGAGGAGAAATATGATTGGGTATGGCGGCGACAAAAGCTGGGTAAATACCCCCAAAAAGAAAAGAAAGCACCCACCATAGTGCTTTTTTTATCTTAGCTTATCATGAAATCAAGTCTTTCAATTCTGTTCTTTACCAGTCAGAACCCCAATCGTCGGAGCCGGAGTCCCAGCTGCTATCGGAATCCCAACTGCTGTCAGAGTCCCAGCTGCTGTCGAAATCCCAGGTGTCGTCATCATCATACGAAGGGTCGTAGTAAGGCGAATCGTCGAAGTCATCATAATCAGCGCTGCTGTCATAAGAGTTGGAATCATAATAGGAAGAATAATCATCATTCATCCAGTCGGCAACCGTAGTAGCAGTCCAGGCGTCGTTCATCCATTCATACCAGCTGCCGTGATAGTAATAATAATTGTTGTTGCCGTAGGTGTAGTAACCGGTTCTGGGTCCGGAACCGCCGCAATTAAATAGGGAGGGCATTGCCAGCTGCACAACTACAATCAGGATAATAATCGTAATAATGTTTTGAAGTTTGTTTTTTCGGGTCGGTTCATTGCTGCTCCGGTTGCCGGAAGTATTCCCCTGCGGACGCGGCTGGCCTGCCTGACGGGCTTTCTGGTCGGCAACGCGTTCTTTCATTTTCATATAAAGCTCGTTTACCGCATAGGCTTCATCGCTGCCCTTGTAGCGGACCGCACGGCTGCCGTCGGCTTTGTTTTTGTAAACCACAAAAGTGCCGTCGTCCGGGTCCTTGTAAATACCGAAGGCCTTCGGACCTCTGTAATCCTCGCCGATAAAAGTACGCATGTCGGCAAGCGGCAGATTCATTGCCTTAGCCCATGCCTTCAGTTCTTCGATCGTTTTAGGAACCTTGTCTGACTGTCTCACGTAGTGGCTGTTGGTTGCTCCGCAGTTCGGACAGGTTTCGTCAAAATCATTAATCCAACTATCACAATAATCACATTTAATTTTCACAGTTTTCCCCCTCTGCATCTTATGTTGAAATGTCAGCTGTATCGCATAGTAAAATATATTCTCAAAATGAGACTGCAAATACAAATAATGTACTTAGTATAAGGCAAAAGGAGGACCATCGTCAACGGCAGCCTGCCATTTTCCCAAAATTATATGAAAATTCATCAAGACCCGACCGGAAAACGTTTTCACCTCACTCTGTCACACGAAATTTAAAGGTTATCCCGTCAAATGCGTACCCCCCACTCTGCCACACGAAATTCAAAGGTTATCCCGTCAAATGCGTACCCCCACTCTGTCACATGGATTTTACATGGGATTTACGACAGCGTGATAGCGGAAGCCGGCAAGAAGCATTATGATTCAGATGTACACAAAAGAAGATGAAAGCAAAAATCATTACGCGCGAAATGTGCGTAAAAAGCAGAAAAGAGGATAACTATGAAAAAGAAAAAATTAATCGCAATGCTTACCGCCGCTGCAATGGTATTGTCACTGGCAGCCTGCGGAAACACAAACAATCAGGAGAACAAGGCGGCAGCAAATACTTCCACCGCCGCTTCCGGGGAGAGCGCTCAGGAGAGTACAGAGAGTAAGGAAAGTGTGGCAAATGATACAAAGGATGCCACTGCAGACGACAGCGCTGCCGATGCAGCGGAAAAACCGGTGCAGACCAAGCCCTTAGTAGTTTACTTAAATGACTTTGATGCTGTAATCGGTGATATGTTTAAGGAAGCAACCGGTTATGATGTAGAGGTAGTTGTCGGAAACGGTGCAGAAACCATGTCCCGTATTGCTGCCGAAAAAGGCAATCCCCAGTGGGACGTTGTATGGATTGACTCCATGTATGATGTATACAATTTGTCCGCAGACGGCGAGCTTGTAACTGACTGGGAGCCGGAAAATGCCGCAAACTTAACCGACTTTTCCAAGGGTCTGGTACCGGAAAACAAGTGTATGTACCCCACCGGTATCCATGCGGCAGGCGTTCTGGTTTACCGCAATGACGTGTGGAGTGAAGCAGACGCACCCAAGACCTTCGATGATTTAACCGATGCAAAATATAAAGATGCCGTTGGTATGGCAGACCCCGGTGTGGCAGCGCCCGCTTATCCTCTGGCAGCTTATTTCATGGATAAAAAAGGACTGGATGCCGGAAAAGAATACTTTACCACCCTGTTCGACAACGGTCTGAAGGTATTCCCCAAGAATCCCCAGGTTGTGCAGGCTCTGGCAGGCGGAGACATCTCCATTGCCATGCTGCAGGAAACCAATGCTTACGATATGGTAGCAAGCGGCGAACCCGTCTCCATTATCTGGCCCGAGGAAGGCGCTCCCGGATCTACCCGTGTGGCAGCCATCAGCTCATCTACCGAGCAGCTGGAAATCGCCAAGATTTTCGTAAACTTCTTACTGGATGCCAAGACCCAGCAGCAGCTTGTAGATACCGGCGACGAAGGATATTTTGAACCCTCCGTAGAAGGCGTTACCTTAAAGGCAGAGCGTGATGCCAACGCAATCTTAGCCGTTGCAGATGAAGTATTCGGTGCGGAAAACGAAGCCGACATCAAGGCATGGTTTGCAGATATGTCCGCGAATTAGGAGAAAACATGAAGAGTAAAGACAATGCCGCAGGCATAGGAATACTCGGACTTCTGATTTTATTAGTACTGTTGCCTCTGGTGACAGTACTATTTCAGGTTATATGCCCGGGACTTTCCATCGATAAATTCAATTTGTCCAATCTGGCACTCGTACTGGATGTATTTAAAAGACCGCTGTGGAAAAAAGCATTTTTGAACTCCTTCTTTTTAAGCTGCGGCACCACGGCGCTGGGTCTTATTCTGGCAGCCGTACTGGCTCATTTCCGGGTAAATTATAAATTCGCGTGCGCAAAACTTCTGGACTTTACAGCATGGGTGCTGATGATAATTCCTTCCTTTATACTGGCGCAGGGCTGGGTGTATTTTTCCTCCGGTAACGGAATTGCCAGTGCGTGGCTGGGTATAAAAGGAGTCGGCTCCTTTGTTTTCAGCTACTGGGGATTGGTGTGTGTAATGGTTCTTTGCAAATTTCCCCTTGCCTATGTGACCATCAAAACTTCCATGGAGTGGTATCCGTCCCGCCTGATGCATGCGGCGCGGATGAACGGTGCATCGGCATTCCGGGCATGGAAAAATGTGCAGCTCCCCCTCTGTATTCCCGCTTACTGCTCGGCGGCAATGTTGATTTTCATGGACACGGTGGGCGATTACGGCATGTCCTCCACCATAACGGCGGTTTATTCCTTCCCCACACTGCCATACACCATTTACAGCGCCATCTGCTCCTCACCGGTGCGTTTTGACATGGCGGGCGTGCTTTCCCTGTACCTGATGGTCATGATTGTAATCGCTATGGCGGTGCAGTACGGCGCCATGGGAAAGAAAAAATTTGATTTCTTAGATAACGGCACGGAGCGTGTGATGGTGGTTTCTCCGAAAAAACCGGTGCAGGTTTTACTTACAGCCGCAACGGTGCTGTTCTGTCTGATAGCACTGGGAATACCGGTAGGCTCCGAACTGATTATGTCCTTTTCCGGCTCCGTCAGCGTGCAGAAATTTACCTTTACTCTGGATAATTATAAGGAAGTGCTATCCTCTGCGGGCAGCATGGTAAGCGGCATCAAGCATTCTCTGGGGTTGGCGGGAATATCCGCAGTGTTTGGCATCCTGATTGGATTTTGCGTGGCGTATGTGCTTACATATTCCCGTTTTAAGCTGAAAAAACTGATTGATATGCTGACGCTTGTGGCAATGGCGGTGCCGGGCGTGGTGCTGGGCATCGGTTATATTTTCGTATGGAACCAGAAATGGCTGACAAAAGTGGGACTGCATTTGTACGGAACGCCGTCTATTTTAGTACTTGCCAGCGTGGCGGCAGCCATTCCCATGATAAACCGCGTGCTGGTGGGCGGCATGGCAAAAATCCCCGGCAGCCTGCTTACGGCAGCACAGATGCAGGGAGCCGGCTTTTTCCGTAAAATCCGCACCATTCTTTTGCCGCTTCTGCACAACAGCAGTGTTTCGGCGGTACTTGCGGCATTCGGAGGCAGTGTGTTTAACCTTGCAATCACTACCATTCTGTATCCGCCAAATTACAGTACGCTGCCGGTTTACATCAGCGACTCCTACAACGATTTGAAGTTCGGCTATGCGGCAGCAGCCACCATGGTGGGCGGCGCCTTTATCGTGGGCATCATGATGCTTTTGGAAGTGGTGCTGAACGCCGGCTACCGGAAAAAGCAGGAACATTAAGAAGAAAGTGGTTACAAATTATGGAAACGATTTTGGAACTGAAAGATGTAAAGAAGAATTACGGTAAAAAGGAAATCTTAAAAGGCATCAACTTGACGGTGCAGGAAGGGGAGATTATCAGTGTGCTCGGTCCTTCCGGCTGCGGTAAGTCTACCTTATTAAATATCATTGCCGGCATTCTGCCCCTGAACGCAGGGCAGGTATTTGTCCGGGGGAAAGAAATGTCATCTCCTCACAGGGTGGTGCCTATCGAACAGCGTGACATGAACATGGTATTTCAGGATTTTGCCCTCTGGCCGCATATGAAGGCACGGGACAACATTATTTACGGATTGAAGGTGCGCAAAACGGACAAGGCGCAGATGCAGGAAAAACTTCACGAGGTGGAAACACTACTGCATCTGGAAGGACTATTAGACCAGTATCCGGCAGAACTTTCCGGCGGACAGCAGCAGCGCGTGGCAATCGCCAGGGCGCTTATCACCAACCCGTCCATTATTCTGCTGGACGAACCGCTCTGCAATCTGGACGTGCAGCTTCGTATTGAAATGAGAACGGAAATGGCACAGCTTTTCCGCCAGTTAAAGACCACGGTATTCCACGTTACCCAAGACCCGTCCGAAGCATTCGCCATGGCGGACCGCATTATCGTGATGAACCAGGGTGTGATTGACCAGATTGCCACTCCGGCGGAATGTTACGAAAGCCCCCGCACCATCACGGTAGCGGGACTTTTAGGCGCCGGAAACTGCGTGCATGGCGCAGTAATGGAAGGGCCCGCGGAAGCAGACGATGCAGAAGTTGGAAGTGCAGAGCAGGCAGCAGATGGCAGCGACAGGGAAAACCGTGCCGTTGTCAGCATGCAAAACCGGAAGCTTGTCTGTAAAAGTTTTCAAAATGTTAAAAAAGGACAAAAAATGCTCTTGAAATTTCGCCCGGAAGAATGTATTTTTGTAGAAAAATAATGTAAAAATGCTATTCCGGTGCGCGTGGTGATGTCCTCATTTGAAGGCGGCCAGTACCGGGTTAAGGTGGAAACAGATGGCGGCGATACCTTCTGCCTGCTTCATCCTACGTTTTTGAAGGAGCAGCAGACGGGATACGCCCAAATCCTTCCGGAAAGGTTGTATGCTTATGAGGAAATTTCTGGCTAAGGGCGGTTACGGAGAACATGGACGGAGCTGCTTTTTAACGGAATACGGTACAGAAGGTCGTTTTTATATGGTGGATTGTGGTATTATGGACAGCGACAGCAATCCCTATCCCGATGTGACGGAGGAGGAACTTGCCAAAACGGATTACGTTTTTCTGACGCACAGTCATAAAGACCATAGCGGTGCATTCATGCACTTTGTGGAAAAAGGTTTCCGGGGGACACTGGTTACCTCTGCCATGGCGTTTGAACTGTCAGATATAACCTATGACAAGGTTGTCATTTTATCATTGGATATGGAGCAGCCGGTGGCTTTCCGGCAGCAGGACTTGCAGGTTTCCTTCGGCAGAACCGGCCACTGCATGGGCGGCCTGTGGTTTCTCATCACGGATGCACTGGGCACCTGCTTTTTCAGCGGAGACTATCAGGAAGATACCCTTGCCTATGCCTGCGATGCGGCAAGAGGAATGAAAGCGGAGCTTGCTATTGTGGATTGTGCCCATTATGAAACGGACAAGAGTGCTGCCGAACTTCGTGAGGACATGCTCGCACAGACGGATAAATATCTGCAGGAGGCGAGACGGGTCATTTTCCCGGTACCCAAATACGGTCGCGGCATGGAGATGTTTGCCCTGTTGGAAAAGGAATTTCCGGATAAAAAAGTCATGGTGGATGCTGCTGTCTCTTATACACATCTCCGAGCCCACGAGACAGGCAGAAATCTCGT
>ERZ1026916.1535-NODE-1535-length-11070-cov-12.128007_pt1 | contig 11070 bp, 8 predicted proteins | sample MGYA00519465_ERZ1026916 | MGnify/ENA primary metagenome ERZ1026916 (study PRJEB26926, sample SAMN06164880) | human gut metagenome | biome: ENVO:00009003; feature: ENVO:2100002; material: ENVO:00002003 | host: Homo sapiens | place: USA | collected 2012 ... | reverse complement strand
CGTCCTGTTTCAGCGCAACGATGTCACTGACGGAGAGGCTGTGTCCCACAAAATCACCGGGGCGCTCGTCGTTGAAAATGTAGAAGAAGTTTTCAAGAATTCTGCCGGTATCATCGTCCGGGTACACTTCACGGGTATAGACAGCTTCATAGTTGGCCGGATCAGGCGGGGCGCTCAGACGGTCAAGACTGGCAAAACGCAGCTCGACCGGCGCATCCCGGCGCAGTTGGTAGATCGCCATAGCATCGGTGGGGCTGTTCAAAAAACGCTGCTCCACATCGCGGGGAGGGATATGGCCTTTGACCGCATCCCAATCCGGTCTTGTGATGCCGAACATTCCGTCATGCTTGATGATGTCCTCGGCCTCAAAGACCATTTCCTCGGCGTTGCTGGGATGGAGCATATAAACCGTGATGTCATGTTCCAGCAGCTCCAGTGCCCGATCCTTGGAAAGCGGGAGCATATCACTATCCAGATACCCATAGCTGCGCATATCGTCCACCGTCAGCGTGGGGTCAGGCATCGGGGTGGCCTGTTCCAGCTCCGGGAGCATGGTATCTGTATCATCGGTGGGAACAACGACTGCGCCGGTGATCTGTTCGCTGTCCAAGGGCGGCGTAATCTGCGCCTCCTGCAAGTCCTCCAGAATTTTCATATCTGCAAATGTCACCTTGGTTGGTGTCATGCCCTGAATGGCAAATACCTCCGTTCGGACAGCCCCGGCAACAGATGCAACCGGCGAATCTTCAATGGCGCTGCTGTCAATAACACCGCCATCCAGCAGCTTTTTGCTTTCCTTGTCGTAGAGCGAATAGTCCCAACCGCCGTCTGTATGCTGCACATGGAGATATACCGAGCCATCCACAAGATAAAGCGCTTCGTCTGTTTGTGTGGCGCTCACTTCTTCACGATTGATGCCGCGCTCCTTGCAAATCTCCGCAAAGTGCCGGTCAATGTCCGTAATCAGCTCGGAGGCAGTCTTATTGATGGTTTCCAGACTGGCGCGAAGCTCTTTCAGCTCCTTGCCCTGTGACCATGTGGCGATATAGCCGAAGCTGTTTTCTCCCGTTTCAATGCCGTAATACTGGCAGACCGCATAGGAGATGCTTTCGGCCTCGACCTCCTCGGTGTTGCGGCTCTTTTCGCCGGGGACAAGGATCGTCTCGCCATCGTCCGCAAGCTCCGTCATGTGTTCATAGTCGTGGAGCTTGGCGTGGGCGATCTCGTGGACGGCGGCGCATACCGTCTGCACCTCGCTCATACCGGCGCGGATGGTGATGCGTTGCTCCTTAATGCTGAAAAATCCGTCTGTGTCATGCGCAACGGGCTTTATCTCTATGGGGACGGGAGAGGCGCGGCGCAGCGCCTCCATGAAAACCTCATACTGCTGCACATTGCCGCTCAGATCGGCGGCAAGCTGGGGCAAGGGCTTTCCCGCAGTCTGCGACACGTCAAAGACGGATACCACCTTGAACATGGGAATACGGATTTCCTTTTCCTCAATGATGGCCTTGCCGTCCGCATCCAGCACCGGCGCGTTGGTTTCCGGGTCGGTCTTGATTTCCTCGACCTTTTTCTTATAGGGCGTGGGAGCGATGATGCGGATACCTTTTTCACCTTTCAGGACGTTCCTGCCGAACTGATCGCGCCACTTGTTGAAGCCCGCCACATGGGTGGCGTCGGGGCGCTGCATATAGATGAGCATGGTGTTGTTGACCGAGTAGCGGTGAAAGCGGCTCATGGTGGAGAGATACTGCTGGTACTTATCGCTCTCGAACAGCTCCTTGATGCCATTTTCGATGCTGTCAACGATCTCCCGCATCCGGTCTTTGCTGGTTTGTTTTTCAGCCATGATGATCTCCTTTCAGAAAAAATAGCGCCCCTGCGCAGAAGAAAACACATCCTGCACAGGGGCAATTCTCCACAGATAGAGGCCGTTTTTGCGCTTGCGGATAGAATGACGCAGCCACTTGCAATCCGGCATGAAAAAAGCCTTGCAGCACGGGCTTTTTTTGCCTCTATTTGCGGAGGTTCCAGTATTGTTCACGCTTCCGTTTGGCGTCCTGCTTTCGACGCTCCTGCTTGGCGCAGGCGGGGCAATATTTGGTGCGATTGGAGGAAGAATAGACCGGCTTACCGCAGACGGCGCAGCGCTTTCCCGGCCTTTCCCGCATCACGTCGGCCAGCAGCTCCTGGTCGGCGGGAAGTACCGCATTTCGGAACCAGTTGCACAGCAGCGAGTAGGAAATACCCTGTACGCAGACGCAAGGCTCTCCATCATCCAGCGCGAGGCAGTTGCCGTGATCGTAATTACAGCAGAGCTTCCGAATGAGCTTCTTGGAGCGGCGGAGCTGCTTGTGATCCATACGCGGCGTATCAGCCATTGTCGAACACCAGCTTATAGCCCGTGCGCTGCCCATCGTTCTCCAGAAGAACGACGGCATCATAGGTTTTCCCGGTCTTTTCCGAGTAGCAGCCTTTCAGCGGAGCGCGGCCATTTTTCAAAAGCGCGGCGGCGAGGGATTTCGTCAGCACCTTTTTCTTGGCAGTGAAAAAGCGGCTGTTTTTCCAGAGAACAAAGGAACAGGTGCGGTTCTCACAGAAAAAGCCTTTCGGTGATTCTGTCACCTCGGCTCCGCAGCGGGGACACCTGCCGACTACCTCACGCCCGGAGGGGAACAGGACTTCCGCACCGGGGATGGGCTTGTAGGTCTGCACCAGCTCATTCAGCATGGCGGCGATCCCGTCCATAAAACTGGCTGAGGCGATTTCGCCGCGCTCGATCTCTTTCAGGCGGTGTTCCCATTCAGCGGTGAGCTGCGGAGACTGGAGCTGTTCAGGCAGAACGGTGATAAGCGCCGTGCCAGTGGAGGTGGGCAGCAGATTTGTGATCTTTTTGGACTTCCTGCGCTCCACAAAACCGGAGGACACCAGCTTTTCAATGATACCGGAACGGGTCGCCGGGGTTCCGATGCCCTTGCGCTCGGCATCATCTGGCATATCCTCCTTGCCCGCGTTTTCCATCGCCGCCAGCAGCGTATCCTCGGTGAAATGCTTGGGCGGCGTGGTTTTACCGGTCTTGACCGACGCGGCAGATACGGGAAGCGTCTGTTGCTCCGTCACCACCGGCAGCGCGGGCGCTGCCTCCGTCTGCTCCTGCTCATAGCGCTTCCAGCCGGGAGCAAGAACGGTTTTGCCCTTGGCGGTAAAGCTCTGACCGGAACAGTCCAACGTAATGACTGTTTCCGCATAGCGGTGGGGTTCATCCACCGCTCGAAGCAAGCCCTTTGCCGCCAGCTTCAGCACCTCTCGTTCGCCCAGCGGCAGAGAGGCCATGTCTACCTTTTCCGCGCTGATGGTAGGGACAATGGCGTGGTGGTCGGTGACTTTTTTGCTGCTGCATACCTGCTTGGCGCAGATGGTCTGCGGCTTCTCCATGCCGCAGACAGCGGCAGCGGCGGCAACAAGGCCGGGGACGCTGCCCTCCATATCGTCGGTCAGAAAGCGGCTGTCGGTGCGCGGGTAGGTACAGAGCTTCTTTTCATAGAGGGCTTGGAGATAATCGAGGGTCTGCTGCGAGGTGTAGCCGAGAACGCGGTTGGCGTCGCGCTGGAGAGAGGTCAGGTCATAGAGGGCGGGCGGTTTCTCAGACTTTTCCTTGCGCTCCACGCTTTTGACCGCTGCTGTCTTGCCCTTGCAGGCGTTGGCGATAGCATCGGCGTCCTTTCTGTCCTTCATCCTGTCTGTCGCGGCGGGAAAGCCGCAATCGAGCTGGACGGTGTAGAACGGTTCTGCCACAAATGCGGAGATCTCCGCCTCACGCTGCACCAGCAGCGCCAGCGTGGGCGACATGACGCGCCCGATGTTCAGCGTGCGGCCATACGTCAGGGAGAAATACCGCGTGGCGTTGATACCAACCAGCCAATCAGCCTTGGCGCGGCACAGGGCAGATTGATGCAGGCCGTCATAGTCGCGCCCAGACTTAAGCTGCTGGAAGCCGCTGCGGATGGCATCATCCTCCATTGAAGAAATCCAAAGCCGCAGAATCGACTTGGAGCATCCCGCAAGGCAGTAAACCGTGCGGAAGATCAGCTCACCCTCGCGCCCAGCGTCGCAGGCGTTGACCACCTCTGCCACATCCTCCCGGCGCATCAGCTCCCGCAGAATGTCAAACTGCTTCTGCTTTTCAGAGCGGACGATGAAGCGGAACGAGGTAGGAATGATGGGCAGCGCCGCCAGCGTCCATTTGGCATCATCGGCATTGTAAACGGCGGCGTCGGCCAGCTCTGCCAGATGCCCGAAACACCACGACACGATGTACCCGCCGCCCTCCAGATACCCGTCATGCCGTGACTTTGCACCCAGCACGGCGGCGATGCTCTGCGCCACGGAGGGTTTTTCGGCGATCACAAGGCGCATGGCGCAGCCTCCATTCTCTTTACGTCACGGTAGCAGGGGCGAACGCAGCTCTGTCCGAAGCGCTTGCAGCCGTAGCAGAAGTGTTCCTTGGCAGCGTCGGGAGGGCTGTCCTCCCGCGCTGCTTTCGGCTTCTGCATCATCAGGCGTTCCAGCGGATTGTTGGTGAAATATCTCATGCGTCCGTATCCTCCGTAGTATCCTGTTCCGGTTCGTCCTCATACGGCTCAAACTCATATTCGTCCTCGCCGTAGTCATAATCGTCCAGATCGGCGCTGCCTTTGGTCTGCGGCTTGGTCTTTTTCTGCTTGAAAATGTAGAACGCGGCACCGCCGCCCAGCGAGACGATCAGCAGAACAACAAGGATGCCGCCCATGCCGCTCTTTTTCTCCGGTTCCTCGGCGGCGGGTTCTGTCGGCTCAGCGGGGACTTCGGGCTTTGCCTCCTTGCCCACGCACTCGGTCATGTTGACCGCGCAGACGGGGCAGGATGTATTGACCGTACCGGCCACGCATTTGGTGGTGCAGGAGCAAGTGGCGGGCGTTTCTTCCTCGCCGGTCAGCGCCATCAGGTCAGCCTCATCCACCTGATTTAAGAAGTGGACGGTTTCTTCGCCCTCATCGTCACGGTCAATAATCATGTAAAACACATTGCCGTTCTTGCTTTCCAGCGTAATGAACTGTTTCCCTGCCTTGGTGCTGGAGCCAATATCGTCGATCAGCGTCAGATTGCCGTCCGGTGTCAGCGCGTCGCTGCCGCCCGTCATGCTGCCGAGAAGAAGCTGCCAGAGGTCGGCCAGCTCTTTTTCATCAAACGGAAGCGTAATGCCGCCGATACTCACGGTACTGTCGGCGGCGTCGGTGACGGTCAGATAGCTGCCGTACACATAGCCCGCACGGGCGGGCAGCAGGATTTTTACCCAATCGCCATCCCTGCCAATCACATCGACCACCGTGCCGTTGGGGAGCTGCGTAAACGCGGTATTGTCCAGTCCCGCGCCGGTGCGGACGTTCAGGTTGCCGCCGTTGGTCGTGACCGTGCCGATCTGTTTTGTTTCCTGTGCGTCTGCGGCGCTGCTTTCGGCGGTGGGCAGCGCATTATCAGGATAATCACCGCCGCTGGCAAAGGCGGAAACAGGGAAAATCCCGATGCACAGGAGCATCAGCAGCAGGCTGACGAAAATGCGCGGTGTGTTCTTAGTCATGGTTCAACGCCTCCTTTTCCGAAGTAGCCGGTGCAGGCGCGGCCTGCATACGGCGGAACAGCTCGGCAAACTGCTCCATCGTCATGCCGTTCTCACGCACCATGCCGATGATGTCGGTGTCCTCCAACTCACGAATCTGCTTTTCCAGCTCGCGGTTGCGGCCTTGCAGATCGGAGATTTTGCCTTTGTTCTTCTCCAGCTCCCCACGGAGCTTCATGATTTTCGGGTTCATATCGTTCACTCTCCTTTACGGCAAGCGCCCATAGCGGTAGAAATGGGACTGCCAATAGCTTGAATTTAAGTTTGCATAAGAGATCGGATCTCCGCAGTGGATCATCATATTGTTACCGACGTAGATACCCACATGGCTGACACCGGGGGTATCATACGTTCCGGTGAAAAACACCAGATCGCCCGGCTTGATGTTGGCAGAGGATACAGGCGTACAGATATTGCATAGCCCCTGCGCGCCCAGCCTGCCCACATCCCAACCGGAATGATTGATGACCCAACTGACGAAGCCCGAACAGTCAAACGAGGTGGAGGGACTGCTGCCGCCCCAAACGTAGGGGTAGCCGAGATATTTTTCCGCTTCCTTGATGATGGCGGCAAATACCTCATCGTCCAGCGCCTCCGGGGGAATGTCGTAGTCGGTATAGCTGCCCTCCACATACTTGCCGATGTAGCCTGAACCGGGGAACAGGTCGGGACGGTTGCCGAGGGTGGCCATATAGGTGGCGTACATTCCGAGCTGTTCTTCGCTCATAATGTAAACGGGAACATGGGAGAGATTGAAGTTCTCCAGCGTGACCGTGCAGATGTAGTAGTCATACGGCACCTGATAGGTGTCCGTATGGGTGTTGCCGTCCGCGTCCGTCCATGTGTCGGTTTCTGTGCGGTAGCGGGTTTCCACCACCACATCCTCGGTCAAAATGTACTGGCGGTCAAAGAGCATCTGGAGCGTACCCTGCACCTCATCCAGCGTCCATTCCCCTTGATGCAGCGCCGTAATTATGGAAATGAGTACATAGGGGTCATGCTCGATGGTGTCCAGATCAAAGTGGTACTCATCGTAGTCATGGGTGCTTTCGTAGGTGTCGAGGTAGCGCTGAAGCTCTGCCTCCATTTCGCAATACTGCGCTTCCGCGCCCAGCATATCGGCGTCCTGCGACGGATAGGTACTGGCCGCGATCCCGGAGCCGACGCCATCCATCATCACCGAGCAGGAGGACAGGCCGTTGAGCAGAAATGCCAGCATCAGCAGAATTGCGGCGGCAATGGCAAAGCCGCGCCGGTGCTCCCATACATATTTGCCAGCTTTCTCAGCCTTTTCAGCGGCCTTTTTCGCGGCCTTGGCGGTATTCTCCGCCGCCTTTGCCGTAGTCTGCGCCGCCTGATTGTGTTTGGCAGCGGTTTTGATGGCCTGCTTCTGCTGCCACTTGGAAACGGGATTGCTGGTAGGTCTGTCGATCTCCGCTTTCTTCTGAAGCGCGTCAATGTTGGCCTGCTCCAGCTTTTTCTCGGCACGGATGGCGGCACGATAAGGCTTGAGCTGATGGGCGCGGTGGGCGGACTGTACCAGCCGCCCGCCGCTTTCCACAGCTTCCTCCATCTTGTGCGCAGCCTCCACGCCCACATTATCGTCCTCACTCTGCGCGATCTCCCGGTGAACCTGAGAGAGAACGAGGTTGGCGGGCGCATCCTGCACGGCATGGGTCAGCTTGGAGGGAGGCTTTTTCTTGTCCACTTCCTCAAACCGGAGCTGCGTTTTGACCTTGCCGGTGGCAGGATCAAAGCCGCGCTCCTTTTTGACCACGGTTTTCTTGGGGATTTTCGCCTGCGCCTTATCCGCCTTGGCCTCCGCTTTTTTCACCCGCTTGATGGGCTTTTCCAGCTTCGGCTCGGCAAGATCGGCATCGGAAAACTGCAAACGCGGTTCTCTTTTCATGCCGACGCCACCTCTTGCGGTTTGGTGGTCATGACGCGGTACAGCTCGGTGTCCTTCGGGAAGTGGTCAATAAAGGGCAGGATCGTGTTGCCGTAGAACAGCAGCCCCTCGCCCTCGCCGGAGTGGGTCACATAGGAGAGCTGATGCGGCGAAATGTTGAGCTGCTTTGCGAGAATCTGCCGGTCACCAGCGGCCTGATTGAGCATATAGATGAAATCGCTGTTCTCAAAGATGTTCTCAACCTCGCGGCTGGATAACAGGTCTTTGACATTTTGCGTGATACCGGTGGGGATGCCGCCCCATTTGCGATAGCGTTTCCAGATCTCGACACTGTACGAAGCCGTCTGTTCCTCCTTCAAAAGAAGATGGAACTCGTCAAGATAGTAGCGGGTCGTTTTATGGGCAGCGCGGTTGATGGTCACACGGTTCCAGACCTGATCTTGCACCACCAACATCCCGATTTTCTTGAGCTGCTTGCCCAGCTCCTTGATGTCATAGCAGACGATGCGGCTATTCACATCCACATTCGTGTGATGGTTGAACACATTCAGAGAACCGGTGACGTAGATTTCCAAAGCAGTGGCGATGTACTGCGCTTCCTTTTCATCCTGCGCACGGAGGGCGTTATACAAGTCCTCCAGCAGCGGCATATTCTCCGGCTTCGGGTCGTTGAGGTAATCCCGGTAGACGATGCGCACGCAGCGGTCGATGATGGTCTTTTCCACAGGGGCAAGCCCATCCTTGCCGCCGACGATCAACTCGCACAGCGACAGAATGAAGTCGGATTTCAGGCTCAGCGGGTTATCATCGTCGCTGTAATCCAAATTCAAGTCCATCGGATTGATATAGCAGGGCGAACCGTCGTAGCCCTTGCCGGTGGGCGACAGCTTAATGACCTGACCGTGCAGGCGCTCCACCAGCGGCGTATATTCGCCCTCCGGGTCACAGATGATGATGTCATCCTTGGGGCAAATGAGAAATGCATTGGTGATCTCGCGCTTTGCCGAAAACGACTTGCCGCTGCCGGGAGTGCCTAAAATCAGGCCGTTGGGATTTTTCAGAAGTTTCCGGTCTACCATGATAAGGTTGTTGGAAAGAGCGTTGATGCCGTAGTACAGCGCCTCCGAACCGTTCTGAAACAGCTCCTGCGTGGTGAAGGGGACGAAGATCGCTACGCTGGAGGTGGTTAAGCCCCGCTGAATCTCGATCTGATTCAGCCCCAGTGGGAGACTGCTCATCAGTCCTTCCTCCTGCTGAAAGTCCAGCCGGGTCAGCGCACAGTTATACTTCTGCGCAATGCTGGAGGTCTGGAAGATGTTGTTGTCGAGCTGCCGGGGTGTGTCCGCCGTGTTGAGAATGAGGAAGGTCAGCAGAAACATTCGCTCATTGCGGGACTGCAAATCCTGCAACAGCTTCTTGGCCTCTGCACCGTAGGTGGCAAGGTCGCTTGGAAATAGCGATAGGTAAGCCTTTGAAGTTATCTCCAGCTTTTCCCCCGCTTCACACCGGACATGCGACTTTCACCGCATCCGGCGTTCCATCAATCAAACAGTTTTCTTAGTCTCCTTAGTCATACCATTATGAGAATTATTCGTAAGATTTGGCTTCTCCAAATCAATGGGTTTCCTTTTTGCCAATGTTCGCAGTTTGTTCAGCTTTGTGAGCTGTGAAGTATCCAATTTAAGAGCGGTGAGATAAGAACGAATCGTGTCCTCATCAACTGCGTGTATCAGTTCATGTACTGGTGCAAGCACCAATACCAGATTTTCATACTTATCGCTGCCTCCAATTCCTTTTGGCTTCTTGTGATGGCAGTGAATTTCTGATATACACTGAAATTTCTTTCCCGTTACCGCACATTTTCCCCATTGAGCGGAGAACAGTGAGATACGGTTATCCGCATACTCTGTACTGCGGCTGTATGTAGGCGCTCTCATTAGCTGTAGCAGTAAGAAAGTGTTTATCCGCAAATCGTCATGGATTTCACTTCTTCCTGCCGCTGTGTAAGCGCACACTTTTCGCCGCTGACTCATTGGATTTTTACATTGAACATAGCTTATTGGATAAACCGGTTCTTTGGATTGTGCTATATATCTTAGTTGCTCCGATTTCCCATATCTTTGGATTTCCATTTTTGTCAGGTCACGGCCTTCCTTTTTCAGCCGGTGTGTCTTTCCAGATTTCAGCCTGTTTTTGAGAACTGTATTAACAGTTCTGCCAATATCACCGCAGTCTATGCTGATGTCAGTGGCTAACTGGTAGTAATTCTGGATTCCCATAACCATGGAGTTGAACAGCCGTACTTCCCCGGCTTCTCCACGTCCTTTTCTGGGAAATTTGATATTTCCGACTTGTTTAGTCAGGCTGGCTTTAACCTTTTTGTATGCTTTATCGCACATGTGCGATTGAACGACGTACTTTTCCCCCTTTTTGCGTAGTCGGATTTTGAATCCGAGAAATTCAGAATAGCTCCGTCTGACGTCAACAACTCTCGTTTTCTCCGGTGAAACATCAAGGCGCAGGCGTTCTTTCAGCCATTGCGTGACCGCAATCAGCGTCCGGTCTGCCTGTTCCCTTGTTCTACAGAGAATCCGAAAATCGTCTGCATATCTCACGATATACATTTCTTTCAGCCGTGTATTCCGCATTGCCCGGTACGCATGGCTTTGTATCGGACAGCCTGCCGCATTTTCTCTGTAAGCGTAGTTTTCCGTTACCGGGTTGCACTGCCATTGGCTTTCTATCCAATGGTCAAGTTCATTCAGCACCACATTTGCCAATAGTGGGGAAATAATTCCGCCTTGCGGCGTTCCCTTTGTTGGGTGTTCTGTGTGGCCGTCCGGCATGAGGATTGGCGCTTTGAGAATCCTACGGATTACATAGAGCAGTTCTTTATCCCGGATATTCAGTGACCATAACTGTTTTATCAGTTTTGAATGGTCTACATTGTCAAAGAAACCTTTTATGTCAAACTCTACTACATAGTGAAGTCCTGACTTTTGCATAAGCCTGTAGGTTGCCGCTATCGCATTTTCAACCGACCGATTTGGACGGAATCCATAGCTATTGTTGCTGAACCTGGCTTCGCAGATAGGTTCCATGACCTGCTTGATACATTGCTGTACCAATCTATCCCAGATACAAGGGATTCCCAGTGGCCTGGTATTCCCGTTTGGTTTTGGGATGTCTTTGCGTCTTACGCTTCTTGGGGTGTAGCCGTTTTTAGCTCCCTTGACGATTTTGCGTACCCTTGCTGTGACTTCATCAGCGGTAAGTTTACCAATATCAGAAATCTTCAGCTTGTCTGTTCCCGGCGTAATACTCCCGGTATTGGATTTGATGTTCCGATAGGCCAGCAGGATATTTTCTCTTGAAAGTATCACATCCATCAGGTTCTCGAAAATTTCTCCTGCCTGACTTCTGGCATACAGTTCATCAAAGGTACTTTGCATATCGTAGTATTCAGCATGGCGGAGATACTCCACGCATTTGGTTTTTGGTT